>RRZU011109601.1_pt1 | contig 13087 bp, 11 predicted proteins | sample 2165561 | NCBI WGS metagenome assembly RRZU01 (sample SAMN10456909, study PRJNA506462) | wastewater metagenome | isolation source: wastewater sludge | place: USA: Moscow, Idaho
GTGGCGACGGCGGAGGCGGGACCGTTCGAGGAACCGCCCGGCAACGCACCGGGGACAGCGCCATTCGGAGGGGTACCGTAGTGCGGATTATCCCCAGCGATTGAGTAGGCGAACTCATCTGTACGGGCAATACCACGCAGGGATGCACCGCCATTGAGTAGGTCGGCAACGGCGGGAGCCGTGGTAGCCTCCGGCTTCGCCTCACTCAAATAGGTGGGATTACCCGCACCAATTCGACGCCCCTGAATTGCGAAAAGATCCTTGACTGCAACCGTGAGGCCACTGAGCGGGCCATCACCCTGCGGATGCCAGAACGGGTCCCCCACATTTCGCCACACCGAACGATCAAGGGGCTGAGCCCGAGGCGTCACATGCGCGAAAGTAATCAACCACTGGCCATCAGTTCTCTGCCACAGCTGAGTCTGAAGGCCGGTACCGCCAGAGGTGTATCGCGAAATAGAAACCAGCAGAGCAGCATCATCAGAAAGGGGGCGGTACTCAATCCGCTCGATGCTGCGTGGGGGAACTCCACCGCGTACGCTGCGGAACGCCGAGATCGCCTCATGCCCAACAAGCAGCCCTGAGGCATCGCCCCGCATGGTAGTGGGGGTATCCGCGAAGAAGGCATCGAGCACATCAAGATCGTCATCTAGGATCGCCTGCTCGTAACACCAGAAGGCAGCCAACAGATCGTCTGGGACTTCCGAAGAACCCCACACATCGCGCCGGGTACTCGCGCCACCGGGCTGAGAGCTGCGCTGAGAATTACACTGAGAATCAGAAACGTTCGTCATGGTTCACCGCCTTGAAGTCAGACTCACGGATGCACGCATGTACTCCACACACGATGTCAACCACTTGCGAAATATTGAAGTCGGTCGCTGCACTGAGGTAGGCGTATGCCAGATGCTCCTCAAGCCCCCAACGCGCTTGAATGAGAGCAAGGGCCGAACGCACACAGGCGCGCATCGCCTCGCCCAAATCGGGATCAAGACCGGTTGGGACGAGGTAACCACCTGCTCGCACAAGCGGCCCATCCACCTGGCCAAACGAAGCAATCGCCTCATCATGCGGCACAACGTCGAAATGCAAGGTGGCGCGAAGTGAAGCTTCGAGAGCGGTGAGGGCCACTTCGCCGTCGCCCTGCGCAAAATGCGGGTCGCCCACGTAGGCGAGTGCGCCAGGAACCTGGACGGGTAGGTAGAGCACCGCCCCTTCAACCAGCAGTTTGATATCGATGTTGCCACCGTGGGCGCCCGGCGGTACGGAATGCGGCCGTTCATCGGAGTCGACGGCGACGCCCATCGTTCCGAGGAATGGGGCCAGCGGGAACTCGATGAGTCCGGGGCCGTCTTCGCGTGTTGGAAGCACCCCAACCAAGCCCTCGTCACGGGTTTCCACCGGGCAGAACACGCTGACGTTGCCCTCGCCCCGAGGGAGTTCTCCCGCCAAGGCGCCCTTTCCGTGACGGTTTGAGATGACGCCGTAAGGTACGCGGGGCAGCAGGCTCTCGACTGTGATTCGCAGCAGATCTCCAGGACGCGCACCCTCAACAAAGATAGGGCCGGTGATAACGTGTGGGCCGTCGTTCAGGGGATCATGTGATACCACGGCCGCGATGGACATCGCGTCAGTAAGGACCGAGTCTGCAGGGACGCCGTGGCTTGTGAAGTAAGCCAGCGGGTCAGCACCCTGTTCCTCCAAGATGCCTTCATGACTCACCGTATCGATCGTCACCGAGGTACCCGGCATGATCGTCAGCACTGGAGCATCCGTGCGGCAGGGCAACCTTCCCCACAGCACATTGGCCGGAGAGGCCGGGAGGTAAGTGCTCGAGGTGATCGGCCCTTCACCGCGTTGCAAAATCGTCATACCGTGTGTCACGAGATATTCTCCTCCACTGCTGAGGACCGGTCAGAGTCTGCCAACATACTAGAGGCTGGCGGAGGAAAAACCGGCTGCTGTCTAGCGGCCAGTAGCCGTCCCGCTGGAGGTTGACGCAGATGCGGTGCCTCACCAGCGCCACCGGATCGCGCATCAAAAACAGTCCGTCCCGCCAGCCAGGTCCGCATGATCCGACCAGTGAATGAGCGCCCATTATAGGCACTGATGGGGTTGCGGTGCAGGAGCGTATTTGCATCAACAATCTGCTGGTCAGAGGGGTCGAAAATAGTCAAATGGGCAGGTGCCCCCACAGTGATTGTTCCCACCGATTCGAGGCCAGAAACCGAATCCAAACCAGCAACTCTCGCTGGGCCTGTGGTATACAACGGAAGCACCGTGGAAAGTGGGATATTACGCTGCTGTGCCTCTGTCCACACAGCGGCGAGGCCCAGCTGAAGGCCGGAAATACCGCCCCACCCCAAGCCGAAATCACCATCACCCAGGCGCTTGAGTTCCACCGTGCTCGGGGAATGATCACTCACAATGGCGTCGATGGTGCCGTCACAAATACCTTCCCAGAGCAGGTCACGGTTTGAGGCCTCACGAATCGGCGGGCAGCACTTGAACTCGACGGCGCCATCCGGAATCTCCTCGGCCACAATCGTGAGGTAATGCGGGCAGGTCTCAACGGTCAGCGGTAAGCCATCGGCCTTTGCAGCGCGAATTGCAGGAAGTGCACGCCCATCGCTGAGATGAAGAATATGCGTGCGACACCCCGTGAGACGCACTGCCTCAATAATCGTATCGATAGCCGACTGTTCACTTGCCGGAGGACGAGATTCCAGGAACCTGTTATACCCCTGGCCCAGGGCGCCATCGCCGCCGTCATCGCCAAAAAATGCCGGATCCTCGGCATGAATAATGATGCGCGAGCCCAGCGCCTCAATCTCTCGCATCGCGGCAACCAGTTGCTCGCGGTCAAGGTGACCGAACTCGTCAACGCCCGAGGGGGATAGGAAACACTTGAAGCCGAAGACTCCGCCCTCATGTACCGGGGCGAGCGAGCCAAGGTTCTCCGGCACCGCGCCACCCCAGAATCCGACGTCAATATGGGCGGAACGCGCCGCCGCCTCGCGTTTGATCTCCAGAGCTTCGCGCGTGGTGGTGGGCGGGATCGAGTTGAGGGGCATGTCGATGAACGTAGTGATACCACCCGCGGCCGCAGCCAGCGTGGCTGAATGGAACCCTTCCCATTCCGTGCGCCCAGGCTCGTTGACATGCACATGCGAATCCACGAGACCCGGAAGAAGCACCGCACCCTCATTGAGGTGAACAATAAATGGTGCGGTCGTTGAAGTGGGGGTTGAGGTGGTATCGCCGGACTCCAGTGCGGTGTCACCCGTCACAAGCGAAGTGATGACACCGTCGATGACGTCGACCCGAGCAGGCTGAAACTTCCCTCCCACCCAGGCGCGCGAGGCGTACAAGGTCATGTTGCGTTCAGGCATCTCGTTCCTTCCGACACATGCAAGTGGAACTCACAAGTCAAAGCTGCTGCCCAAACTATCTGCTCAACGTTTCACGTGGAACGCTCAAATATTTCGCGCATGTTACTCGCGGAATTTGCGTGAGGTAACACACGTGAAACGTCCGCAGCCTACTATCGGCCCATGGGTCTTGAAGAGTTCAATACAGCAGAGCCCGCTGCGGCAGCTGCCGTTGTACGCGTGTGGGCTGATATTCCTACGTGGGTTGGGCACATTGTTGACGGACGTCCATATGCCGATGTGGCGTCCGCGGCAGCTGCCGCGGCGGATGCGGCGGCAGAGTGGACTGGGGAAGATCTCGACGCAGCCTTGGCTCATCATCCCCGAATTGGTCAGAAGGTGTCGGGCCAGGGGCAGGAAGCCGCGGCATCTCGACGAGAACAGGCTTCTATGGGGGGCGCCTCCACGGAACTTACAGAGGCCATGGCGCAAGCCAATGCGGCCTACGAGGAACGCTTCGGGCGTATCTTCCTCATTCGGGCTGCCGGGCGCAGCCCCGAGGAGATGCTCGCGGAGGTTCGCCGCAGGCTCGAAAATGACGAGGTGCGTGAAGCGGCGGAGGCGGTCGAGCAACTGCGGCAGATTGCTCTGCTGCGGTTGCGGCAGGCGCTCGAAGATCCCAGCTGAGCTAGCCACATCTAATACATACGAAGCTGCGTAGGCTCGCGAGCGCGAGTAAGCAGGCGCGCCATAATTTAATGGCGGTGAGAGCGTTCTATCTGGATATATAGGCGGAGCAACCGCTCTCACCGCCACTCATGCACACGAACCGATGGGGTACGCGTTTGGAGGCAACGTTCACCTCGGCCATCAATCTTTGGCCATCTCAGAATGCCGTAGACAGCAGACAACCCTACCGAAGGAGCAACCATGACCAGTCACCTCACCACCCATATTCTCAATGCCGTGACCGGCACTCCCGCAGCGGCCGTCTCTGTGACACTCGCCTCTGCCAGCGGCGAGGTGGTCGCCAACGGCCTCACGGACGAGGACGGTCGCCTCGCACTCGGGCCCGAAACACTGTCATCCGGGAACTACACGCTCTCGTTCAATACTGGCGCCTACTTTGCCTCATCCGGCACCGAGGCGTTCTACCCTTCGGTGACGATCGCCTTTACTGTGGGCAACCTGCCGCATTACCACGTGCCGCTACTGCTCAGCCCTTTCGCCTACTCGACGTATCGCGGGAGCTGAACGAACGCGAGTCGCGGTATCGGTGGCACACAGCGCTTGCAGTACTCGCAGCGCTCGCAGCACCGGGAAATCAACTCATCTGACATACAAGAACGTATGCTTGAGTTCACGCAGGAAACAACCCCGAATTCTTCGGCTACTCTCCAGCTGAATTAAGGAGAGAGCAATGAGTGTCGTTAAGCAAACACCCTTGGAGAAATGGGCCGTCTTCTGGTTTGTGTTCACCGGTGTCAGTGCCTTAATCGGGGTGGGAATGCTCTGGATCGCCCCTCGTCAACTCGGAATGACACCCCTACTCGACCTCATGCAGAAGAATCTTCCCTTCGCTGAGGTGTTCTTCAAGAACTTCGCATGGCCGGGCTTCTTCTTGCTTCTGTTCATTGGCATCCCCCATCTGGCCGGAATCGCCTTGGCCTCTCATCGCGCGGATATCATCGCATGGTGGCTCATCGGGAGCGGAGCGATCCTGATTGGTTGGACTGCGCTACAGATCTTTGTCGCCTTCGGTCCAAACCCACTTTCCTTCATATACATGCTCATCGGTTTCACAGAGTTGACACTCGGAGTTCTCTTGGTTCGAGCCCAGGCGCACAACAGGCAGAGCTGAGGTAGAAGGGAACTCTCCCGACACCAAAAAGTATTCTGGAAAACGTTCGACCCACCTCCCGCCTCGGAGCAGTGACGCTCCTCGCCCCACCAGGTCCCAACCTCAACCCCCGCACGCACGCACGCACCACACGCACGCACGCAAACCGGGCAGCGACTCTCGAAGAGAGGTCACCCCAACTCGGCAAGTACACACCTCAAAACCGCGAAAACACGCGGAAAAGTGACCCAGGTCCCATAAAATAGCCAAGCGGAAACACGCCATTTATCTTGAACGATTCTATTTACGAAATAGTAACAACAGCGAAACCCCCTCCGAATCGTTGGCGCATAGTTTAGGACTTAAGCCCTTGCTTAACGAATCGAGAGGACTCCGACGATGCCCGCCGCGCGAGCGCATTTGCGAAGCGAACTCGTCTGACCCTCGACACTTGGCCGTCCCCCGCGAGCCAACGCTAGGAGAAGCACCATGACCACCACCGAATCCCGCAGACAATCCCCCGGGACGGCTGAACCGACTCTACAGTCAGACTCAACAAGCATCCGTCCAGAAGATGAGCGCCTAGGTTTGGGCCGTACCTTCGGCTACGGAGTACAGCACATTCTCGCCATGTTCGGCGGCGTTATTGCCGTGCCACTCATCGTGGGTGGTGCCGCAGGCCTAGATACTGCCGACCGAGCACTACTTGTCGCCTGCGGACTCTTCATCAGCGGTCTCGCCACGATCCTCCAGACCATCGGCATTCCCTTCTTCGGCTCGCAACTGCCGCTCGTGCAGGGTACGTCGTTCGCCGCAGTATCGACGATGCTCGCCATTATCGGTGACCGTGGCCAGGAAGGCATGCAGCACGTGTTCGGCGCGATCATCGCCGCAGGTATCCTTGGCCTCATCATTACGCCGTTCTTCTCCCGAGTCGTCCGGTTCTTCCCGGCAGTCGTTACGGGGTCGATCATTACGGTCATCGGGCTTTCACTGATGCCGGTAGCAGCTGGATGGATCACCGGCCAGCCCAACATCATGGTCGACGGCGTCGCACAGCCCAACCCCAACTTCGCTTCTCTGGGAAACATTGGCCTTGCGCTCTTTACTCTTGCTGTCGTGCTCGTTCTCAGCAAGATCGCCGTGCTCTCGCGCCTCGCGGTACTCCTCGGCTTGGCAATCGGAACCCTCACCGCAATGGTCCTTGGCAAGGTCGATTTTACCCCCCTTTCCGAGGCATCGCTTGTCGCACTTCCCCAGCCTTTCGCCTTCGGCATGCCGCTGTTTGAAATGGGCGCAATCATCTCGATGTTCATCGTTATCTTGGTAATCATGGTCGAGACAACCGCCGATATCCTTGCTGTAGGCGAGGTTGTTGGCACCAAGGTTGATGCCCGCCGCGTGGGTAACGGCCTGCGTGCAGACATGATCTCCACCGCAATTGCTCCAGTCTTCAACGGCTTCCCGGCTTCCGCGTTTGCTCAGAATGTGGGCCTGGTGGCCCTCACCGGCATCAAGAGCCGCTTCGCAGTGGCCGCTGGTGGTGTGATTCTCCTAATCCTCGGCCTGTCCCCGATGGCTGCAGCGGCGTTCGCGCTCATTCCTCAGCCGGTGCTGGGTGGCGCTGGTATTGTGCTCTTCGGCACGGTGGCCGCGAGCGGTGTGCGCACCCTCTCGAAGGTGAACTACCAGGGAAACAATAACCTTGTGGTGGTTGCAACCTCGATCGCCTTCGGCTTGATCCCCGTGGTGTCGGCGGACTTCTGGCACTCCTTCCCGGCTTGGTTCGTAGTAATCTTCCACTCGGGTATCAGCTCGGCAGCTATCGTCGCAGTCTTGCTCAACCTTTTCTTCAACGTGTTGCTCCCGGGCACGCCCGAGGATCCGAGTGATCTCGCTGCGGCTCCCCCGCGCCAGGTGCAGGAAGTGGAAGCGGAGGTTCTCAGCGGCGGTGGTACGCTCGCTCCGGAATCGTACGAACCCGACGAGCATGTCAGTGGCACCCGCGCCAAGGGTCCGGCCGGTTCAACCCGGGCGAAGAACCCAACAACGAGCCATTCCGGCTCAATTCCAGGTAAGGACGCATGACCTCTCATTCAACTCGTCACGCCCCCGGCCCGCGAACATTGCCGTTGATCTTCATCGGCATCGCGGCCGGGGCGCTGTCCGGTATGTTCGGTATTGGCGGAGGCACGATCATCGTCCCCGCCCTCGTTTTGTGGGTCGGTATGCAGCAGAAGCTTGCAGCCGGCACGTCGGTGGCGGCGATTCTGCCCACCGCTATCGTCGGCGCGATCAGCTACGGCGTGCAGGGGAATGTGGACTGGATTGCCGCACTCTGCCTCGCTGTTGGTGTTGTTGCGGGCGCCCAAGTTGGCAGTTATCTGCTTCAAAAGCTCCCGGTTAGCGCTATTCAGTGGGCATTCCTAGGCTTCCTGCTTATCGTCATCGTGACACTGTGGTTCGTCGTCCCCCAGCGCGACGCCGAAATCACCATGGGCCTCCTCTCCGGCGCCCTGCTTGTGGTCCTCGGCTTCATCACCGGCATCCTGTCGGGGCTGTTGGGCGTGGGTGGCGGCATCGTCGTCGTCCCGATTCTCATGTTCTTCTTCGGCGCGAACGACCTCGTCGCCAAAGGCAGCTCCCTCGTCATGATGATCCCGGGTTCCATTTCAGGCACACTCGGCAACATCCGGCGCCAGAACGTGGACTTGCGCTCGGCCGTCATCGTGGGCCTGGCCGCCTGCACGATGGTCCCGTTCAGTTCGCTGTTCGCCGCCTGGATCGACCCATTCTGGGGCAACGTCGCGTTCTCGCTCTACCTCGCGTTCATCTTCTGGCAGATGCTGTCGAAGAAGTTGCGAGCGCGCAAGGCCGCACGCGAGGAGCAGCCGGACGAGCCCGGGAAATCCGCAGAATAGCTCAGTTTCAGCCCAGGTTTCCGGGATTGATGATGACGAATTGACGACGACGGCGCCCGCCGCTCACCTACGCGACCACTTACGTACACGTGGCCTCGTCGGTAGCTGGCCTCCACGCCGTCGTCGTTGGGTGTCTAACCCCAATGTCGCCCTGCCCGTTTCGTAATCATCTGAGAGGTCACACTTGACACTTGAGGGCCCACACTTGACACACCCACACAACAGAAATGCCGGAACATAGCGAACTATGTTCCGGCACATCACATTGGTGCTCAAGGGGGGAGTTGAACCCCCACGCCCTTTCGGGCACACGGACCTGAACCGTGCGCGTCTGCCTATTCCGCCACTTGAGCAGTGACTTCAATCGGTTTCTACATCAATGATGCGCCCACCAATTGCAGCAAGTAAGAGCTTATAGGGACAAGCCAAGTTTTTCAAAGCGAGGGCAGCGTGTTTCCCGTCTCGTTTAGCGATCTTGTGGCTGGCAGCCACCGGAGCGAAAAGAGGGGGCGCAAAGAATTGATAGCAACAGCAACCTCCGCCCACAGTCCACTTCTTTTGGGGATTGCCCACAACCTACTTCAGAGGGATGCCATGAAGGAGGCGAACACGTAAGGTGAACTAGTAAACGTTGTCGGCGTTTACGAGCGTATTCATTCGCTGTCCTGCACTGATATGGGCGTTGGGTGGGGCCATATAGCCTCAGCACCAGACAGGGTGAGTGGCCTCTGCGGCCGGAGCCCATGCCCCGGTCTCACGGGTCCGGACCACTCCCGGCCTCACAGCCCGGGAACCTGCCCACCATTCCAGTGTCGAACCGCGATGAATGCCAAGCTGAGGATTCTAGGAAGGTGCAATGGGAGCGTTCGACAAGTTCGATAAGCTCGAGAAGAGCGTGGGTAACGTCGTCGCCAACGCGTTCTCCCGGTTGGGCAAATCCGACCTCAAACCGATCGAGATTGCGTCGGCGTTGAAGAAGGCTTTGGATGAGCACGCGGCCACAATGAGTCGCGAGCGCACGGTCAGCCCCAATGTCTTCGTCATCACGCTGAGTACCGAGGATCACGACAAGGTTGCGCAGTGGGGTGAAGAAGCCCTCATCGAAGAACTCGTCGATTCCTTGATCGAATATGCCACCGATCAGGATTATGCCTTCCTCGGCCCTATTAAGATCCGTTTTCAACACAGTGATGCCATCAAACCTGGCAGCGTCAAGGTTGAGGCATCAACGAAGCGAGGTAACGTGGCTCCAGCAACTTCTCACGCGGCTTCCGCAGAGCATCCCATTATCGAGGTTGGCGCCAAGCGCTATATTCTCACCGGGGCGATCACGGTGATTGGCCGTGGGTCTGAGTGTGACATCACGGTGGACGATACCGGCGTCTCGCGCCGCCACCTAGAGCTTCGCATTACTTCACGCGGCGTCATCGCCACGGATCTTAACTCCACCAATGGCTCGTTTGTCGAGGGGCATCGCATCAAGAATGCAACGCTAGTGGACGGCAACACATTGACCATCGGCCGTACGCACATCATGTTCTGGAATTCCCCGGAGCCGGTATGACCACGCTAGTACTCACTCTGCTGCGCCTAGGCTTTCTCGCCCTCCTGTGGATCTTTGTTATCTCGCTGGTTCTCACCGTACGCAAGGATGTCTACGGCACCGAAATTCGTGATCGGCGCGCGCCCAGTCAGGCAGCGACGACGAACGGGAAGGGCGCCCCGCCCTCCGGCCTGTTCAATTTTGCTCGCAGGCTCCGTTCCTCCCGAGCAGCCCCGAGTGTGCGAACCGCCCGGTCGGCACCCTCACCTGCCGCCGCTCCACAGCCCCAGCGCACCCCCACGCTTGCCGTGACTGGCGGCCCGCTCGCGGGAACCACCCTGTCGCTTGGCCAGGCCCCCATCGTCATTGGCCGTTCGCCCGACAGTGCCCTCGTCCTGGATGACACCTTCTCCTCCTCTCGCCATGCCCGCCTCTATGCGAACGCTGGCCAGTGGTGGATTGAGGACTTGGATTCGACAAACGGCACCTTCGTGGGTGGCACGAGAATCTCCACGCCTACTCCACTTCAGCCCGGCACCCCCATCATGGTTGGGAAAACCACGATGGAGTTGCGTTCATGAGCACGCAGCTACGATTCGCCGCTTTTTCGGATATCGGCCTTATCCGCTCCACAAACCAGGACAGCGGATACGCCTCGCCCAACCTTCTCGTCCTAGCAGACGGCATGGGTGGAGCCGCAGCCGGCGATGTCGCCTCCAGCGTGACCGTTGCTCACCTTGCCGCAATCGACGACGACGTCTACGGCGCCGACGATCTTCTCCCCGTCCTGCGCACCGCCATTGAGGATGCGCACGCGGATCTCATGCGCCGCTCCCAGGAGAATCCTGAGCTTCGCGGCCTCGGCACCACCTGCATCGCCATCCTGCGTTCAGGGAACAAGCTCGCAATGGTTCACATTGGCGATTCCCGCGCCTATCTGCTGCGCGATGGCAAGCTCGTTCAGGTCACACATGACCACACTCTCGTCCAGTTCCTTGTGGATAATGGCCAGCTCACGCCCGAGGAAGCCGAGCATCACCCCAAGCGCAATGTCATCATGCGCGCCCTGGGTGATATGCCCACCGATGTCCAGTTGGACGAGTCGATTCGCGAGGCCGTGCCCGGCGATCGCTGGCTGCTCAGCTCGGACGGCCTGTTCGGCGTCGTCGCCCATGACACGATCGAACATGCCCTCAAAACGTACCCGGATCTGTCCGAGTGTGGCGAGTACCTTATTGAACTCGCATTGGCCGCCGGCGCGCCCGATAACGTCACTGTTGTTCTCACGGATGTGATTGACGACGCCGAAGCTGCTCGCCCGGCCAGCCAACAACCCGTCGTCGTTGGTTCGGCTGCGATCAACAGCCAGGCTCCCTCGCGTGGTGGAAGTTCTGCGGCCGCGAAGGCCGCCGCTCTCAGCGCACCCAGCCGCGTTGCCCCACCTTCGGCGCAGATTGACGACGAAGCCAGCCCATCTCGTTCTCGCATACTGCCTCGCATCGCCGCGCTTGTTACGGTCCTATTGTTGCTGGGAGGCGGGCTATTCGCTGGCTACCGCTGGACACAGAGTCAGTACTACGTGTACCCAGCGGACGGGTATGTGGCGATTTATCGCGGTATTCCGCAGAAGGTGGGCCCACTGACACTGTCGCACCTCGAAGAGAAATCGACGGTCAAGGTCAAGGATCTGCGGCCCGTCACCCAGGAGCGTCTGGAAATTCCGATCACTCGTGGTTCACTCGCCGAGGCACGCAGCTACGTGGAGAATCTGGAGAAAAAGGAGCTGAGCGCGGAAGCTACGCCGGCCCCTACGCCGGCGTCGTCAGAAACTCCGGCGGACAATCCCGACGCGACTCCTGCAACGGATACACCCGCGGAAGAGCCTGCGGCAGCTGGGCAGTCCGATTCGGATCGCAGGTCGGTGAGGGGTAACTTGTGAGCGTCGTCACCCAGAAGGCCGCCCGCAAGGGGCGCTGGCCGGAGTTTGTGCTGTTGGCGTTGGCGCTAGGCACCGGCTTCTTGGCCTACTATCTCGTCCATATTGGAATGGACGGCGAAGGCCTGCCGGGCAGGTTCTCAACCCTGCTACCTGCGGCGATTGTGCTGGTATTCGGCGCGCACCTGGTGATTAGGTGGCTGGCACCGTACGCCGATCCCATCCTCTTCCCCGCGGCCCTCGCCCTCAACGGGCTCGGGCTCGCGATGATCTACCGCATCGATCTGGCCGACGGCACCAATGCGGCCCGCAGCCAGCTGATGCTCACCGCGGTGAGCCTGGTGTTTATGGTGGCCACCGTGGCACTCATCAAGAATCACCGGATTTTGCGCGGATACATGTGGCTGTCGTTGATTGCTGGCGTGCTGCTGTTGTTGCTGCCGATGGTCCCCGGGCTAGGCCGTGCGATGTATGGCGCCCGCATCTGGATCAATATCGCCGGATTCTCGTTCCAGCCGGCCGAGCTGGCCAAGATTTTCTTCGCCATCTTCTTTGCCGCGTATCTGGCGCAGGAGCGCGACAATCTCTCCCTTGCCGGCCCCAAAATCCTCGGCATCCGTTTCCCCAAGGCGCGTCATTTCCTCCCCATCTTGTTGGCTTGGTTCATCAGCATGGGCGTGCTGGCGATGGAACGCGATTTCGGCACCGCACTGCTGTTCTTCGGCCTTTTCGTGGCAATGCTGTATGTGGCCACGGAGCGTGTCTCGTGGCTGGTGATCGCGGGGGCTCTCTCCGCCGTGGGCATTTTCTTCATCGTGCAGATGGTGCCGCATATTCAGGCGCGTTTCGCGGTGTGGCTGCACGCCCTCGACCCCGAAGTATACGACGCCGAATTTGGCTCCTACCAGCTGGTTCAGGGACTGTTCGGCATGGCCTCGGGCGGCCTCATGGGCACCGGGCTGGGCGAGGGTTACCCCACCAAAGCCTTCGCCGCCAATTCCGACTTCATCATCGCCTCCTTCGGCGAGGAGATCGGACTGACCGGCCTACTGGCACTGCTGAGCATCTACATCGTCATCGTCATGCGCGGCCTGCGCACCGCCGTCCACCTGCGTGACGGCTTCGGAAAACTGCTCGCCACCGGGCTCTCCTTCACCATCGCGTTGCAGTGCTTCGTGGTAGTGGGAGGCGTCACCCGCGTCATCCCACTCACCGGCCTCGCCATGCCCTTCCTCGCCCACGGCGGCTCGGCACTCCTCACCAACTGGATCATCATTGGCCTGCTGCTACGCATGTCTGACGCCTCACGCCGGCCCGCCTCCGCAGATCCGCTGCCGCCACGCGACATTCTGGCCACCATCCCCGAATTGGACGACGACGAATCCGGCTCCGGCCAGCACATCCCTTCCGTTGAAGACTCACATCCCACACAGGTGGTGAGAATCAAGTGAATCGTCCTATTCGCCAGCTGGCAAC
>RRZU013496296.1_pt1 | contig 13085 bp, 14 predicted proteins | sample 2165561 | NCBI WGS metagenome assembly RRZU01 (sample SAMN10456909, study PRJNA506462) | wastewater metagenome | isolation source: wastewater sludge | place: USA: Moscow, Idaho
TCATCATCAGCTTTTGCCGTTATAAAAATGATAGGAATATTGGCCGTTTTTGGATTATTCTTAATTTTTTGACACACTTCAAATCCATCTATTTCTGGCATCATAATATCTAGTAAAATCAAATCAATATTAATATCATCATCTAAAATATCAAGGGCAGTATAGCCATCAATAGCCACTACAAGATCATAGCCTTCCAAAAGATTGAGTAAAATATCTAAATTTGCTTTTGTATCATCAACTATCAAAATTGTTTGTTTTGGTTCCATTTTGTCCCTTTGTAGTTTATAAACTTTTCAAAACCTAACTGATTGTATCAAATACTTTTATAATCTCCTCTTTTATAATCAAACAGATTTAAGGAAAGTAGATAAAATGTAATTTATTTTATACAAGATTAATTGTTGATTTTATTTATTTGATTGATACTTAATTTTGACTAGATACTGAAGATTTATTACACAGTTCTCAAGTATTAGACTTGAGAACTTTTTGAATGAAAGGTAAAAAATTGTTTGATTTTATACATAATTTATAGTATAAAACTAAGAAAAGAGTAAAAGTTTTTTATTTTTTATCTCTTACTTGACCAGCGATGATAAATCTAAGAGCATTAAGTCTAATAAATCCAGCTGCATCTTTTTGATTATAAACTTCGTCTTTTTCAAACGTTGAATGAGCTTCAGAATAGAGAGATTTTGAAGATTCTCTACCGATTACTGTCACATTTCCTTTATAAAGTTTAATTTTTACAGTTCCTTCAACATTTGCTTGAGTTTTATCTATAGCAGCTTGAAGCATTTCTCTTTCAGGTGAGAACCAGTATCCTTGATAGATGAGCTTAGCATATCTTGGCATCAATTCATCTTTTAAGTGTGCAGCTTCTCTATCAAGTGTGATAGACTCGATTGCTCTATGAGCTTTAAGCATAATAGTTCCACCTGGAGTTTCATAACATCCCCTTGCTTTCATACCAACATATCTATTTTCTACAATATCAACTCTCCCAATTCCATGTTTGTTTCCATAAACATTAAGTTTTGCTAAAAGTGTTGCTGGGCTCATCTCTTCACCATTAATAGCAATTGGATCACCATTTTTGTATGTGATTGTAAGATATTCTGCCTCATCTGGAGCATTTTCAGGAGAATTAGTCCATAACCACATAGAATCTTCAGGCTCATTTGCTGGGTTTTCTAAGTGAAGCCCTTCATAAGAGATATGCAAGAGATTTGCATCCATTGAATATGGAGATGCTTTTGGATTTCCATTTTCATCTACATGTTTTTGAGAGATTTCAATTCCGTGTTCTTTTGCATAAGCAAGTAAACTTTCTCTACTACTAAGTTCCCACTCTCTCCAAGGAGCAATTACTTTAATATCTGGTCGAAGAGCCAATGCACCTAACTCAAATCTAACTTGGTCATTTCCTTTTCCAGTAGCTCCATGACTTACTGCTTCAGCTCCAGTTTGGTTTGCAATATCAATAAGTTTTTTAGCAATGAGTGGTCTAGCGATTGAAGTTCCAAGAAGGTATTCTCCTTCATAAATAGCATTTGCTCTAAACATTGGGAAAACATAATCTTTTACAAATTCCTCTTTAATATCAAGGATAAAAACATTTTCAGGTTTAATTCCACAAGCTATAGCTTTTATCCGAGCTGGTTCAACCTCTTCCCCTTGACCAAGATCCGCTGTAAATGTGATAACTTCTGCGTTGTATTCATCTTGAAGCCATTTTAAAATGATACTTGTATCAAGTCCACCACTATAAGCTAAAACAACTTTTTTTACTTCTTTTTTTGACATGATTTCTCCAAATTTTGATTTTGGCTATTTTATCAAAAGTTGGTTACAAACTGCTTTATTTTACGATTTTAGTGTTTTATTAGTTGGTGATACTTTAAAAATCATCCTGCATAGAATCTCTGATTACTAAAAATTTATCTAAATTTTCAAAAAATAAATCTACAAGCTTTGGATCAAAATGTTTTCCTTTTTCGTTTTTAAAGAGTTCTAAAATATCTTCTAAAACCCAAGCTTTTTTATATACTCTGTCATGTCCAAGAGCATCAAATACATCTGCAATTGCTGTAATTCTTCCAAAAATTGGGATATCTTCACCTTGAAGTCCTTGTGGATAGCCAGTTCCATTCCATTTTTCATGATGGGAAACTGCTACAATAGAGGAGGCTTTTAAGATATCTCGTTTTGAGTGTTTAAGCATTTCATAGCCAATCTGCGTATGCGTTTTCATAATTTCAAATTCTTCTACAGTAAGTTTTGCAGGTTTATTCAAAATATTATCTGGTATTCCAACTTTCCCAATATCATGCATCGGGCTTGCTTGTTTGAGTAAAGATGCTGTTTCTTCATCAAGCCCAGCAAGTTTTGCAAGAAGATAAGAATATTCAGCAACCCTTTTGACATGTAGTCCAGTCTCTTTACTTCTTGTTTCACCAATCGCACCCATTGTTACAACAACTTCTTTTTGTGTATTGATTATCTCTTCATTTAGCTGTATGATTTCTGTCAAATCATACATAATTTGTAGATATTCAACAACTTCACCTTCAAGATTTATAATCGGATAAAAAAGATTTTCAACTGTATATTCTAAACCATCTTTAGTTTGATTTGTAAGTCTTTCATGAACTATTTCTCGTCTTCTAAGCTTTTCTGCTATCTCTTCACACTTCCCTACAGCTTGATGTTTAACTGATCGCATATCTTTGCAATTTTTCCCAATAACTTCTCCTAGATGATAGCCACTTAGTTCACAAAATCTTTGATTGACATACTTAATAATATTGTTTGTATCTGTTTTCAAAATAGCTGTTGTTTTATTAATAGCATCTTCATATTGTCTTGTATAGTTAAGATTTTCTTCATAGTTTTGATTCGAGATATCAAGCTCATTTTTAAGTATATATTTGTATTCCTCAAGTTCTGTTACATCATTTCGTATTCCAATATATTCTTTGAGTGTTCCATCTTTGTTATAAATAGGAGATATTTCAGAAAGAACATAATATGGCTTTCCAGATTTACTTATATTTTTTAAAAGTCCTTTCCAAATTTTTCCACTTTTGATTGTTCTCCACATATCTTTAAAAGTTTCAGTTGGTACATCATCACTTTTAACTATGTTGTGTGTTTTCCCTAATAATTCATCATTTGTATATCCTGAAATTGTTTCGAAATTTTTATTGACATAGAGTATTTTCCCATTTTCATCTGTCGCTGAAAAAATAGCTGATTGATTGACTGCATCTTTAAATTGTTTAAGGTAATAGTTTCGTTCATCTAACTCTTCACTTGTTCTTGAAACAAGTGTAGTTAAAGCTTTTAAAGTGATATCTTTTTTATTTTTTTGCGTGGAATAGTGTATATCTTTTGTAATTGGTTCATTCCCTTTTCCTTCATTGAGCACAAGATATGTTGTAGTTATGTTAAGAAGGTTATTTGAACAACTGTTCATGTCATGAAAAAATTCTCCATAAGTCACAAATCCAACTGTAGGACCAGCAAGATTAAGAAGAGACATCTCATCATTGAGGTAATTACCAAGCATACTTCGTCTAGCACTACAAGTGTAAATATAGATTGCCTCATTTTTAACATTGTACTCTTCAAGTAAAACTTCTTTATTGTAATTTTCAATAAAATCTACATCTGCATATCCAAATCTAACTTTCGTACCCTCAGGTATCTCTCTAGCAAAAGTAAGTGATTTGTCATCATTTACTGCAATAGGTGCTCTAGCTACATTTGTTTCAAAATCTTTAAAGATAAGTGGAAATTCAATACCATGACCTAAAATATTTGAGGCTATCTCTTTACCCAAATAATATTCATAAATATCAATAATATTTTTGTTATCTATCTCAAATACTTGACTGCCATTTGATTTAGTAATTGTGAGTTCTTTCCCTAAAGTGTGCCAATTAAGAAGTGATTTTGTTTTTATATCTAAAATGGTAGAATCAATAGTGGCTAAAGCAATATCGCAACTATCACAATTTTGTGAAAAAATAGTACATTCTTCAAATTTAAAATCATCACCACCATTTCCACCTGCTATTACAAGATTTGGATATTTTTTTGAAATCTTTTTTAAAAAGTTTTCACTATCAAAAGTAAATGTATTTGCAAAACATAAAAGAAGTTTTGTTTGTGGTGTTATTAAATCTTCTTCTATTTTATCGATTAAGTTATCAAGAGAAATATGGCAATAGCTCGTTGATTTAACAGTTGAATGTTCAAAAATTGAAAAGGAAATAGTCGTAAATCTATCTAAAATAATTCCATTGTTTACTACTCCTGATGTCGAAGCTGAAATGATTGAAACATTTGGAAGTAGTATTTTAAGATGGTGTTTAATATTATAAATATCATGCATATTTTCATTTGAATGAAATAGTTGGATTAAAACAGAATTATCATCTGGTATATTGCTAGTTTGTATAAAATTTTCTAATCCAAGAAAACTTGTATAAATATAATTAAGTAACTACATTGTTATATGCCCTGAATTTTATTAAAAGTACGATTTGTAAAATGATAAAGATGGTACAGAAAAAGGTATTAAGAAAATATTAATGGATTAAGTCAAATATTGATATTATAACTTTCATAAATATGTGAAAATATGATGATTATCAAAATGGGGAATCTATGAGAATTGATAAGTTTTTAAATACAGTAAATATTACAAAACGAAGAGCAGTTGCTGAAGATATGCTTGAATCCAATGTTGTATTTTTAAATAATATTCCTGTTAAAAAATCAAAAGAGGTTAAGGTTGGTGATATGATAAAACTCCAATATTTAGAGTATTGTGATGAGTTTAAGGTGTTACAAATTCCAACAACGAAATCGACACCAAAAAGTAAAATGGGTGAGTATGTAGTGCAAATAGGAGGGAAAAATGTTTAGTAAAGCAAAATTGAAATTTGATGATATTTTTGAAAATAGATTGAGTGAAGATGAGGTTCGAAAATATCTTATTGAGCTCTATGAACGGGGAGAAACAAGTGAAGAGATAGCAAGTGCTGCAAGTGCTATGAGAGAACATATGACACCACTCAATCTTGACCCAAAAATTGCTGAAAGAACTATGGATAATTGTGGAACGGGTGGAGATAAAAGTAATAGTTTTAATGTTTCTACGACTGTTTCGATTCTACTAGCTAGCTGTGGTGTATTGGTTGCAAAACATGGAAATAGAAGTATTACAAGCAATAGTGGAAGTGCTGATATGCTTGAAGCACTTGGGGTAAATCTTTCTTTAACCTTAAGCAAACAAGCTTTGATGTTAGAAAAAACTGGTTTTATTTTTATGTTTGCAGTAGATCATCATCCTGCGATGAAACATATTATGCCTATTAGAAAATCTATCCCTCATAGAACTATTTTTAATATTTTAGGACCACTTTCAAATCCAGCTCATGTGAAAAAACAGTTTATTGGTGTTTTTGATAAGGCATTTGTTCCAGTTGTTGCAAATGCTCTAACAAAACTCCAAACAAAAAGGGCGATGGTTGTGAGTTCAGCTGATGGAATGGATGAAATTAGTATCAGTGATATCACATATGCTGCTTTTGTTGAAAGAGGGAGTGTCCGAGAGTTTATCTTTGATCCTAGAGAATATGGATTTGATTTGTATCCAAAAGAGGAGGTTCTTGGTGGTGATGCAGTTCAAAATGCCGCTATCACAAGGGGAATTTTAAGTGGAGAGATAACGGGAGCTAAAAGGGATATTGTACTTGTAAATGCTGGAGCTTCACTTTTGGTTGATGGAATAGTTAATTCAACTGAAGAGGGGATTGATATGGCAAGGGATGCAATAGATAGTGGGAAAGCTCTTGCTAAACTAGAAGAGATTATAAAAGTAAGTAATGAGATTTAAGAAGTTAGAAGTTAGAAGGTAGAATAGAATTGGCAGATTTGAAAAAAGAGGTTTTTATTTGTGATGTTTTGGAAGTTGCAAATATCGCTTTATATCTACAAGAGATTATAAAAAATAAAAATATGGTTGTTTTGCTTCGTGGAGATTTGGGTAGTGGAAAAACAACTTTTGTAAAATCTTTTGTAGCGATGATAGGTTGTGATGATTTGGTCACAAGTCCAACTTTTTCATTGCAATCTTGTTATGGTAATAATATTTTTCATTATGATGTGTATAATAAAACACTAGGGGAATTTATCTCTTTAGGGATGGTGGAAGAGTTTGAAAAAGAGGGTGTCCATTTCGTAGAGTGGGGGGATGAAGCATTGGAAAAATTACTTGATGAATATGGATTTCAACATATTACAATTACAATAAAAAAATTAGAAGAAATGAGAGAATATACGATTGAATCAAAAGCATAGATTAGAAGCAAAAAATATTAAAAAAAATATAGGTAAAACTCATATTTTGCATGATATAAGTTTATTTATAGAAAGTGGTGAAGTTGTTGGGCTTTTGGGACCAAACGGAGCTGGAAAAACAACTTCATTTTATACAATTTGTGGACTTGTTCCCCCAACAAGCGGAGAGATATTTTTTGATGAAGAGAATATTACAAAACTGCCACTTCACAAAAGAGCACTAAGAGGGATAGGTTATCTGCCTCAAGAGTCTTCTATTTTTAAAGATTTAAGTGTTGAAGATAATCTGATGCTTGCTGCTGAAATATCGATAAAAAATAAAAAAAAGAGAAATGAAAGGATTGAAGAGTTACTTGAACTTTTTAATATTGAACCAATTCGTCAAAGAAAAGGGATAAGTTTAAGTGGAGGGGAGTGAAGAAGAGCTGAAATTGCAAGAGCTTTGGTTTCAAATCCAAAATTTCTCCTCCTTGATGAACCTTTTGCTGGGGTTGATCCAATTGCTGTTAGAGATATCCAACAGATTATTGCAAGTTTGAAAAAAATTGAGATTGGTGTATTGATAACAGACCACAATGTTAGGGAAACTTTGCAAATTTGTGATAGGGCTTATGTTATGAAAGCAGGAAGTGTCCTTGCTAGTGGAACATCTGAAGAGATAAGGGAAAATCAACTAGTAAAAGAGCACTATCTTGGGGAAGATTTTATTTTTTAATTGATTGTATCCATATCAATAGAGGCATAAGGGGAAGTAATAGAATGTAAAAATTCCAAGATTTTTTTTACATCTTTTCCCCTAATTAAAATTTCATACCTGTACTTATTCGCAATTTTAAAAATTTCACACTCTTTAAACCCTACAAGCTCAATTTCTTGATGAAAACGGATAATTTGATTTACATACAATTCCATTAGTTCTTTTGCTTTTTGATGATTTGTATGACTAAAAATAACCCTTGCAAGTCGTATATTAGGTGGATAAATGTCACCTCTCTCATCGAGTTCATTTTCTAAAAAATCTTTATAATCAGATTGCTCCATATATTTTTCAAAAAAATCTTGATTTTTGGTTTGAATTATCACTTCCCCTTTTCCATTTCTTCCACTTCTTCCTGCTATTTGAAGAGCAAGAGAGAGAGCTTTTTCTCTTGCTTTGTAGCTTGTCATATTTAAAACAGAGTCAATTCCTAAGATGATAGCTAGGGTAACATTATGGTAATCATGCCCTTTAGAGAGCATTTGAGTTCCAATAAGGATATCAATTTCATTTTCATTAAAATCTTTGAGGATTTTTTTAAGCTTTGTTTCTGTTTTGACACTATCTCTATCAAAAGTAGCGATTTGATTGTTTGGAAAAATCTCTTGAAGTTGCATCTGAAGTTCATTTGTCCCAAGTCGATAATTTTTCAAAATCCCTGTTTTGCACGATGGACACTCTTCAACAATTTGCTGTGTATAGTTGCAATAGTGACATTTAAGTGCTTTATGGTTTTTGTGTAAGCTTAGTGCAACAGAACAAAATGGACACTCAATAGCTTTTCCACAATCGCTACAAATCTGATATTTAAAGTTTGCTCTTGTGGGTAGGAAAATAATAGTTTGTTCATTTTTTTCCAATTTTTCTTTAATCTTGTTGATAAGTAAATCATTAAGTTTTAGAGATGAATTATCATACATAAAAGTTTTATTTGTTTTATAAAAAGTTTCTATAAGTCTAAAATAGGGGACTTTTACAAATGAATTGAGTGAAGGGGTTGCACTCCCTAAGATAACTTGAATATCATATTTTTGACTCAGATAGATAGCTAAATCTTTTACATTGAGTCTTGGCTTTTGCTCAGATTTATAAGAGTCATCATGTTCCTCATCAACAACGATAAGTTCAAGATTACGATAGGGTAAAAAAAGAGCCGACCTAGCACCAGCGATCAGTTTTACTTCACCAGATGCTAATTTTTCTAAAATCTCATTTTTCTTTTTTTGAGTTATTTTAGAGTGCCAAATGGCAACAGCTTCACCAAAAACTTTTTTGAGTCGCTTTTCCATTTGCGGTGTAAGTGCAATCTCAGGGAGTAAATAAACACAATTTTTTCCATTATTAAGAGCTTTTTCTATTGCCTTTAAATATATCTCCGTTTTCCCACTTCCAGTATTTGCAAAAAGTAAAACTCTTCTGTTTTTTTCTATAAAATCAAAAGCTTCTTGTTGTTTTTGGGAAAGAACAATTTTTGTATCAAAATCGTTTTTCGAAATGTTTTGCACAAATTGTTTTGTAAAGGGAATAAATAATCCCAAAGCTTCACCAATACTACATACATAGTATTTAGAGATAAAAGAAGCGACATCTATGATAAAATCTGTATAAAAAGTTTCTAAAATAATTGAAATATCTGTGCACTGAAAAGTTGGTTTTTCCACCTCTTTTAAGACAACACCAATATTTTCTTCTTTTCTATTTTTTAAAGAAACCATCACCACAGTGCCAATTTTTAGAGGTTCTTTTGATTTATAAGTAAGTGGTGCAAGGGGAGATTTTAAAAAAGCTATCTCATAATAGTTTTCAATCATTCAAGTACCTTTTGACAAAGTGTATTTTTTGTATCACATAAAAAACTTAAATTATTTTTATCGTAAAAAAATTCTAATGAACTATTTTGACTAAAATTATAGAAATATGTAGTATCGCTTTTTTTACTCCAATGGGGATAATCTTCTTTTATGGGTATAGGTTTACTTAAAATATTACTAAAAAGGGTTGCGTCATTTTCTTCTAATTTTTGAAGAACAGAGGTGGTATTTTTCATAATAGAATTATTTTTGTAGTTTAAAAGAGCATTGCGAATTGTTGCTAGATCAGATTTTAATTGTATGTAAGAAGTTTCTTGTGAAAGAGAAAAAAGCTTTGGAAGTGCAACTGAACTTATAACAGCGACAATAAGAATCGCGAAAATAACTTCAATCAAAGAAAATGATTTAAGATATCTTCGCATCTATTCTTGAAGATAAAGTTTCTAGCGATCTTTCGAGTTCAACAAGTTCATAAGTTTTCTTGATATAAGCCATAAGCAACTCAGTTGTCTCTATATTTTTATCAAGATCTAGGAATTTTTTGATTCCATTCTCCATTTTTTGATCACTATCCTCACCTATATCAACCGTATAAGCTTTATGATTGATGTGAAAAGTCATCGCTCACTCCCTGTTTTTTAATATCTGAGATGTGTTGTAGGGCTTTATCAATATTAAGCAACATATTTTCATTATTTATTTTAAGTCTGTCATTTGCATCATTAAGCATTTTAATATCGTGCAACAACTGACTTTTTTGATCTTCTAAAGCTTGTATCTCTCGTAACAATGAATCTACTTGAAGGTTTAATTTTTCTACTATGTGCATAAGAACAATTATACAAAAATAATTATAAATTTATAATTTTTTATGTATAATTTTTTTCTAAAATTGCAGTAAAGTAACAATAAATCTAACTTAAAAATTGCTACACTAGGAGCTTATTTGAATTTCGATCAAAATTTTCTCAAAACATTAACTGTTTTATATGCTGAAGATGATGCACATGCTCGAAATACTTTGTCTAATATTTTACTTAAATTATTCAAAAAAGTTTACATTGCTGAAGATGGAAGACAGGGGTTAGAGTATTTTAAAAGAAATCATGAATCTATTGATGTAATTATTAGTGATATAAATATGCCACATATGAGTGGTATGGAGTTTTTAGAGGGTACAAGAGCAATTAAAAAAGACACTCCTTTTATTTTTACGACGGCTCATCAAGAAAATGACTTTTTACTTGGAGCTATTAAAAATGGGGTCTATCATTATGCAAACAAACCTGTAAATATCAAAGAGATAATCTACAAAGTACAAGAAGCTTGTCAAGCTCAGTATCAATATGTAATTGCAAAACATAATTATAAAGAAGCGCAAAGTTATCTCAACGTTATCAATCAAGTTGCAATTGTTTCGAAAACAGATTTATTAGGAGATATCACTTACGTAAATGAGATGTTTTGCAATATTTCTGGATATGAAGAATCTGAACTTCTTGGAAAAAGTCATAATCTTGTAAAACATCAAGATTCTGCAAATGAGATGTACAAGGAGATGTGGGAAAAAATAAGAATGGGTCAAAAATGGAGTGGAAAACTCAAAAATAAAGCAAAAGATGGAGATCCTTATTTTGTAAATGCAAATATTTTTCCTATTTATGATGAATTTGATACTGAAATTATTGGTTATATGTCTATTCAATTTCTTACAACTTCAGAAGAAAATGAGAAGAGAGAGTATAAAGCTCATATACGACAGATTACATTAGAACAGAAAAAAAATGAAACAGAACTGAAAAAAAAGATAGCAGAATTAGAGAAAAAATTAAATAATGCAGAATATATTGATATCTTAGAAGAGAACTCTTCTAAAGCAACTTCTCAAAATAAAAAACTTATCAAACAAATGGATTATTATGAAGAGAAAATAAGAAATTTTGAAAAAGAGAAAATAGAGATTCAAAAAGCTGCCAAAGAGCATTTTTTCAATATTATGGAAGAAAATAAAACTCTTAAAAGTCAAAATATGATAATGAGAAAAAAATTAACTCAACTAGAGATTGATTTTGAAAAACAAACTCACGAAGTATACAGGCTGAATGAACAAGTTAATACACAAAGTAAAGTAGTATTTGATTTGAAAGATGTTATTGCTCATCGTGAAAGCCAATTGGCTAAATATCAAAGTTTAAATAACTGATGAATAAAAATAGCAAGCAGTTTATTTATCTTATTGGGATAATTTTAATTATTGTATTTGGTTTTATATTCTTAGCAAAAAATCAAAATATGATAGTTATTCAAGAGGGAAATCTAGATAAAAAACCATATGAACTTGTTGTTGGAAAATACCAAGATAGTGATTGTGGAATGGTAATAGACAATTTTGATTTTGTATCACAAGTGATTGCGATTGATGGCAAAACTTGGTTTTTTCATGACCATGGTGGGATGGCTCATTGGCTTATTAACAAGCCTTTTAAAGATGAGGTAATTATTTGGGTAATGACTAAGGATACCAAAAAATATATTGATGGAAGAAAAGCTTGGTATAGTAGAACTGATACTACACCAATGGGATATGGATTTGGGGCTTATGAAAATAAACAAGAGGGGTTTATTGATTTTGATACTATGTTTTTACATATGGCAAGAGGAGAACATCTTGGAAATCCACAAATAAAAGCAAAACTTTTAGAGGATAAAAAATAGTGGAAGCTATTGATATACTTTCTATTATCACGATTGCTTTTTTAGGCTCATTTGGGCACTGTGTTGGGATGTGTGGAGGGATTGTTATCGCGTATAGTAGTACAAAAGTAAAAGATGATTTTAGTAAAACAAAACAAACAATAAGTCATCTACTCTATTCTTTTGGAAGAATCACTACGTATGTATTGCTTGGTACTATTTTTGGTGCTATTGGTGGAGTGGCAACTTTTTCAAATATGGCAAATGGGATACTTTGGTTAGTTGCTGGAACAGCTATGATTTTAACTGGATTCTCACTTCTTGGAAAGATTAAGTTTTTAACACTTATTGAACACAGTGTTTCAAAAACAACTTGGTATCAACAAAGTTTTAAAGCACTTTTAGGAGAACAAACACTCAGCAGTTTTTATCTCCTTGGGCTTTTAAATGGTCTTTTACCTTGTGGATTTGTATACTTTTTTGCTATCACTGCAGCTAGTACAGGGAGTCCAATCTATGGTGCTTTAGTGATGTTTATCTTTGGACTGAGTACGATTCCAGCGCTTTTTTCTTTAGGATTTTTTGTAGGATTATTTAATAAATCAAATTTTAGAAATATTATGATAAAACTAGCAGCATTAAGTGTACTAATCTATGGATTATATACTATTTACAATGGTTATACTTATATAGTAAATCCAAATAAAACTTTATTGGAGTGTCACACAAAATGATAAAAATATTTGTAGTTCTCATTTTACTTATTTCTTCTTCATTTGGATTTGAAGATGTTTATTTTTTACCAAAAGATTCAAAAAAAGTCCAAAAAGATATCGAAAAATATATTGTAGATGCTAAAGAGAGTATTGATATAGCGATGTACAATCTAAGTTACCGTAAATTAGTTGAATTATTAAATGAAGCTAGCAATAGAGGTGTAAAAGTTAGAATTTTATATTATAAAAAGAAAGCAGAGTTTGATGAAAAAATTGAACTTGTTAAGGTTATGGATAAACTTCATACAAAAATGGCGATTATTGATAAAAAGATAGTGATATTTGGAAGTGCAAATTGGACAGATGAATCTTTTAAAGATAACTATGAAATCTTTTATATTTCTGATAGAACTGATATCGCAAAACAATTTAATGATTTTTATAAAAGTATTAAAAAAGATAAATAACTCTTGATAAAAAAAGAACTAAATAAAGGAAGAGAATGTTAGAAATAGCAATAATAGGATATTGTATATATTTTTTAGTAAATTTTTATACAACATTTATGCAGATAGATTATGTACAAAAAGCAAAAAATGGAAATCCTGTAATATTAAATCAAAGTGGTTTTAAGGTAGCTGGAAATTATAGTATTGAGTCAAATAAATTGGGATTATTAACAATTTTATATGACTTTGTACTCTTTTTTCTTTGGATTGGATTTGGATTAGA
>RRZU010535586.1_pt1 | contig 13083 bp, 9 predicted proteins | sample 2165561 | NCBI WGS metagenome assembly RRZU01 (sample SAMN10456909, study PRJNA506462) | wastewater metagenome | isolation source: wastewater sludge | place: USA: Moscow, Idaho
CCACGGCAAGCCGGTTACCAAGGCCGGTGCACTGCGTTCTGAGTCCGAGGTTCCCGTACAAATGGAGCTCGACGCTGACAACTTCTTGACGATGAATAGCCAAGTACCGGTAGCCGGTATCTATCTGGAGTTGGTGGGAGTCATCGACGAGATCCCGTTACTGGGCGACGCCGCTAAGTTCCTGCAGGCTTCCAGCTTGAACGGTGATACCTTGCGTGTGATCGGTTATAGCTTGGATGGCCGCACGATTCCTTCGGGCAAGAGCTGTATCCTGCGTATGCCGGCGGGCGTTACCTTGGTAGGAGCCTCCTTCTCCGATGCGAAGGCCAACAGCTTGAGGTCTGGTGGCGATGCGATCGTGACTTCCAACGCCCCGATCGAGGCGATCAGCCAATTGGCAGCCGTGTCCAACTATCCGAACCCGTTCCGTGGCAGCACGACCTTCCGTTATCAGTTGACGGAGGCGGCCAAATCCGTGACGATCCACGTATTCTCTGCGAATGGCGCTTTGGCCGTGGTATTGAACGGTCTGCCCGGCGAAGTGGGCGATAACCAATATTCGGCGGCTCTTACCTTACCGGCGGGCGTTTACTATTACCGCTTGACGGCAAAGACAGGCCATGGTGTGAAGGCAAGTAATACTAACATCTTTATCTGTAAGTAAATTATGAAAGTGAATCATATAAAACAATTATTCGTAGCCCTCTCCCTGCTGTTATCGGCGGGAACGGCTACTGCCGCCCAGTGGAAATTGGCGAAGACGAACCTGAACGCCGCTGGCAGTAAGGATACGCTCACGCTGAAGGTATCCGATAATTCCTTTAGTTTCTCCTCCTTCCAGGTGGATTTCACCTTGTCCGAGGGTATCTTGCTAGATGGAACCCCGATCCTCGGCGAGTTGGCAAATGATCATGCTCTTACGTGGAGTAAGCAAAGTGACGGCAGCTTCCGTTGCGTGGTATACAGTGCAGGAAACAAGGATATGAAAGCCCCGGAAGGCCCTGTGCTCCGTATCCCGGTAGTGCTGGCGGCCTCTTTTGAGGGAGGAAAGTTCACGGCGAAAAACGGACTCTTGTCTAACAAGGCCTCCAATGGGCAGTCGGTGAAGGACTTGAGTGGAGCGACCCTTACAGCGTATAAGGAAAGAGCCCATCTGGTGGTGAACGTATCGGGCCAAGAGCAAGTGGTCAACCCGGCTATAGCCGCAGGATTGAGCTATACGACCATCCCGGAGGATAAGACGCTTACGGTCGCTTATTTTAAGGATGATTCTTGTAAAATAGCGGCTACCGACAATGACCGCAAGGAAGAGGGTATCCTGTATGTCAAGCTATCCTATGCGGGTGACACTGACTACGCTGAGTTCGAGGAGGTCTATGTCATGAGTCTGACGAGCAAGATCGCTATTGACGCAAGTAAAATCACGAAGCCGCAAACGACAGGTATCAAGGAGGGGCAATTGCTTTCAACTTCTTTACTGTCCGGTGGTAGCGTAAAGGATGAAGATGGATATACGATTGCCGGTACCTTCGTTTGGACGAACGGGAATGCGGTGATGCCGGCCGGGAAGCAAAGCTGTTCCGTCACTTTCTATCCGGATAACTCCTCTTATTACAATACAGCGGAGGTGTCTGTGGAGGTTGAGGTAACCCCTACGTATCTAGTCACCGCTACAGGGACAACAGGAGGTACCGTAAACGTATTGGGCAAGACCGAGGATGACGTGTACGTGAAGGGTCAAGAGATCTCCTTGGTAGCCCTGTCTCTGCCCAATTATAAGTTCGAGAGTTGGTCGGTAACGGGCGCGAGCGAGACCTTGCCGGCGAATGATTCCATCTTTGTTAAGGCGGATAATAATAAGACCTATACGGCGAACTTCTCCCCGATCATGCGTGCGGTAACGATCAATCATGTAGGCAACGGCAGTCTCTCGGTTACGGCCGAAGGTGCGAAGGTTGCGTCTGGAGCTTTCTTGCGACAAGGTACGATCTTGCAAATCGTGGCTACACCGGACGTGAACTCCCAGTTGGAATCATTGACTATAAACAAGAAGCCTCTAGAGGGTAACAAGGTGACGCTTACAGCGGATTTGGAGGTCAATGCCGCATTCAAGCCAAAAGAGGGGGCACTTGTCTCCATCGATAAAGATGTGGCGAACGGCTCTATCTTATTATATAAGGAAGACGGCAGTTTGATCGCTTACGGTTCTTCCGTTCCTGTTGGTACGAAGCTACGTGCGGTTGCGCTTCCGGATGCCGGGTATAGCTTGGATGGCAGTGTCACCTTATCGGGCGTGACCGGCCCTACGAACGACCTGTGGACCGTGACAGGCGATGTTACGGCAAAAGCTGCTTTCGGTGCGAAGAAATACATGGTGAAGGCCTCTGCCGTAAGCAGCAACCCGACTCAGACCGCTTCCGGTACGATCACGTTGGAGCCATCCGGAGAACAACCTTATGGTACGGAGGTTCGTATAGCGAGTGCCGAGGGACAGAACGGAGCGAGACTGCTTACCATCTTGGCGAACGGTAAGGAAATATCTCAAAATGATGTCTTGACCGTAACCGGCGACCTGACGGTGACAGCTGTATTCGATCCTCGGGTAAATATCGAGAAGACATACATCCTTTGGCCGTATCAAGAATACTACTACAGTGGCGTATCCCGCAACTTCGTGCCTTTCGCTTCGCAGACTTACGCTGGTTTCTCTTTTGAGGTCTTATATAAGAACACTAAGGGTGAGAAGACTGCTAAGGCAATCGATGCGGACAATTATACGGTCTTGTTGCATCGCGAAGAGGATGGTTTGTATAATGAGTTCAAAGGGGAGTATAAGGATGGCTTAGTGATCCATAAGTCCAAGGTCTCGGTAACGGAAGCGCCTACGAACGGAGGTAATCCGAAGACTCGCCCGGCAGAGGTGGACATCACAAGCACAACTACCAATGGCGTGACAAAATACGTGATTGAGCCTAACAGCGATGCGGCTAAAAAGAATTACGAAGGCACGGTTTACTATCATTCTACGAAAGATCCGGTAAACTTATCCTTTGGTGAGTCTATCCTACGTGCGGGAGGGGAACCGGTATCACCGATGGGCTACGTACGTGTCACTAATGGCGGTATGCCATACGACGCAACGGATGGTAAGGTTTCTATCCCCGCCGGTATAACGGTGACGCTGGAAGCTGTGCCTGCGGAAGGCGCTAAGTTCTCTCATTGGTCTGATATTGAGTCTAACCCTGTTGACGCAAAGAAGAACCCTCGGGAATATGTGGTAGCGGAAGGCTCTACGGGGGTTACTCCTGAATTTGTCGGCAAGGATAAACTAGAGTTCAAGTTAGCTCAAACCTCCTCCGTATATAACGGTGCGGCTCAACTCGTATCCGTGACAGGTACGGGCAACGAGGCTTGCCAGATCACGTTCTTCTTTGACGAGGCCTGTACGCAACCGGCTGTCTTGAAGAATGTCGATAAGTATTATGTACGTGTTTATCGTTCAGCTGATGCGAAGTATAAAGAATATACTGAAGTATTCCCCTATGCGATAGAACAAGCCGAACCTGCGATTACGAAGTGGCCGGATGCTTCCGATATCTTGCTCGGTCATACACTGGCCGAATCAATTCTACAAGGTGGAAATCCCGGTATCGTAGCCGGAACATTCGCTTGGAGCAAGCCGGAAACAGCGCCTACGGCCACCGGTCAGCAAGAGGTTACCTTTACGCCGACCGATCCGAATTACAAGCCGGTTAGTAGCAAGATAGAGGTGAAGGTTGTTTCCGCTACTTTCTTGGATCCGGTTACTCCTCCTGTAGACCCCGTAGATCCGGAGAATCCAGACAAGCCGGACCAACCGGATACGCCAACCGGCATCGAGTCCATCGAGGAAGGCATGAGCCTGTATACAGCCAATCAATCTATCTTCGTGAATATGCCTCAGCAGGTAGCCTTGAAGGTAGTCGATGTGTCCGGCATCGTTCTTTACGAAGGTTCGATTCTTGGCAAGGCTGAGATCCCGGTAGGGCATGCCGGAGTCTACTTCGTCCGCTGCGAGGCCTTCGGCGATTCGTTTGTACGGAAAGTCGTGGTTCGCTGATTCTGCCACTGCCCATCGTAAGGTGCTTATGATGGGCATTGTAAACACCTTATACTGCCCATCGTAACAACCTTACGATGGGCAGTGTTATTTCGTAAGGTATACGATCGTTTGGCTTACGGTTTATAATAAATAATAAGTAAAAAACTTCGGATTATATTTGCTGGTCTCGAAAAAGGCCGTATCTTTGCAACGTTCAAACAAAAACAATAAAGACAAGAACAATGACACGCAACTTGCAAAATAGTCTCATTATTTCTCTAAACATTATTCTACTCTGGGAACGGGATAGGAAGTGAGACTGTATGCTTTGCGAGCATTACGATATATGAAAGAGCCTTTCTCACTTCCTTGTGAGAGAGGCTTTTTTAGTTAGTATAGGATATTAGTAAATTAAGAATATAAGATTATGTCAGACAGATTATTTATTTTCGACACCACCTTACGTGATGGTGAACAGGTTCCGGGATGCCAGTTGAATACAGTGGAAAAGATTCAAGTAGCTAAGGCGTTGGAACAGCTAGGTGTTGATGTGATCGAGGCTGGTTTCCCTGTCTCCAGTCCTGGGGATTTTAAGAGTGTGGTTGAGATCTCAAAGGCCGTGACTTGGCCGACCATCTGTGCCTTGACCCGTGCGGTGGAGAAAGATATCGACGTGGCAGCTGAGGCGTTGAAATTCGCTAAGCGAGGACGTATTCATACGGGTATCGGTACTTCTGATTCTCATATCAAATACAAGTTTAACTCCACGAGAGAGGAGATTATAGAGCGTGCGATCGCCGCCACGAAATACGCTAAAAAGTACGTGGAGGACGTAGAATTCTACTGTGAGGATGCCGGGCGTACGGATAATGAATATCTAGCCCGTGTCGTGGAGGCCGTGATCAAGGCCGGGGCTACCGTAGTGAATATCCCGGATACGACAGGATATTGCTTGCCGGATGAGTACGGGGCGAAGATTAAGTATCTGATGGAACATGTGGATGGCGTACATAACGCGATCTTGTCCACCCATTGCCATAATGACTTGGGCATGGCTACCGCGAATACCGTACAAGGCGTGTTGAACGGAGCCCGTCAGGTGGAGGTAACCATAAACGGCATCGGTGAGCGTGCGGGTAACACGTCATTGGAAGAAGTCGCCATGGTTTTCAAGAGCCATAAAGAACGTGATATCATCACCAATATCACGACGAATAAGATCTATAGTACGAGCCGTATGGTTTCTAGCTTGATGAATATGCCGGTACAACCGAATAAGGCTATTGTCGGACGTAATGCGTTCGCTCACTCCTCCGGTATCCATCAAGATGGCGTTTTGAAGAATGCGCAAACCTACGAGATCATCGATCCGAAGGATGTGGGTATCGATGATAACGCGATCGTATTGACTGCTCGTAGCGGTCGTGCGGCGTTGAAGCATCGCCTGCATGTTTTAGGTGTGGATCTGGAGCAGGAGAAATTGGACAAGGTGTACGATGAGTTCTTGAAACTGGCCGATCGTAAGAAAGATATTAATGATGATGATGTTTTGATGTTGGTCGGAAAGGATCGTACGGCCACCCACCGTATTAAATTGGAATATTTACAGGTAACTAGTGGTGTTGGAGTACAATCAGTCGCAAGTATTTGTTTAAATTTGTCGGGAGTAAGAAAATACGAGGCCGCGGCTGGTAACGGTCCGGTTGATGCGGGTATCAAGGCGGTGAAAAAAGCCATTAGTAATAGTGACATGACGATTCAGGAATTCTTGATTCAAGCCATTAATAAAGGTAGCGATGATACGGGCAAGGTACATATGCAGGTAGAGTATAACGGGGCTACCTATTATGGGTTCTCCGCGAATACCGATATTATCGCCGCTTCCGTGGAGGCTTTCGTGGACGCCATCAATAAGTTTATAGTAGACTAAAAATAGACAAGACAATGAGCAAGACATTATTTGAGAAAATCTGGGACAAACACGTGGTGGACACGTTGCCCGACGGAACCATACAATTGTATATCGACCGTCTGTATTGTCATGAGGTGACTAGCCCGCAGGCTTTCGCCGGATTACGTGCACGTGGATTGAAGCCCTTCCGTCCCGCGCAAATCACTTGTATGCCGGACCACAATATCCCGACATTGAACCAAGATAAGCCTATCGAGGACCCTATATCCAAGAATCAAGTGGATACCTTGGAAGAGAACGCGAAGTATTTCGGCTTGACGTATTACGGTCTTCAACATCCGAAGAATGGTATCATCCATGTGGTAGGTCCGGAGACAGGCTTGACGCAGCCGGGTATGACGATCGTTTGTGGTGACTCCCATACTTCTACGCACGGTGCCATGGGCGCTATCGCCTTCGGTATCGGTACGAGCGAGGTGGAGATGACCTTGGCTACCCAATGTATCATGCAGCGTAAGCCGAAAACGATGCGTATCACGATCGATGGTGTACGCAAACCGGGCGTTACGGCGAAGGACTTTGCTTTATACATTATTAGTAAGATGAGTACCAGCGGTGCTACGGGCTATTTCGTAGAGTACGCTGGCGAGGCGATTCGTAATACGACCATGGAGGAACGTCTGACGATCTGTAACCTTTCTATCGAGATGGGTGCCCGTGGCGGTATGATCGCTCCGGATGATGTTACTTTCGATTATTTGAAAGACCGTGAGTTTGCCCCAAGAGGCGAGGAATGGGAGCGGAAGGTGAGCGAGTGGCGTCAGCTATATAGTGATCCGGACGCTAAGTTCGATAAGGAGATCGTTTTTCACGCCGAGGATATCGACCCGATGGTTACGTACGGTACGAACCCGGGCATGGGTATGAGTATCAGCAAAGATATCCCCTCCTTAGAAAGCGTGCCCGAGGCAGGCCGTATCTCTTATAAGAAGTCTTTGGATTATATGGGCTTCAAGGCAGGCGAGTCTATGTTGGGTAAGAAAGTGGATTATGTCTTTTTAGGTAGCTGTACGAATGGCCGTATCGAGGATTTCCGTGCTTTCGCCTCTTTGGTGAAAGGAAAGAAGAAAGCGGATGATGTAACGGTTTGGCTGGTTCCCGGCAGTTGGCAGGTAGAGCGGGAGATTCGTGCCGAGGGGATCGACAAGGTTTTGGCCGAGGCCGGCTTCGTCCTTCGTCAACCGGGATGTTCCGCTTGTCTGGCGATGAATGAGGATAAGGTTCCGGCGGGTAAATATGCGGTCTCCACTTCCAACCGTAATTTCGAGGGCCGCCAAGGACCGGGTGCGCGCACCATCTTAGCGGGGCCGCTTGTGGCCGCCGCCGCCGCTGTGACAGGTAAGATCACGGACCCGAGAGAACTGATGTAAAGACTAATCTAATAAAGTAGCATAAGATGAAAACAAAATTCAATATAATCACAAGCACTTGCGTACCTCTTCCTTTAGAGAACGTGGATACCGACCAGATTATCCCAGCCCGCTTTCTGAAAGCGACTACCAAAGAAGGGTTCGGCGAGAACTTATTCCGGGATTGGCGATATGATAAGGAAGGTAATAAGATCGAATCATTCGTCTTGAACGATCCTACGTATAGCGGAAAGATATTGGTAGCGGGAAAGAACTTCGGTTCCGGTTCCAGCCGTGAGCATGCGGCTTGGGCGATCGCCGATTACGGTTTCCGTGTCGTGGTCTCCAGTTTCTTCGCCGATATCCATAAAAACAACGAGTTGAACAACTTCGTGCTGCCGGTTGTTGTGACTGAAGAGTTCCTCGCTGAATTGTTCGATTCGATTTACAAGGACCCGAAAACTGAGGTCGAGGTAAATCTACCGGAGCAAACGATCACGAACAAGGCTACGGGCAAAAGCGAGCATTTCGAGATCAACGCCTATAAAAAGGATTGCCTGATCAACGGATTGGACGATATCGACTATTTACTGGCAAATAAATCAAAGATAGAAGCCTTCGAGGCAGCACGCTGATTATGATAGAAATAATGGATACAACCCTCAGAGATGGGGAGCAAACTTCGGGCGTCTCCTTCGCCGCTCACGAGAAGCTTAGCATAGCGCAAGTGCTGCTGAACGACTTAGGCGTGAACCGGGTGGAGATCGCCTCCGCCCGTGTGTCGGACGGAGAGTTTGAGGCCGTGAAGCGTGTAGCCGCTTGGGCCGCCCGTTCCGGAAACCTAGACAAATTGGAGGTCTTGGGTTTCGTGGATGGTACGGTCTCTCTCGACTGGATTGAATCCGCAGGTTGCCGTGTCGTGAACTTGCTTTGCAAGGGCTCTTATAAGCATGTCACCGAACAGCTTCGAAAGACTCCCGAGCAACACGTTGACGATATTCGTACGGTCGTATTGGAAGCGGCGAAACGGAAGATCGACGTGAATATCTATTTGGAGGACTGGTCGAACGGTATCAAGCATTCCCCGGATTACGTATTCTTGGTAATCGATGCGTTGAAAGGACTTCCGATCTGCCGTTTCATGCTCCCGGATACCTTGGGAGTCTTGAATCCCGGAAATACCTACGAGTATTGCAAGATGATGGTGGACCGTTACCCTGATTTACGGTTTGACTTCCATGCGCATAACGACTATGATCTTGCCGTAGCGAATGTATATTCCGCCATCCGTGCGGGTATCAAGGGAATCCATACGACCGTGAACGGTTTGGGAGAGCGTGCGGGTAATGCTCCATTGAGCAGCGTCCTTGCCGTCATCAAGGATCAGTTGGGAGAGGAGACGAACTTGAGGGAGGAAAAGATAAACAAGGCCAGTCGTTTGGTCGAGACCTATTCGGGGGTGCATATCCCGCCCAATAAGCCGATTATCGGAGAGCATGTGTTTACGCAATGCGCCGGTGTCCATGCGGACGGTGATAGCAAGAACAACCTGTATTGCAACGACCTGCTTCCTGAGCGTTTCGGACGGGTTCGCGAGTACGCCTTGGGCAAGACCTCCGGAAAAGCGAATATCCGCAAGAATCTGGAAGCGCTCGGTATCGACATGGATGAGGGCTCGATGCGTAAGGTTACGGAACGGATCATTGAGTTAGGGGATAAGAAAGAAATGGTTACCCCGGAGGATCTTCCTTATATTATCAGCGATGTGCTTCATCATGATAATGCGCTGGAGGATCAGAAAATACGGATCTTGAACTATTCCTTATCCTTGGCCCAAGGGCTGAAACCGGTGGCTACCTTGAAGATCGAGATCAATGGCGAGGCTTACGAGGAATCGGCTTCCGGTGATGGCCAATACGACGCTTTCGTTCGTGCCCTACGCCGGATTTATTCCCGTTTGAACCGCCCGTTCCCGATGTTGACGAACTATTCGGTATCCATCCCGCCGGGAGGACGTACGGATGCGTTCGTGCAGACGGTCATCAGCTGGAATTATGCCGGGGTCGATTTCAAGACTCGTGGCCTGGACGCTGACCAGACCGAGGCGGCGATCAAGGCGACATTGAAGATGCTGAACAAGATAGAGGATTAATAATTAAAAAGGTAAAGGGTATGAAAAAGTTGACTATCGCGCTTGTAGCGCACGACAATCGTAAGGCGGAAATGGTAGAATGGGCGGTACATAACGCTGAGTTCTTGTCTCACCACCATATTGTTTGTACGGGTACGACCGGAAATTTGGTTCGTAAAGCTCTCGAGGAAAAAGGGGTGAACGCGGATATTGCTTGCATGCATTCCGGTCCGATGGGAGGCGATGCTGAGATTGCCGCTATGGTTGTCCGTAAGGAGATCGATTTGGCGGTCTTTTTGATAGACGACTTGAATCCGCAACCGCACGAGGCCGACATCCAGATGTTGCTTCGCCAGTGCCGTGTTCATAACGTACCTATCGCTTGTAACCGTTATAGCGCCGACTTGATGATTACAAGTACCCTGTGGGATGATGACACGTATTTCCCCACGGAGCCTAAGTATGTACATTTTAACAGAGAATAATAACAAACATTTACGATGAAACTGAATATAGCAGTACTTCCCGGAGACGGGATCGGACCAGAGATTTCCGTGCAAGGCGTGGAAGTAATGAGTGCCGTTTGTGAGAAATTCGGACATGAGGTTCACTATGAGTATGCCCTTTGTGGCGCTGATGCGATCGATAAGGTAGGCGATCCTTTCCCGGAGGAGACCTATCGGATTTGTAAGGATGCCGACGCTGTTCTTTTCTCGGCCGTGGGCGATCCTAAGTTTGATAATGATCCGACAGCGAAAGTACGCCCGGAGCAAGGTCTTTTGGCGATGCGTAAGAAGTTGGGCCTGTTCGCTAATATCCGTCCGGTGCAGACCTTCAAATGCCTATTGCATAAATCGCCGTTGCGTGCCGAATTGGTGGATGGCGCGGATTTCTTATGTATCCGTGAGTTGACCGGTGGTATGTATTTCGGTGAGAAATATCAAGACAACGATAAGGCATACGATACGAATATGTATACCCGCCCGGAAATCGAGCGTATCTTGAAAGTGGGCTTCGAGTATGCGATGAAACGGAATAAGCACCTGACGGTTGTTGACAAGGCGAACGTACTTGCCTCTTCCCGTCTATGGCGCCAGATCGCTCAAGAGATGGCTCCTAGCTATCCGGAAGTAACGACAGACTATATGTATGTGGACAACGCCGCTATGCGTATGATCCAAGAGCCGAAATTCTTCGACGTGATGGTAACCGAGAATACGTTTGGTGATATCTTGACGGACGAGGGTTCTTGCATCAGCGGCTCTATGGGCTTGCTGCCTTCCGCTTCTACCGGAGAGAGCACACCGGTTTTCGAGCCGATTCATGGCTCTTGGCCGCAGGCGAAAGGGCTGAATATAGCGAACCCCTTGGCGCAAATTCTTTCAGTAGCGATGTTATTCGAGTATTTCGACCTCAAAGAAGAGGGAGCCTTGATCCGTGAAGCCGTAGACGCTTCCCTCGACGCGAATGTCCGTACGCCGGAAATCCAAGTGGAAGGTGGAGCGAAATATGGAACGAAAGAAGTGGGTAGTTGGGTTGTCAATTATATCACGGAAAAGTAGTATAAATGGGCCGATTTCGCACCAGTAGTGGCGCAGGCTCACACGTATAGTGGCATCGGCTCACGCAAGTAGTGGCGTAGGCCAATACCACTACTCGCGTGAGCCGATGCCACTATACGTATAAAAACAGCCTTAACGAGCCATCTTCATCAACTCGTCGATAGTCGTTTTATCATATCCCATATCCTCAGCTTTCTTGAAGTCTAAGGCGGCCGATGCCTTCTCATATTGGGCGAGTTTTACTTTGCCTCGCAATACATATAAAGCGGCTGTCGGGGTACTTTCCACGAAAATGCGATTGATATCGGCCATAGCCCGGGCGTTCTTGCCCATCATGAAGTATAGATCGGCACGGCCCTCGTATAAGATCCATTCGCGGGGCATCTCGTTGATCAAGTAATTAAAGATGCGTTCGCTCTCATCGTAATTCCCCCGTAGCTTCTCGAGAATCGCGTGTCCCAGACGTCCTTTCACGGATTTCTCGTTTACTTCCAGTATCTTATCGAAATCCTGCTCGGCCAACAGATAGTTCTTATGTTGCAAATGAAGCATCGCCCTGCAATATAACGCCTCTTGATGATGGGGGTTCAAGATTAACAGGGCATTGTAATCGTTCGTCGCTTTTTCGATCTCACCCATTTCCGTATATAAGCCGGCACGATTTTCCAGTATGGCCTCATTATTCGGATGGCGGCTTAGGGCGGCGGTATAGGAGAGAAGGGCATCTTCCAGTTTCCCTTGCCTGCGCTGTATCGTCCCGAGATTCATAAGCAAGGCGTAGTTGTTGGGGTTTCCCGGTTCGAGGTGCATGGCGGCTCGTAGGCTCTCTTCGGCGGAGACTAAGTCGTTCTTGTCCAAGAAGTCAAAACTTTTCTCGACAAACTTCTCGTATGTCTGAGCGTGGCCATAGCCTATTGAAAGGAAAAGGGCGGCGAGTATCGCAAGGATTTTCATGCTGTCGTATTTAACGTGTTATTTGATTGATGCAAAGCTACGTAATTATTTCATGGTTTTACCAGATTAAAAAAACTTTATACCTTTGCTACATTTCATAATATTTTTGGAAGATCAGATTGTTATATAATTAATAGATTAACTAAAATAGAAGAGATATGGTATTATTAGCAGCTGTAGAAGCGAGTTCTAAATTAGAGGAAGCTATCAGATCCTTGGTTGAGCATGGCTCCCAATTGGGTTTTACGATTATTAAAGCCCTTATTGTCTTTTTGGTGGGACGATTGGTTATAAACTTACTAAATAAACTGGTTCGGAAGATATTGAGCAAACGGGATATCGATCCTTCTGTCAAGACTTTTGTGGGTAGTTTGGTGAATGTCAGTTTAACCATTTTATTGATTATTTCAGTCGTAGGGGCGTTAGGCGTTCAAACTACGTCGTTTGCCGCCTTGTTGGCTTCCGCCGGTGTCGCTGTCGGTATGGCATTGAGCGGTAACCTGTCAAACTTTGCCGGTGGATTGATCATCCTTCTTTTCAAGCCTTATAAGGTGGGTGATTATATTGAGGCGCAGGGCGTTGGCGGTACCGTGAAAGAGGTCCAGATGTTCCATACCGTATTAGGTACGGTTGATAATAAGGTCATTTATATACCGAACGGCTCTTTGAGCAGTGGCGTTGTGACTAATTTCAGTAACCAGACGACTCGCCGTGTAGACTGGACCTTTGGCGTGGAATACGGCAGCGATTATGAGAAAGTAAAGCAAGTGATAGAGTCTGTATTAGCGAAGGATTCCCGCATCTTGTCCGAGCCGGCCGCTCCGTTTATCGCCTTGACAGCCTTGGCGGACAGCAGCGTAAACGTGGTGGTACGTGTTTGGGTAAATAGTTCAGACTATTGGGGCGTGTATTTCGATATTAACAAGAATATCTACGCGACCTTCAATGAGGTAGGTATCGGTTTCCCATTCCCGCAACTTACCGTACACCAAGCGAAGGATTGAAGTTCGTGATAATCTATGACTTGTCCTTAA
>RRZU011971958.1_pt1 | contig 13083 bp, 12 predicted proteins | sample 2165561 | NCBI WGS metagenome assembly RRZU01 (sample SAMN10456909, study PRJNA506462) | wastewater metagenome | isolation source: wastewater sludge | place: USA: Moscow, Idaho
CAAAAAAATAGCATCAGCAAAATTTGGGTAAATACGATACGTGCAAACATAGACACCGGATAAACCGTAGCGTAAGCAACAGCAGGCTCGTCATTGTCTATCGTCGAATTCACATACGTAAGAGCCATCGGATTGGCCATACTACCGCAAAGCATACCCACACATTTGGCGTAATCGATCTTATATATTTTCATTGCTACAATAGCCATAATAATGACCGGAAGCACAGTGAGTACAAATCCGAATGCGATCCACATCAGTCCCTCTGTCCGAAAAACGGTTTCAAAGAAGTGTTCACCTGCATCTATTCCTAAGCAAGCGAGGTATACAGTGAGCCCGAATTGACGCATGAGCAAGTTGGCACTTTGAGTCGTATATGTCGTAAAATGAAGTCTTGGGCCAAAAGCTCCCATCAGTATCCCCACAATGATAGGCCCTCCGGCTATCCCCAGCTTGACAGGCAACGTCATGCCCGGAAATGGCAAAGGCAATGCTCCTAACAATAAGCCAAATGCAATTCCTGAGAATATAGCAATCAGATTCGGCCTGTCGAGACGTTTTTCCTCATTTCCAAGTATTTTTGCGACGTTATCTATCGATGCCTTTTCTCCGACGACCGTTAGTTTGTCACCCATCTGCAACATCAAATCGGGAGAAGCCAAGAGGTCGATACCGGCACGATTGATGCGGGTAATATTTATCCCGTAATTGTTCCTTAATTTAAGCGATCCAAGTTTCTCTCCGTTGATTTTGCTTTGCGTGACAATAATGCGCCGCGCCACCAGCTGACTGTTATCGATATGGTTCCAGTCGATATCTTCTTTGTTCCAATCCACATTTTCCTGTTCGCCAAACAGAACCTTTATATGCTCCACATCAGATTTTCGGGATATGATAAGCAAATGGTCGTTATGCCTCAAAATTCTTTCAGAAGTGGGAATGGTAACAACCCCGTCATGCCATATACGCGAAATGACAAAATGCTTGGGAGTAAGCTTCATTATATCGCGTATCGTTTTGCCTTCAATAGCCGGATTCGTAATATGAAATTCTCCCACATGCATATCATTGTCTTTCTTTTCCGACAATTTCGCTAACTCAGCCTTCGGTACAAATAATTTGCGGAGGAATATAATAGCCAGTATAACACCGACAACACCCAATGGGTAGGCCACTGCAGTAGCCAAGGCCATATCGGCAATAAGGCGGGAGTCGGCACCGATTTGCCTTAATGCTTGTTGGGCTGCACCCAAAGCAGGAGTATTCGTCGTTGCACCACAAAGGATACCGACCATGTTGGAAAGGCTTATATTGCTGGTATAGCTGAATACAACTGTAAATAAAAGTCCTAAGAACACAACTCCCAACGCCAAAAGATTAAGACGGAAGCCTCCTGCTCTCAGCGAAGAGAAAAAGCCCGGCCCCACTTGTAAACCCAATGCATATACAAACAGAACCAACCCGAAATTTCGGGCAAAGCTCAGCATATCTTTATTCAGGTCGAGATTGAAGTGTCCGATAAGAATACCGGTAAAAAAAACAAATGTAATACCAAGCGAAATATTCAAAATTTTCAACTTGCCCAATTGCAGACCGATAGCAGATACTATCGAAATGACAATTATAGATAATACGGAAGGAGATTCCAATATGGCTTCTATGAACCGATCCATAATTCTTTTACATATTCATATGCGGATGCAAAGGTAAAACAATAAAAATGATTGTGCCAATATAGCGTGCGAAAATTAGTGCGGGATGGTTTATTATAATTATATTTGTAATAACCTACTGTAAATCTCACAATGATGAAAAGCGCAACATTTAATATGCTTATAGATGATATACTCTACATCCGGGAACGAGGATTGATAGTTACAGGCAAAATAGAATACGGAAATATAAATATCGGGGATAAAGTCCGGTTTGAAACACCTCAAGGAAAAATAATCCGGAACGAAATAAAGCTGGATGGCATAGAAATATTCGGGCAAGCAGATACAGCAAACGAAGGCGTTGATGTTGGCTTGTTTTTCAAGATACCGTACATCAGGGATATGGAAATGGGGCTTGAAGTCCTGCCCATCAGAGTTGGCGACAGTATAAAAAAGTAAAACACGGTTTCCCGTGCTTTACATATATTATTTTTTGAAAGTGAAGAAGAATTCTAAACCTCCCGCCAACCTGTTTTTGACCTGTATCTCGCCTTTATGAAATAATACTGCATTCTTTACGATGGACAGTCCCAGGCCGGAGCCACCGGTATTGCGTGTGCGTCCTTCGTTGACACGATAGAACCGCTCGAATAATCGGGAAAGATGCTGTTCTTCCACCCCTTTACCTGTATCGCAATATGAGAAATACAAGTAATCTTCGTCTTCCATATAATTGGTTATATTGATGCCGACGTGTGATCCTGCATAGTTGATCGTATTGTCTATCAGATTGCGAAAAATAGAATATAGCAATGTATAGTTTCCCTTTACAACCAGATTTTCTTTCATCGACACATTCAGTCTGATATCATTATCGTTCAACCCATCAGCCAGATCTATCCGGACTTCTTCTATCAGCTGCGACAAATTGACTTTCTCTGTTTGGAACTGTGCCGGAGCTTCTTCAATCTTGCTAATCAAGCTCACATCATCTATCAGATTCGATAAACGGATGCTTTGCTGGTAAGCCCTATCTATAAACTGAGCTTGTTTTTCGGCCGAAAGATCCTGCGAACTCAATGTTTCCAGATATCCGCGCAGACTGGTAACAGGTGTTCTCAGCTCGTGAGCGATATTATTGGTCATCTCCTGTTTCAGTAATCGGGTTTTCTCTAGTTTGGTTATATCTTTTATTGTAACCTCAAAGCTATTATCATCAAAAACAATTGTTTGAATCAAAAAGGCTTTCCCATTTTTATTTATATGAAAAGTATGGTAGTGTTGATCCTTTGTTTTGTTGGTAATAAAATCAATTGCCGGATCGAAAACTTTTTCTTTAAGTATCGCCTCCAAATTGAATATTGGCTGATCTAAAATAAGATTCAGATATTGGAAGAAGTTTGTGTTGGCATATATTTTCTTAAAGTCGCGATCGAAAAAACAGACTCCTTCATGGGCATAATGAAAATGCTGGATAAGCTTTTCTCTCTCGGCTTCTATTTTATATTTGGTCTTTGCCTTTTGATTCAATATGTCAACCAGCTGATTGCCTATATCACCTAATTCATCGTCAGGAAAGTCTATGGTTTCGGTCAGTGGTTTATCATCCTTAATTTTTGTCGTCAGCATTTTCAGCTGAGAGATAGATTTACCGAAACGGCCAGCCACATAATTCAATAAAATGAGAACTATAATAAACAGACCTATAACAGTATAAATGAATAGATTATCTGCCTTAAGCATTCCTTTTGTTTCCACAGTATAGGGCAAAGCCACACGCACATAATAATCTTTATAATTTTTAGCATAGTACAGGTATTCGTGGTGAGTGGATGCTGATATGCGAATATTTGATCCTGTATTTTGATATGATGCACTCCGTATCTCCGGCCTGTTTAAATGGTTATCCAGCCTGTTGATATCCTCTACATCCTTATCAAAAGTAACCTTACCATCTTTATCTATAATAGTCATGCGAATGTCCATTGGCATAGACTTGGCTAAAATACGCAATTCAACAAGGCTGCTATCCTTTAATTTAAACTGATCGATATAAGTATGTATCATCTCGGCATAGCTATCCAGCCTGTCCTCTAACGCTTGTGTCCGTTGATTCTTTTCCTCTCTTTGCTCTATAACTATCACACAGAAAGCAAACAAGGCGAATACAATCAGAAAATAAAAGAAAATCCGTTGCTTATATCTAATCTTCATAATGCAGGGCTATTAATTTGGCATATTAAACACATATCCGTATCCGGTGCGGTTGACTATATGATCTCCGTAAATACCTACCTTCTTTCTCAATCGGGCTATATGCACATCCACAGTTCTTTCCAGCACAATGCCATCGTCTTTCCAGGCTTTATCCAGAATATCGGCACGGGAGAATATTTTTCCTGCATTCTGAATCAGAAGCACCAATATATTAAATTCTGTCTTGGTTAGTTCGACGGTCTTTCCATCAACACTTACCATTTTTGTGTCCATATTTATTTCAAGAGTATTCACGGAAATAATGTTTTCCTGAACCTCTGTTGAATGATGAACAGATCTTTTCAGCACGCTTTTTATACGGGCGATGACTTCTTTGATCGAAAATGGCTTCGGTATGTAATCGTCTCCACCTATCGAAAAGCCTGTGAGCATATCATTTTCCGTATTTTTTGCTGTCAGAAAGATAATAGGAGTATTATTGCCGTCTTTTCTCATCTGATCGGCAAATTTAAATCCTGAGATTCCCCCCATCATAACATCCAGCAAAATTAATTTATGTTTCGATGAAAGTATTTTGGCTGCCTGTTCTGCTGATTCGGCCAGATCTATATCATACCCTTCGTTTTGCAAGTTGAATTGCAATATCTCTCTTATGTCGGGCTCATCATCTACGATCAGAATTGATACTTTATTGTTTGTTTCCATGTCTTATATCTTTACCTTCAGTCAGATAAATTGTAGCCTCGGCTATATTGGTTGCACTATCTCCGATTCGTTCCAGATTGTGAGAGATGGCATTAATCTGTATTATGCTTTGTATTTCGTTCTTATCCAAAGCCTTCCCTGAAAGAGTATCCTGTAAAGTTAAACTTATTTGACGAAATAATTCATCTACTTTATCATCTTCTTCTATCACCTGATATGCCGTGCGGGCATCCTCGTTTGAAAAAGAAAAAACGGCATTTCTCAACATCTCTTCTGAATACTTCATCATTTTAGCTATCAACCTTTTGAACCCTTCGAAATGAGGAGTAGATAAATCGGTCTTTTTCAGAAAGTGAATTATGTTCAACAACATATCTCCAACCCGTTCCAGATTGGTAGTTATGTCCTGATAGGTAACTATTTTTCTCAGGTCAGCAGCAATCGGATTAAACTGGAATATTGTAAAAACCACTTCTTCTCTGACCTTAATTTCGAGCCTGTCCATGATAATCTCATTCGACTCAGCCTCTTCGTACAAAGATTCTATCGTGTTATCTTCTAATAGCTTTGTTGCTATTTGCATCTGTATCAATGCCGTTTTAGATAATAATTCGAAATCATTCAGCAATAATTCCAGTTGCTTGAGTTTTATATTTGTTGTCATATTTTTTTAATTTGAAAATTTGAGAATCTGAAAATTCGAAAATGAATTAAACTGCTAATTTTCACATTAGCACATCTTCAAATTGGCTAATTATTAACTGAACACTCCTGTCAGATAATCTTCTGTACGCTTATCGTTAGGCTTAGTAAACATTTGTTTTGTTGTACCGTACTCAACAAGTTCACCCAAATACATAAACATTGAGTTGTCGGATAAACGTGCTGCCTGAGACATATTATGAGTAACAATTACTATTGTATATTGTTTCTTGAGTTCAAATATTAATTCCTCCACTCTGTTGGTAGAAATCGGGTCTAGGGCTGATGTAGGTTCATCCATTAACAGTAATTCCGGTTTGAGAGCCAATGCCCGTGCAATACAAAGACGTTGTTGCTGTCCTCCCGAAAGAAATGTACCTTTCTTTGTCATCGAATCCTTCACCTCGTCCCATAGGGCAACACTACGCAAGCTGGTTTCGACTACTTCGTCTTTCTCTGCCTTGGTCAACTTCAGGTTATTCAACTTATATCCGGCAATAACATTATCGTAGATACTCATTGTCGGAAACGGATTGGGTCTTTGAAATACCATTCCAGCAAGACGACGAACCTTCATCGGATTCATATCAAATATATTTTCTCCTTTCAGCAGTATTTCACCGGTAGTCACTATATCCGGATACAACTCGTGCATACGGTTTATGGCACGCAACAATGTACTTTTACCACACCCTGACGGCCCCATGATGGCAGTGACGGTGTTCGCCTTGATGCCGGCATTTACCATATTAACGGCATTCTTACCGGGAGTGTAGGACACCGATACGTCCTTTAGTTCTAAAATATATTCGTTTAAATTTACTGTATTTTCCATTTTTTCGCTATGCTTTTTGCAAGAATATTAATACCTAATACAAATAACAAAAGTAGTAAAGATGATGACCATACCAAATCTGCCAGATTAGGATCGTTATAGAATTCCCATATTAACAGGGATATTGCACTTGTAGGATTGGTTACATCCCAGTTTACGGTTGATGCGCCCAAGGCTGTTACCAAAAGGGGTGCTGTTTCTCCCATCACGCGGGATACAGCCAATAAGGAACCTGTAAACAATCCGCTGAAAGCCGATGGCAACAAAACCCGCAAAATAACGGTTGTATATGAACCACCTAAGGCAAGACCCGCTTCTTTCAACGAGGTCGGAAGCATCTTCAGACTTTCTTCTGTCGAACGTATTATCATTGGCAACATCATAATAGCCAGAGCTACACTACCTGCCAAGGCCGAATATCCCGACATCGGTATCACTATCCATATATACACAACCACCCCGATAACAATGGATGGTATTCCTTGTAATAAATCGCTTAAGCTGCGAACCAGACTAGCTAGTTTTTTCTTTGGATTTTCCGCCAGATAAATACCTGTCAGAATTCCGGCGGGAATAGCTATCACAATGGCAAGCAGCAAGATAAGAAGTGTTCCTGTTATCCCGTTGAGTATTCCGCCGGGAATAGGACTGTTGCTTATTCGGGCGAGCATGGCCTCCATAGATGTAGGTGCGACCTCTGTGAATAAACTCACATTAAACTGCTTATATCCTTTCTTTATTAGTTCCCAAAGAATCAGGAAAAGTGGTATCATAGTTACACCCGACAGCAGGCAAACTGCAAACAAGAATATTCTGCTCTTTGCCAATCTATACTTTGATGTTGCTGTAAATCCTTTCTTCATTTGTTCACCATTTTCATTATATACTTAGCAACATAGTTGATACAGGCAGTAATCAGGAACAATAACAGCCCGATAGCCATCAGCGAACTAAGTTTCAAACCACTGGACTCACCAAACTGATTGGCAATTATACTGGCCATAGAGTTTCCTGTATCGGAAAGCGACAAAGGAATATTGTTCGTATTACCTATCAGCATGGTCACAGCCATTGTTTCACCTAGGGCACGCCCGAATGCAAGCACATAGGAGGCAAATATGCCCGAGCCTGCCACAGGCAGATTGACAGAGGTAATTACTTCCAAATTTGTCGCGCCAAGACTGTAAGCGCCTTCTTTCAATTCATTCGGCACCATCGCTATAAACTCGGCACTAAGAGATGATGCATAAGGAATAATCATAATTGCCAACACAATAGATGAAAGCAGAACTCCAAACCCTTGATCGTTTACCCCCATATCAATTAAAATAGGTCGCAGGGTATAAAAACCCCACAACCCATATACGATAGACGGTATTCCCGCAAGCAAGTCTACAACCGAACTTACAATAGTTGATATTTTTTTATTTCTGAAATATTCTCCGTTGAAAAGCGCAACCGATAACGAAAACGGTATACAAAACAACAATGCCAATATAGAGGTCATCATCGTCCCTGCAATGAAAGGTAAAGCACCGTATATATCGTTCCGCGAATCCCACTCCGAAGAGGTTATAAACCCGAATCCAAATTCGGAAAAAGCACCGATGCTTTTGCTAATCAAACCATATACAATACCTGCTGTAAGCAATATTATCAGGCATGATGCGATGAGCAATATAATTCTAAATACTTTATCTTTCATTTATTTCGTTAGGTTACAGTATACAAGTATCAGTACAACTTATTATTGAGCTGCCGATAATTGTTTTCCATTATATGTCATCGATTGTATGATCGCTTTTGTTTTTTCAACAGCTGTTGCCGGAAGCGGTGCATAGTGTGTCTTCGTTGCTATTTCCTGTCCTTCGGGGCTGATGATGTAGTTTAGCAGTCCGGCTAATGCCTTTGATTGCTCTTCAGTTCTGTTATTATAGTTTTGTTCTTTGTATGCAATAATCCATGTAAATGTACTGATCGGATAAGCCTCAGGATTAGAAGAGTTTGTTATCACCACGCGGGTATCAGCGGGCATATCCACATTTGCCGATGCCGAGATGCTTTTGCTGTCTGCTGCAACAAAATTGTCGGAACTATTTTTCAACAGGGCAGACGACATATTCAGAGCCAAAGCATATTCGGAACCGATATAACCTATCGCACCTTCTGTTTCGGCAATGATACCGGCTACACCCGGATTACCCTTTGCTGATACAGCTTTTGTTCCATTCGGAAATTTAAGGGATTTTCCTGCTCCAATAGCCACATTCCATGCCGAATCTACTTTAGACATATATTCTGAGAAAACAGCTGTCGTACCACTACCATCAGAACGATATACTGGGATAATACTTTTGTCCGGGAAGTTTATTTCAGGATTTAATTCTTTTATCTTAGCATCATTCCAGTTTGATATTTTACCAAGATAGATATCTGAGATTATTTCCGAAGTAAGTTTCAGATTTTTAACGTCTTTCAGATTGTATGAAAGAACTACTCCACCCAAAGCTGTAGGGATGTGTACAATATCAGCACCCATGTCCTTCAATTCCGCTTCTGACAAGAATACGTCTGTTGCGCCGAAATCTACGGTTTTATCTTTCAAACTGCGAATGCCGCCGCCACTTCCGATGGCTCCGTATGTTACATTACTCCCTGTTTTAGCGTACTCTTTGAATACTATATTATAGAATGGCGCAGGAAACGTAGCTCCGGCTCCTGATAACGATGCTTCTTTTTTTCCACATGAACTCAATGCAATGATCATTGCAGCTACCGTAAATAATAATGTTTTCTTCATATCCTTAATAGGTTTTAATTTTTGTGCAATGTTATTGAGTAATTGCAACAAACAAACTAAGGATATGTTACGAAACGGTTAAGATTCGAGATTTTCTAAAGCCTGTACTCGTTGTAGCAGAGTTGGATGTGAGTAATAAAAAAAGACATACAGAGGATCGGGATTGAGATTGGATAACGATTTGACATGCATTTTCTTAAGTCCCGAAATAAGCGGTTCGGAAAGCCCGAAACCAGCAGCATATGCATCGGCCTGATACTCGTTTTTGCGACTGAGCATGCTGGAAAATATACCAATAATAAGTGAAACGGGAGTAAACAAAACTGAAAACGCAATCATGCCCAAATGGAAAGAAGCCTCTTTTGCTCCCAAAGCTATGGCGATATCCTGATTGCCCAGAAATAAAGAAAGAAGAAAGAGAATGATACCTGTATAACATACGGAGGTAAACATCCCCTGCAAAGTGTGCTTTTTCTTGTAGTGACCAATTTCGTGAGCAAGTACAGCCACAATTTCCTGAGTGTCAAGATCGTTAATCAGCGTATCGAATAATACAATCCGTTTCTTTGCGCCAAATCCTGTGAAATAGGCATTTCCTTTCGACGAGCGTTTCGAGGCATCCATTACATATATATTATTAATGGCAAAACCCGCCTTGTTAGCAAAAGTTTCTATCGCATCACGCAGCTCGCCCTGCTCCAATGGTGTTTGTTTATTAAAGAGAGGTACGATGAGGTTGGAGTAAAACAAGGTCATAAATAAGGAAGCTGCCGTTACTGCCGCCCAAGCATAAAGCCATGCATATTCACCTAAAGTATTGTATAACCATACGACAAGGGCTAATATTCCGCCACCTAAAATGAATGTGATGAGAAGTTCCTTGATCTGATCGACCCAGAATATCGTTTTCGTTGATTTATTAAAACCAAAACGTTCTTCAATGACGAATGTTGCATAATAGCTAAAGGGTAATGTTATAATATCATTGATCAGGTATATTACCCCAAAGAATACCAATGTAAGAATTATCCCATTGTTAATATATTGCCGTAAATATTCGTCAAGCCAGCCAAAAATACCAAGAGATAAAACTCCCAATAAAACGACAAAGGAAAAAATACTCGTGTACAGACCAAACAAGCTGTTTTCTTTTTGATACGCCTGTTGTCGGGCATACTCTTCTTCATTGTATATACCTGCCAGTTGCATCGGTATATTCGGACTCATCCGTTTTCGGTTACGATATGCAAGATATTGTGTCCACGAAAAATCGAGAACAACGATGAGTAGTATGATAATAAGATATATAGACATAATGATTGTTTAAGAACACAAAGATACAAAGAATGCCTGTCTTAAAAGGATCAGCCCCATTGGAAAATTTGTTATCGTCATCTCCGTCTTTATCAATTTAAATATTTTCAGGCAATCGCTTTCTCAGAATTTTTTCCATAGCCCTGCCTTTAGCCAGTTCGTCAACCAGCTTGTCAAGATAACGGATCTTTCGCATCAATTCGTCTTCTATTTCTTCAATGCGATAACCACAAATCACACCTTTAATTTCAGACACATTTGCATTGATGCAGGGAGCTTCGGCAAAAAAGGTTTTAATATCATTACCCTTGTCGATCTGTTGTTGCAATGACTGCTCATCATAGCCCGTCAGCCAAAAGATAATCGTGTCCACTTCTTCCTTTGTCCGCCCTTTCCTCTCGGCTTTTTGTATATACAACGTATATATACTCGCAAAAGGAGTCTTAAATATTCTATTATTATTCATCAGTTCATCAATATAAATCTTACGAACCGAAAATTACAAAATATTCGACATCTTTAAAATAACAATACCTCCTAAAAGCCGGATTCGACTTTAGGAGGTATTATCTTATATATTTATAAAACCGTTTAAATCGCTTTAATTTCGCTCAACACATCGTTTGTCTTGCGTACAGCAGCGGCAGAAGCCTCGAATTTTTGTTTTTCGTCGGCTGTAAGTTTCAGATCAACAATCTTTTCCCATCCGTTTTTACCCAATACAACAGGTACTCCGATGCAAATATCATTCTGACCATATTCTCCATCCAAAGCCACGCAGCAAGGGATAACCTTTTTCTGGTCGTGGATAATAGATTCTACTACATATGCTCCGGCTGCACCGGGAGCGTACCAAGCCGATGTGCCAAGAAGACCTGTAAGAGTAGCTCCACCAACCATTGTGTCGGCTACAACCTTATCCAAGGCTTCTTTCGACAAAAGTTCCGATACAGGAATACCTTTATATGTAGCCAAACGCGCAACAGGAATCATAGTAGTATCTCCATGTCCGCCTATTACCATGCCTTCTACTTCGTTCGGATTGCAACCCAATGCTTGGCTCAGGTAATATTTGAAACGTGAGCTATCCAAAGCTCCACCCATACCGATAATACGGTGTTTAGGAAGCCCTGTCACTTTCGATGCCAGATATGTCATCGTATCCATAGGATTAGAAATAATCACAAGGATGGCATTCGGCGAATATTTAAGTACATTTTCAGCAACAGTTTTCACTATACCGGCGTTAACTCCGATAAGTTCTTCACGTGTCATTCCGGGTTTGCGAGGAATACCAGAAGTAATAACCACAACATCCGAATCGGCTGTAGCAGCATAATCGTTAGTAACACCCTTAATACGCGAATCGAAGCCCAACAATTGCACAGTCTGATTCATATCGATAGCTTTACCCTCCGATACACCCTCTTTTACATCAAGCATGATCACCTCATCGGCTACTTCTTTAAAAGCAAGTACATTTGCACATGTGGCACCTACATTACCAGCACCAATAACTGTTACTTTAGACATAATAATTGTTTTTAAGTTATATATTGTTATTTGATTAATTAATGTCCTTATTTTCAAATTGTAAACAACACTATAATGAATAGAGTCTATACTAATCGGAAAGCCTGACAAATTTACATGCTTATTCTGAAATAACGAAGATTTAATATATCAAAAATATGCAGCAATTATTAAAAAAAGCGAAAGGTATTCACCCTTTTATCAAACCGATTCAAATCTTTTATATATTTGCAGTCTGTTTTTTATAACGAATTATGGCTACAGAAACAAAAAACAACAATACGAAAATACTTATTGGAGTAATAGCCCTTCTCCTTGTGGGTATGGGTGTGGCTGCATATTTTATATTCAACCAAAAAGCTCAGATACAAGAATTGCAAGAAGTAAGTATATTAAATAAACAAGAGCTTGAGGACGGATACGGACAACTATCGTATGAATACGAGAAAGTAAAAATGAATCTGAAAAATGATTCATTGTTACAAAAAATAACGAACGAGCAAACCAAAGTTCAACGCTTACTTGAAGAACTGAAAACTGTAAAAGCAGAAAACAAATCGGAAATAGCCCGGTTAAACAAGGAGCTAAGTTCATTGCGCCAAGTATTGAGGTCGTATGTGATGCAGATAGACTCTTTGAATAGAGCCAATGCGCAACTTCGTCAGGAAAAGAGAGAGATCACGGATAAATATCAGGAAACGGCGCGAACATTGAACCAGGTATCACAGCAAAAACAAGACCTGTCCGAAAAAGTCACGCTTGCTGCAAAGTTGGATGCAACAAACATCAGCATACAAGCAACAAACAATAAAGGCAAGATTCAAAAGAACATAAAGAAAATAGAGCAATTTATAATAAACTTTGCTATTGCGAAAAATATAACGGCAGAGCCCGGCGAACGCACTATCTACGCACGTATTATGAAACCGGATGATGATGTGCTTGTCAAAAGCCGGACAAATGTATTTAGCTACGAAAATAAAGAGATCAACTATTCGATAAAAAGAGTGGTGGAATATGGTGGTGAAGAGACTCCCGTTACCATGTACTGGAATGTAGAAGAATACCTGATGCCGGGAAAATACCGTCTCGATTTATTTGCCGATGGCAACCGGATAGGCAGCCGATCTTTCACTTTAGAAAACTGATATGATTGCTATTGAGGCAACGAAAGAACATTTGTTCATTATTCAAGCTCTTTCTGACAAGATCTGGCCTCAGACCTTTCAGGACATCTTATCCAAACAGCAGATCGAATACATGATGGATATGATGTACAGTACATCTTCGCTGGAAAAGCAAATGGATGAACTGAACCATCA
>RRZU012795743.1_pt1 | contig 13081 bp, 11 predicted proteins | sample 2165561 | NCBI WGS metagenome assembly RRZU01 (sample SAMN10456909, study PRJNA506462) | wastewater metagenome | isolation source: wastewater sludge | place: USA: Moscow, Idaho
AATGCTCATTGCAAAATCTGTTGCAATAGCTGAAAACTGATATGTCGTTTCTTTGAACATTTTATTTCTTCGTTATTAAATTGTTATACGTTATGATTTTTATCAGTGCAAATTTAAGTCAATAAAATTCACATTTCCAAATCGTTTGTGAAATTTCACTAAAAATAGGGAGAAAAATATTATTGATTTTCAGCATTCATCGTCTCATACAACGAATAAATTTTTAGATTTTGAATTGCTTTCTCTCCATTTATAATACGAGTTTCATTCGGAATTAAATCAAAGAAATTATCATCAAATTGATTGTTTCCGTCCAATAAATAAACATCTTTTGCCAAAACATTTGTAGAAATTTCAATTTGATTGCTACTGATCTTTTTAATTTTAATTGTTGGTTTTGTTAAAGCTAAATCTTTCGGTTTTTCGAAGAAATAATTACTCGAATATTTTTCTCTATTTGATTCAAATTCAATTCGAAGAAAAGATTTTATTGAAGAAGTTCCTTTCAAAACCTCATTACTTAATTCCAATATTTTAGTAGAAGAATTTGATGAAATAATTACATCTTTATCGTTAGTCCAACGTTTATTTCCATTAAAATCGATTATAGAAAATTTTACTTTTCCTTTCAAATCTTTCAATAAGTCATTTATGATATAGATTTTGTACACATTTTCTTCTTTCTCAACCGAAATCAATACATTCTCGAAACTTCTTTTCACTTGATAATGTAACGCTTTCCAATTTCCTAATTTATCCAAAGACGCCCACGAAGTCACAGGCCAAACGTCATTCAATTGCCAATACAAACTTCCCATATTGTACGGTTTTGCGCGTCGATGCGCCTCAATCCCAATCTGAGTTCCGCGCGCTTGCAACAATTGAGAAACGTAGTTGTACTGCACAAAATCGGTCGGAATTGCATAATCGAGTTGCATATATTCGTTGATTGTTTCCCAACCTTTTGGATGTTTTTGATGCACTAAAATGGTTACAGAATTCTTACTCAATGTGTCTTTTTCAGAAAACATAGATTTTACGGTTTCTAACGTTGGCATTCCTTGAAAACCATATTCCGAAGCAAAACGTGGAACTTTTTTCTCATAGGTTTCAAACGGTTCCATTCCCCACCAAACACCCCAATAATGAGAATCTCCTTGCGTCAAACTTTCTTTTCTTCCCCAACCAATCGAAGGTGAAGACGGCCAATAACGGTTCTCTGACTTTGATAAAATAGAATCCAAAACATTGGGAATAATATGATGAAAAGTCGTTTGATAATCTTTCCAAATACTCAAAGAATCTTGTTTTGACCAGCCCATTTGTTTCTGATATCCCCAATTGTGCCACGCTTCATCAATTTCATTATTTCCACACCAAAGCGCGATAGAAGTATGATTTTTTAGTCGATTCACTTGATCGATTGTTTCTTGTTTTACATTGTTAAGAAAATCTTGATCACCAGGATAAAAAGCACAAGCGTACATAAAATCTTGCCAAACCAACAAACCTTTTTCGTCGCATAATTCATAAAAATAATCATCCTCATAAATTCCTCCGCCCCAAATGCGAATCATATTCATATTAGCTTCAACCGAACTATTTATCAGCTTTTCGTAATCATTTTTTGAAACTCGCGAAACAAAATTATCTTGCGGAATATAATTCGCACCTTTCATATACGTTGGAATTCCATTTACTTTAAAATAAAAGCTTGAACCAACATTATCTTTTTCTTGAACTAATTCTATAGTGCGTAAACCAAATTTCAAATGCTTAGAAACTTGCTCATTTCCTTGTCTAATTTTGAATTGATAGTCGTACAAATATTGTTCGCCCATTCCATTTGGCCACCATAATTTTGGATTTTGAATTGTTTCATCAATCGAAAAATAATTGATTCCTTTGGTTAATTTTTGAGTGATTTTTTTCTGATTAAAATTAATTTCTACAGTTGTATTTTGCTCCGATTGAATAACGAATTTAAACTTTACTTTCGCTTGATTTTTCTCTAATTTGAGAATTTCATAAGACAAATCATTTAGCTTAAAATTATTCCAAGAAATAAGTTCGATTGGTTTATAAATTCCAGCCGTAACCAATCTTAATCCCCAATCCCAACCATACTGATATTGCGCTTTTCTAGTATAAACTCGCTCTCCTTCTGGCAATTTATACGGAAGTAAATTTGCTAATTGTTTTCCTTCATTCGACGACGATTTGAATTGTATTTCGAGCAAATTATTTTTATTCTTTAGAAAATCTTTGACCGAAACTTCCCAAATTCGAAACATATTATTCGCATCGAGAATCAACTTTCCGTTCACAAAAACTTTTGCATACGTATCCAATCCATTAAATTTTAACTGAATATTTTGCGCTTTTCGTTCAGCATCAGTCAAATCAAAAGAAGTTTTGTACGTCCAATCTTCGTTTTCTACCCATTGTACTTTAGCATCATTAATATCTTTGTAAGGATTTGGAATGATATTATTTAACATCAAATCGGTATGAACAGAGCCAGGAACCTCAGCTTTCAACCATTTTGAATCTCCTTTTTGTTGAAAAGTCCAATTTTCTGAATTCAAATTTCGAGTCGTTTGAGCAGAAAGTTGAATGAATGTAAAAAAAGTAATAACAAAAAATAGTAATTTCCTCATTTTGCGCTGATTTTCATAAAGATAAAAATAGCTTAATAATTCATAAAAAAACAAAAGAGATTATTAAAAATAATCTCTTTTTGCTGAAACATAATATAAACTTCGTTAGTTATGGGATTAACGAATGTGCTAAATTTAGGTTGATTCGGTTATGTTTTATTTTTTTGAAGAATAGGGATTCAGAAAAAGATTCTTAAATCCCTAAACTATTTATGAAAATGAACTTTTAAAATAATTTGACTTTCTATCCGATAAATGCAAATTTATCTTCGAACATAGAACCTATGATTGGTAAAGGTTTTTTAACACCATTTGCAGCGTTGATAATCCCAATTATCATTAAAATTAAAGAAGCAAATCCTAAAATTCCGATAAAAGGAATATTGACTGCATACATAATAATGTTCAAAAGTATTCCCCAAATAAATGAGAAAATTACTAATCCTAACCCTTGTTTCAAATGAAATTTCAGTAAATCATCAGCTTTATCTTTTCCTATAACGAAAGCTATAATCCAGCCAATAATAGTGATGTACGATACGATTGATAATGTTTTGTTGTCCATAGTTATAATTTTTATTGGTTATGTTTTGATTTATTTTCTGATACAAATTTGTTCGAAATCAAGATCAAAACAAAGTTTAAGCATACTACTTTGTATCTACAAGTATAAAACTTAACGACTACAGATTAACTACAGATTTACACAACTTTTTAATAATCAAATTTATACATTTTTAAAAATCTGAAAATTTTAGTTAATGAATATTTTTTATCAAGTATTTTTTTACGATTTTTGATGTATGAAAATTCTATTAACCTATCTATACATAATTTTTTTCGTCTTTTGTTCTACGATTTCATTCGCTCAGAATAAATACATTGATAGTCTTAAATTAGAACTAAAAAAATCAACTATTTCAACAAAAATTAAATTTGATTTACTAAATAAATTAGCTGAATATCATCGAACTTCCGATCAATACAAGCAAGCAGATTATTATATTAATGAGCAAATAAAACTAAGTAAGCGAGAAAATAATGAGCTAGAATTAGTGAAAGCTTATACGCAAAGAGGCGTTTCTTATGAAAATAGACAATGGTTTGAAAAAGCTCAAAAATCATTGGATACGATTCAAAATATCACCAAAGATTCGAAAGAATTTCTTCCAAAAGCTTATCTAAAATATCTGTTAGCCTACCATTATGTAAATCTTGGAGAATTTGAGAAAAGTCAAAAAATGGTTCTACAATTTATCAGTCAACTCGAAAAAACGCCTGATGAATATATTCTAAAATCTAAAGCAAATTATCTCCTATATGCGGTTCATGCCACTTGGAATGATGCAAAAAATTCTATTCTTTATGCCGAAAAATCGTTGAAATTTGCTGAATTATCATCCGACAAAAATCTACTTGTCACTACTTATGCAAATCTTGGTGTGGCACAATCGTTAAAATATATGGAATCTAAAAATTCTAACGATTTAGATGAGTTAATAAAAACCAGTAAAAAAGCGGTACACATTAGTGAACACTATCAAAATCAAGTTACAAATTACAATTATGCGATTGCTTTGCTAAATTTGGCTGATTATCAACGTAATTACACTAAATTAACAACTAATGATAAAAATGAAATTAAACAGAATAGTTTCAAAATTATAGAACTATGTAAAACTATTCCGAATTCGCAAGAAATTTCTGCTGGTGCATTGGGATTGTTGAGTAGTTTGGCAAAAGAAGAAAATCAGACTGAGCTTGCCGAAAAATATTTGCTGGATGCTAATGCTATTTTGTACACACAAACAGTGAAGAATTTTTATGCGCTTGTTGCCAATTCAACCGAATTAGCCAATTTGTATCAACAAAAAGGAGAGTTTCAAAAAGCATTTGAATTTCAGAAAAAAGCAACTGATTATTCAACCGAATTATACAATCAAGATCAAGCGGAAGCTGCGAAAAAATTGGAAGCGCAATTTCAATCAGAGCGAAAAGAAGAAGAATTAAAAAATCTTGAAGCAAAAAATAAAAGTCTTCAAAAAGAACGAATTTTATACATCTGCCTTGCTGTTTTAGGAATTATTGGTGCGTTTTTTATGTTTCGTTCTTATCATTTCAAATTGCGTTATTCGATTGGTAGAGAAAATCAACTTAATTCAGAAAAACAAGAAGCACATCTAAAATTACAATTGCAAGAAGAAGAACAAGCGCGAATTTTGGCTGAACAAGAATTGATGACGTTGCAACAACAAAAATTACAGGACGAAGTTTTAGCAAGTCAGTTGCATTTGGAGCATAAAAATCAGGTCTTAAAAAATCTAAAAGATAAGATTGGGAATGATTCTTCTATCAATTTGAAACAAGTTATGCGAGAAGAAAATTTATTAGATAATGATTTTGAAAGTGCAAAATTTAGAATTCAAGAATTACATCCAAACTTTTTCAAAACGCTAAACGAGCATTCTAAACAAAAGCTAACTCCTCTTGATTTGAAATATTGTTCGTATATCTATCTTGGTTTAGACACCAAACAAATTGCGACTATTCTAAATATTGAACCAAAAAGTGTACGGATGACAAAGTATCGTTTGAAACAAAAATTTAGTTTGGTAAAAGAAGATGAATTGTATACTTTTTTCCATCAGATAATTGCTTAAAACAATTATTGTTTTATTACTTTTATAAAAAAATGAAAAAAATTTTATTATTTATTCTACTTACAACAATTTCAACTTTTTGTTTTAGTCAAGAATCTGTTAAATATCCAATATTTCCAGGTTGTAATAAATATAAAACAAATGAAGAATTGAGCAAATGCTTTTCTGAAAAATTATGGTATGAATTGAATGACCAAACCCAAGATTCTAGTGAGGATTTTTTCAAAGAAAATAAATCTGTACATGAGTTAACTTTATATTTTACAGTTAAAAAAGATGGAAAAGTAACAAATTATAGCTTTTCAAAAGATAGTGACGCATTGATTTCAACGACTTATCTTAAACGAATTTCGAAAATTTTTAAATACTACGAACAAAAAGGTAAAAAAATAATTCCAGCTTCTGAGAATAATAAATATAAAGATTTTACAATCACGTTTAAGGTTAAATATAAAGGTTAAAACTTATTTACAGAGAGTTTTTCAAAGAAAAATGATGATATTACTTATTTTTAATTCAGCATTTCTCACTTCAACTCTCGTTAATTTATTAAAATATAATTCATAATATTTTTCAAAATACTTGCAGTCTGCACGGAAAAGATTATTTTTGCCTATTCGACAAATAGAATATGAAAAATATCCGTAATTTCTGTATTATCGCCCATATTGACCATGGTAAAAGTACCTTGGCCGATCGTTTATTGCAAGTAACAAACACGATTTCTGATCGTGAGTTACAAAATCAAACTTTAGACGATATGGATTTGGAACGCGAACGCGGAATCACAATTAAATCGCACGCCATCCAAATGGAATATGAAAAAGATGGTGAAAAATATATTTTAAATTTAATTGACACTCCTGGTCACGTGGATTTTTCTTACGAGGTTTCTCGTTCGATTGCCGCTTGTGAAGGAGCTTTGTTAATTGTAGATGCTGCACAAAGTATACAAGCACAAACCATTTCTAACCTTTATTTGGCTTTAGAAAATGATTTGGAAATCATTCCAGTTTTGAACAAAATCGATTTACCTTCTGCAAATCCAGAAGAAGTAACAGACGATATTGTTGATTTGATTGGTTGTGATCCCGAAGATGTTTTGCGTGTAAGTGGAAAAACAGGTGAAGGTGTGTTAGAATTGTTACACACAATTATCGAGAAAGTTCCTGCACCAGTTGGTGATCCAGATGCACCGTTACAAGCCTTGATTTTTGACTCTGTTTATAATCCTTTCCGAGGAATTGAAGCTTTTTACAAAGTGGTAAATGGAGAAATCAAAAAAGGAGATCAAGTAAAATTCATGGCTACCAACAAAAAATATGGTGCCGATGAAATTGGAACATTAAAACTGAATCAAGTTGAGAAGAAAGTCATTAAAACTGGAGATGTAGGTTATATTATTTCTGGAATTAAGGAAGCTTCTGAGGTAAAAGTTGGAGACACAATTACATTAGTAGAAAATCCTGCAAGCGAAGCTATTGATGGTTTCGAGGAAGTAAAACCAATGGTTTTCGCTGGTATTTATCCGGTTGACACAGAAGATTACGAAGATTTGCGTGCTTCTATCGAAAAGTTACGTTTGAATGATGCTTCATTAACTTTTGAAGCTGAATCTTCTGCTGCTTTAGGTTTCGGTTTCCGTTGTGGATTCTTAGGAATGTTACACTTAGAAATTATTCAGGAGCGTTTAGAGCGTGAGTTCAATATGACAGTAATTACGACTGTTCCTAACGTTTCGTATGAAGCTTATTTGGAAAAAGATCCAGAAAAAATGATTCCGGTTCATAATCCATCTGAATTACCAGATCCATCAGGATTAAATCGTGTTGAAGAACCATATATTCGTGCAGCAATCATTACAAAATCTGAATTCGTAGGTCCTGTAATGAGTTTATGTATTGAAAAACGTGGTGAATTACAATCTCAAAATTATTTGACACAACATAGAGTAGAAATGATTTTCAATATGCCTTTGGCTGAAGTCGTTTTTGATTTTTATGATCGATTAAAATCTATTTCAAAAGGATATGCATCGTTTGATTATGCGCCTTCTGGAATGAAAGCTTCGAAATTGGTAAAAGTTGATATCATGATTAATGGTGAAGTTGTAGATGCTTTATCTGCATTAATTCACGTTGATAATGCTTACAATATTGGTAAAAAAATGTGTGAGAAATTACGCGAATTAATTCCTCGTCAACAATTTGATATTCCAATTCAGGCAGCGATTGGTGCAAAAATTATTGCGCGTGAAACAATCAAAGCGTTACGTAAAGACGTTACGGCGAAATGTTATGGTGGTGATATTTCTCGTAAACGTAAATTATTAGAAAAGCAAAAAGCTGGTAAGAAGAAAATGCGTCAAATTGGACGTGTAGAAGTTCCACAATCTGCTTTCTTAGCTGTTTTGAAATTGAATGATTAAAATTTTTATATAATTATATAAGAGCTACTTTTTAAAGTAGCTCTTTTTTTTTGAACTCACTGTAACAAATATTACAGATATTTTAAAACAATTTAATGAACTTTGATAAAAAAGTAATAATGATTTTAATTCAAATAAATTTTGATTTTCCTATTCAAATGATGGGAGAAAATTTAACAAAAAATGCTCGTTCATTAGCAGAAAGTATAAATACTGAAAAAGGATTCATCTCAAAAATATGGATCGAAAATTCAGACACTGCAAGAAGTGGAGGTATTTATATATTTGACACTTTAGAAAATGCTCAAAATTATGCTGAAATGCATAGCGAACGAGTAAAACAAATAGGAGCAACAAATATCAATGTTGAATACTTTTCTATTAATGAAACTCTTTCTTCACTAAATAATGGGATATAAATAATTATCAAAGCCACTCATTCGAGTGGCTTTTTTTGTAACAATTGGTAAAATATTTGTACTAATAAATTAAATACCAATCGCATGAAAAACATACTAAAATTAGAACAACTTGCTCTATTAATTTTTATGATCGTTTTATATAGTCTCCTAAAATTATCATGGATATGGTTTGCAATTCTTTTTCTTGCTCCCGATATTTTTATGTTAGGATACCTTTTTGGAAATAAGATTGGTTCAATATCTTATAATTTTATTCATAATTATTTTACGACAATTGCATTAATTCTTATTGGTTATTTTTTACATATTGAATGGTGTTTGATGATTGGATTTATATTTTCCGCTCATATTGCGTTCGATCGTTTTCTAGGATTTGGTCTCAAAAAATACGATGGTTTCAAGTCCACTCATTTAGGAGATTTATAACATCACAACCTCATCTGTCGAACCTTTTTCCTTAATTTCTGAAATACTTCGCATCGTAATTTCTGAAATTTGTTCCAATGCTTCTTGTGTAAAAAAAGCTTGATGTGCAGTGACCAAAACATTTGGAAAACTCATCAATCGTTGAATCATATCATCCTGAATAATTTCTGCCGATAAATCTTTGAAGAATAATTTTTCTTCTTGCTCATAAACATCAATTCCCAAATAACCAATTTTATGATTTTTTAAAGCTTCAATCGCTTCATGTGTATTGATTAATCCTCCTCTACTCGTATTAATAATCGTTACACCATCTTTCATCATCGCAATCGTTTCTTGATTAATCATGTAATGATTTTCTGGCGTCAACGGACAATGCAACGAAATAATATCTGAGCTTTTAAACAACTTATCCAGCTCAACATATTCCACGCCATTATTCATCAATTCTTGATCTGGATACAAATCGTAAGCAATTATTTTACAACCAAAACCTTTCGCAATATTGATATAAGCTTTTCCAATTTTTCCTGTTCCAACAATTCCAATTGTCTTCTGAAAAAGATTGAAACCAAGTAAACCGTTCAATGCAAAATTTTGTTCACGAACACGATTATAAGCTTTATGCGTTTTTCGGTTCAATGTTAACAACATCGCCATTGTATGTTCTGCCACAGCCTCAGGAGAATATGCAGGAACGCGACAAACTTTAATTCCAAATTCTTTCGCAGCTTCCAAATCGACATTGTTAAAACCAGCACATCTCAAAGCTATAATTTTAACGCCTTTTTTTGCTAAAATTTCAATGACTTGTCGATTCACTTTATCATTCACAAACACACAAACTGCTTGCTCATCTTCAATTGCGTTTACGATATGTGGACCTAAATGTGTTTCATAAAAATTAAGTTCAAAACCGTAATTTTTATTTTCAGCCTCAAAAAAAGTTTTGTCATAAGGCTTAGACGAAAAGAAAGCTATTTTCATTAAATTATTTTTAACTAATTTACGTTTTTAATTAATTGTAAATTAGTTTATACTTGATTATTATAAATTTTTAAATCATTCAAAATTAATTCATCCTCTATTTTTGATATTTTACTAAAAGCTATTAGCTGATGAATAAAAATTTCTAACTTCGTGAAAATTCAAATTCACACATGAAAAATATACTTTTATCAACGATTACATTAGCTTCTTTTACAGCTTTTGGACAAAATATTTCGAATCAAGCCATTGATCAAGTCACAGAAAATGCCATGAAAACTTTTGATGTTCCTGGGATATCTGTTGCGGTTATCAAAGATGGAACAATTGTGCATTCGAAAGGTTATGGCGTAAAATCGCTTAAAACGGGAGAAAAAGTTCAGTCCAATACAAATTTTGGAATTGCTTCTAACTCGAAAGCTTTTACAGCAGCAGCTTTGGCTATTTTGGTTGATGAAGGAAAAATAAAGTGGGATGATAAAGTAATTACGCACATTCCTGAATTCAAGATGTACAACGATTATGTAACCAAAGAATTTACAATTCGTGATTTATTAACGCATCGAAGTGGATTAGGTTTGGGCGCGGGAGATTTGATGGTTTGGCCCGATGGACATAATTTCACTCCAAAAGATATTATTTCTAATATTCAGTTTTTAAAACCAGTTTCAGATTTTCGTGTCAAATATGATTACGATAATTTATTATATATTATTGCAGGAGTTGTAATTGAAAGAGTTTCGGGGCAATCTTGGACAGATTTTGTAACAAAAAGATTGTTAGAACCAATTGGAATGACGAATACTGCGGCGAATTGGCACTTGGTGAAAGACAAAAAAAATGCAATTGATCCGCACGTTCCGATTGATGGAAAATTACAAGTAATTGATCGTTATACGAACACCATTTTTGATGCAGCTGCAGGAATTTATTCGAATGTTGATGATATTGCAAAATGGTTGCAATTCAATTTGGATAAAGGAAAAGTGAACGGAAAACAAATTATTTCAGAAAAGCAAATGAACGAAATGATTACGCCACAAACTTTACAACCAAATCGTACAACTCCGCCTTATAATTCATTATTCAAAGCGTATGGTTTGGGATGGCAATTGCAGGATATGAACGGAAAATTAGAAGTTTCGCATACAGGAGGATTGGAAGGAATTGTAACACAAACGATGTTTTATCCTCAAGAAAAATTAGGAATTGTGATTTTGACAAATCAACAATCTGGTGCAGCTTTCCGAGCAATTTCGAATACAATCAAAGATTTTTACTTAAAAAATCCTTCTACAGATTGGGTAAAAACCTATGATGAGTTGATGAAGAAAAATGTGGAAGAAGCTGATGATATTACAAATGCTGTTTGGAAAACAGTTGAAGCAAACCAAAAAAATAAAGCCATCAAATTTGATTCAAAAAGCATAATAGGAACATATAAAGACAATTGGTTTGGAGATGTTGTGATCTATGAAAAGAATGGAAAAATAATTTTCGAATCGAAACGTTCGCCTCAATTAACTGGTGAAATGTCTTTCTTTAAAGGTGATACTTTTGCGGTAAAATGGTACAATCGTTATTTCCATGCAGATGCTTTTGTTTATGCAGAAATGAAAGATGGAAAAATGACAGGTTTCAAAATGAAAGCCATTTCACCGTTAACAGATTTTAGTTACGATTTCCAAGATTTAGATTTTACGAGAAAATAAATTTTAATAAATACTAATCAAATGCGAAGTTCGAAATTCGAACTTCCTTTTTTCTATTAAAAATGAAATTCAAAGGTTACGCATATGGGCTAATTTCGTCTATATCTTATGGATTAATTCCATTATTTATCCTACCTATAAAACAGGCAAATTTTTCGATGGATACTACATTATTCTATCGATTCTTTTTTTCTGCATTGATTGTCGGAACATATTTATTCATCAAAAAACAATCATTCAAAATAGATGTGAAACAGATTCCATTTTTAATCATTTTAGGATTATTGTACGGAATCTCAGCGGATGCTTTATTTTTAGGTTATGATTATTTAACTCCTGGAATTGCCTCCACATTATTATTCGTTTATCCGTTGATTGTTGCCATCATAATGGCTGTTTTCTTCAAAGAAAGAATTACAATTTCAACTATTGTAGCGATTGTTTTTGTATTGGCTGGTGTAATTTTATTAAGTTTCAAAGAAGGAAAATTCGAGCTAAATCCCATCGGATTAGGAATTGTATTTATCAGTGCTTTGGGTTACGGATTATATATTGTGACAGTCAACAAATCGAAAGTACGAGATATAAAAGGCTTTACATTAAGCTTTTATTCGTTTCTATTTATAACGATTTATTATGCAACAAAAATGATTATTCACAAAGAATCGTTCATTTTACCATCATTAGAATTAACCTTCAACTTTTTTATATTTGCGTTTGTTACAACAGTCATTTCGAGCATCGCTTTGATTTATGCGATTAAAAATATTGGTTCTACAGCCACTTCTATTCTTGGCGCATCAGAACCTGTGGTTGCCGTTGCTGTAAGTGTTATGATATTTGGTGAAGATTTTTCGCTGAGTTTAGCTTTAGGAATTTTTATGATTATTCTAGGCGTGACTCTGAATGTAATTGGTGATGCATATCAACAAAAAAGATTGAAGTAATTGTAAATCCTATTTTTAACTTTGCAGCAATGAAACAGAAATTTAATCCTGAAGGTTGGAATCGTATAGAGCATTTTAATATGTTCTCGAAAATGGATAATCCGTACGTTGGAGTTGTTGCGGAGGTTGAATGTTCTAAAGCGTACAAATTTGCCAAAGCAAATAAATTGTCTTTTTTCGCAGTCTATTTACATTGCTCGATGTTGGCAGAGAATAAGATTAATGAGTTTAAATATCGTATCGAAGATGATGAAATTTTTGTGTACGATCATTTAGATTGCGGAACAACAATTGGTAGAAAAGACGGAACTTTTGGTTTTGCTTTGATGAATTTTACCGAAGATTTTGATGCATTTAACGCGCAACTTCAAGAGCAAATACAAAGTGTAGAAAACTCGGTTGGTTTACACATCAAAAATGAAGAAATTACCATTGGTTTGGTTCGTCATTCAACTTTTCCTTGGTCTAGATTTACAGGTTTATTACAACCAACTAATTTCGGAACAGGAGAATCAATTCCTCGAATTATTTTTGGAAAAGCGTATATGCAAAACGATAAAATGTATATGCCTGTTTCGGTTGAAGCAAATCACGGTTTTGTAGATGGTTTTCATTTAGCGAATTATCTACAAGAATTTGAAAACGAATTAGGTAAATATTAGAAATAGTAAAAACGAATTTCGAAAACTCGAAATTCGTTTTTTTATTTTACATCATTAGGATGAATAAATGGCTCTTGCTCAACAACTTCCTTATATTGAATAGGATAATATTTTTTATCTTCTTCTAAAACAAAATCATCCGTATAATTATAAAAATGCTTCAACTCTCTTAATTGG
>RRZU013218624.1_pt1 | contig 13080 bp, 9 predicted proteins | sample 2165561 | NCBI WGS metagenome assembly RRZU01 (sample SAMN10456909, study PRJNA506462) | wastewater metagenome | isolation source: wastewater sludge | place: USA: Moscow, Idaho
TTGCTTCTTCTTAGGCTTCTTTTTTATATTTTCATTGTCCTCGCCAATTTCGCAATTGACAAAAAGAATAATACCATACTTCCTTCATCTATGTCAATACCTTTTTACTCGTTTTTTTTATTTTTTTTGATGTTTTATTTTAAATTATTAAAAAAGTGCCTATTTTAGGCACTTTTTTATATTTATCTTCTTAATACATTTCTTTCCACTTCTTTATTATATATCCTTTTTTTGCTTTTAAAGTTAAATTCATCTTTCCATTTTTTTTACTTCTTAGACTATTCCCATATATTAGTTCAAAATACTTTGTATCTGGATTATTTGTTTCTATTTCATAGTCACTATAGTCATTATATGAATTATTTATTACTATGATTATAGAGTTGTTTTCATCATATCTTTCATAGACTACTACATCGCTTTCATCATTTGCATTTATTTCTTTGAATTTTCCATAAACCAGAACATCATTTTCTTTTCTTATCTTTATTATTTTCTGGTACCATTTAAATAATTCTAAATCCTGTATTTGATCATAACATTCATTTTGATTAGTATATGATGGATTTTGTTCTTTATCGTAGCTATATTCACCCCACAACATTGGTTTTCTACAATAAGGATCTGTTGCGCCCCACATACCTACTTCATCTCCATAATATAACATTGGTGCACCTATGTATGTCATTTGAAACACCGAAATTAACTTCAATATATCTTTAGGTTTTATTATAGAATTACGCCAATCAATTGATGTGTTTGGGTGATAATTCCCTGCTAAATCCGGTCTTATTCCATTGTACCCTTGTTCCAATTGCTTTCCTTCTTCTAAATCTCTACCTATTCTATCATTTACTATTCTTGAATATAATCTATCTGTATCATGAGAGCCATTTAAATTTTGAGATGCTTGTAATGCTTGATAAGGATACCATATCCTCTTTTCTCTCAATTCATTGAAAAAATCACTTGCTTTCAATTTATATCTTTTTCCACCTTCTGGTGATAGATTTATGAAATAACCTATCGTTACTTTAAGCCATTCATAATTCATTACCGAATCAAATTTATTTCCTTTATTTATATCATTTGATGCATTCCCCCATAGTTCTGCTGTTATATATGATTCTTTTTTACAACTTTTAACAACTTCTCTCCATTCATTCCAAAACTCCTGATTTTCTAAACAATTAGGGACATCTAATCTCCAACCATCTATCCCATCATCTGTCATCCAATCATCACTATTTATTCCATCGGGACCTAACATCCACTTTCTAGTTATATTGAAGATATAATCTTTGTATTCTTGATTGAATGTGTTGAATTCAGGAAGCGAATCAAATCCTGCCCATCCATTATACTTTACATTTTTCTTATTATTGATTAGAACTCTATAAGCTTCTTCATCTGAGTAATTATCACCTATTTTTTGGTGTCTTGAAAAATCTGTAAATTTATACCAATCTTTGTATTCTGATTCTTCTCCTTCTGCCATTACTAGATTAAATGTCCAATGTCTATCACTACTATGATTAAAAACTCCATCAAAAATTACTCTTATCCCATTATTATGAAATTCTTTTATTAAATCAACCATTATCAAATCTGATTCTGTCCATACCCATGTTTCTGGATTATGTGTTTCGCCATATCCATTGAGTCCTTTTTTATCACCTTTAATATTGACTTCAAGTAATTTTAGCTCACTATTATTAATAGCATTCATTCCTAAAACTTCAACATATGATTTATTTCCATATTGATTATCATAGCTTATTTCTACATTATGTTTACTTCCACTTGTTATAATTGTCCCTAAATCTGGTGATATGTGTCTAAAATCGTTTGCCCCGTATTTATGATTTTGATACGAGAAAAATACCGGATTCAACCAAACTGCTGTTATCCCTAGTTCTTTCATATATGGTATTTTTTCTTTTATCCCTCTTAAATCGCCACCGTACATCCTAGCATACTTTAGGCTATAAGATATTCCTGCTTCACCTATTTCTTCCCACGATGTCCGTTCACCAAAATCTGATGTCCATTTATTTCTTTGAAATTCTCCTAATAACTTTTCATCTCTTGCCCACTTATAATCTTCTATAAATTTTGATTCATGGAGTTTATTTTTTTTAAATTTTTCTGGACCAAACTCATTAAATATAGGATCACTATATGGGTTTCCATTATAAAATCTATCTGGAAATATATTATACCAAATCGCTTCTTTTGACCAATCAGGTATACTAAATACCTGTATTTCATTACTTTTAAAATTAACTTTTAGTTTTTTTAATTTTTTAAATGATAATTCTGATCCATTAAAATACGCTTTTATGTCTCCATCTTCTAATGTAAATGAATAAAAAATCTCTTCTATTTCACTATCAAATATTATTATACGCTTAAAATAGTCAAATCCTTTTGTGTTATCTCTAAATTTTTCTAATTCGTAAACTGTTTCAAATTTATCTTCTTCATTTAACACTACGTGAATAAATGCTCTTTCAACATCTGCCATTTGTGTTCTAATTGTAAACTCAAATTCTCTATCTGATATTTTATTAAAATATTGTAAACTTCTATAATCATGAACTATTGCTTTTAAATCTGAATTTTTATCTATTGCTTCATAAATAAATTTTCCTGTTCCTAAATCCCCTAATGGAAACAACGCTCCATTTTCTCCTATTACTAGTGTAAAATTTCCTACTTCCGGATACCATTTATTATCTATTAACAATCTATACTCGTAGTATCCTTCTGTTAAGGACAATAACATTTCATAATTTCCATCTTCTAATTTTCTAAATGGTTCTGAATCATTTACCCAATTATTAAATGTTGCAGCTACTTCAATTGTTTCAAAGTTTTCTATCCCTAAACTTTTAATATCTATTTTTGTTCTTGAAAATTTTGTTTTTGTCAAAGAAAATCTAGTTTCTATAGGATTGTATTTTACTAAAATATCTATACCTGATTGAAATCCTGTGATAGATTTAGCTTTTTCATTTTTTGTAACATATGCATCAAATATATTTGCAAATGGTGCAGTATGGTTATATGTTACTGATAACATCTCTCCTTGATCTGTTACAATCTCAAATGAATAACTTCCTACTTCGACATTTTCCCATTTATAAATATGTGAATTGCTATTTCTTGGTTTTAATGGAACTTCTTTATAAAATTCTAAATTTTTATATATTAATAGCTTAAATGACATTTTTTTCCTTCCTCAGATTTACGTTGTTTTTATAATAACATTGTAAATACTATAACATATAAAATGATTTATATGCTTTGTATGATTCATAAACATCAGCTTTAGATGATATCTCAAATAACGAGTGCATAGATAATAATGCTGGACCTGCATCAACTGTTTTTATTCCAAAATTTGATAAAAACTTAGCTACCGTTCCTCCTCCACCTTCATCTACTTTTCCAAATCCACCTATTTGATATTGTACTTTATCTTTTTCAAATAATTGTCTTATTTCTTGCATAAACTCTGCATCAGCATCATTTGATGACGATTTTCCTCTATGCCCTGTATATTTAGCAATCGCTATCCCATATGATAATCTTGCAGCATTATCCATATCATGTATTGATTTAAATATTGCATCCACTCCGACAGTTACATCTGATGATAAAGCTTTTGAATTCCATAATGTTTCTCTCAACATTTGGTCATTGTAATTTTTTTCTGTCATTGTCAACACTTTTCCTACAATATACTCTAATAAATTTGATTGTAAGCCTGTTGATCCTTCACTTCCTACTTCTTCTTTATCAGCTAAATAAGACATAACTGTCTTATTTGGATTATTTATTTCATATATTGCTTCCATTGATGTATATGCACAAATTCTATCATCTTGTCCATAAGCACCTATCATACTTCGATCTAACCCTACATCTCTTGCTTTTCCTGCTGGAACAATTTGAATTTCTGCTGTAAAGAAGTCATCTTGCTCTATTCCATAATCTTTTTTTAGTATATTTAACACATATTCTTTAACTGCATTTTTTGTGTCTTTATCTTTTACTGGTGTGTTTCCAAATAATAACTTCAATTCTTCTCCTGTTAATACATCTCTTGCTTTTCTATCATCTTGTACTTTATACGATAGATGCGGCAGTACATCTGGTATTGAAAATACCGGGTCATTTTCATTTTCTCCTATTCTTAAAGTTACTTTTTTGCCATCTTTTAAAAATATTACTCCATGCATAGCTAATGGAGTTGCGCCCCATTGATATTTTTTTATCCCACCATAATAATGTGTATTTAACATTGCAAATTCTTGATCTTCCATTATAGGATTTGGCTTTAAATCTAATCTTGGTGAGTCTATATGAGAAACTACCATATTTATTCCTTTTGTTACACTTTCTTTTCCTATAATCATAGCTATTATATTTTTTTCCCTATTATTAAAATATATTTTATCTCCTTTTTTCAGAGTTTTCTTCTCATTTATGTTAATAAATCCTTTTTTTTTTAATTTTTCTATCGTTAATTCTACAAATTCTCTTTCTGTTTTTGCTTCATCAATATATTTTTTATACCCTTCTGAGAATTTAAAAACCTCTTTCTTTTCTTTGTCAGTATAATGTTTCCACAAATTTTCTTTTGTCATAATTACTGAATCCTCCTTCCAAAAACTACATGTCTAGTTAGTAAATTATAATCTTGATTTGCTATTAATTCAAGTTATTTTTTAATTTCAATTAATAAAAAAAAGATAATATCAATATGTGACATTATCTTTCTTATGTTTTTTACAATATTATACTGCTTTTAATCTTGCTTCTAATTTTTTTGCTTCTTCTTCAAATCCAGGTTTACCTAGTAAAGCAAACATATTTTTCTTATATGCTTCTACACCTGGTTGATCGAATGGATTTACTCCTAATAAATATCCACTTACTCCACATGATTTTTCAAAGAAGTAAAATAAATATCCTAAATTATAAGCTGTTGCTTCAGGTATTTCTAACACTAAGTTAGGTACTTGACCATCAGTATGTGCTAATATAACACCATCTGTTGCTTTTTTATTTACATAGTCTAATGTTTTTCCTGCTACGAAATTTAATCCATCAAGATCATCTTTATCTTCTTCTATAATAAATTCAACTTCTGGTTTACTTATTGTTAACACTGTTTCAAACATAAGTCTTTTACCTTCTTGAATATATTGTCCTAAAGAATGTAGGTCTGCTGAAAAATCTGCTGATGATGGATAAAGTCCTTTATTATCTTTACCTTCAGATTCTCCAAACAATTGTTTCCACCATTCTGCTATATAATGTAATCTTGGCTCATAATTTACTAATAATTCTATATCTTTTCCTTTTCTATGTAATATATTTCTAACTACTGCATATTGCATAGATTGGTTTTTTTCAAATGGAGCTGTACAATCATTCATTGCATCTCTTGCTCCTGCCATTAAGTCATCTATGTTTATTCCTGCAGCTGCTATTGGTAATAATCCAACTGCTGTTAATACAGAAAATCTTCCTCCAACATTATCTGGTACAACAAATGTTTCATATCCTTCTTCGTTTGATAATTGCTTTAATGCACCTTTTTGAGCATCAGTCGTTGCATAAATTCTTGACTTTGCTCCTTCTTTTCCATATTTTTCTTCTAATAACTTTTTAAATACTCTAAATGCTATTGCTGGTTCTGTTGTAGTTCCTGATTTAGAAATTACATTTACAGAAAAGTCTCTATCTCCAACAACTTCTATTAAATGTTGTAAATATACGCCACTCATATTTGTTCCTGCAAAATATATTTCAGGTAATTTTTTCTTATTTGCTATGTTATTATGGAAACTGTGTGATAAAAACTCAATTGCTGATTTTGCTCCTAAGTAAGATCCACCTATTCCTATAACTATTAATACTTCTGAGTCACTTTGTATTTTTTGTGCTGCTTTTTTTATTCTTGAAAACTCCTCTTTATCGTAATTTTCAGGTAATTTAACCCATCCTAAAAAATCACTTCCTGCTCCTGTTCCTTTTTCTAAAACATCATTTGCAAGTTCTGCATATGGTTTCAATTGGTTCATTTCTTCTTCACTAAAGAAATCTTTTGCAAATTGGTAATTAAAATTAAGCTTCATTTCTAAATGACCTCCATTATATATTATTTAATTTATTTGTAAGTTGTTAAATTTAGTATAACAAAAATCTTTTTTTTTGTAAAATTTTTTTGGGTATATTCCTAAATAAAATAAAAAATAATTTAAAAATTTTGAAAAAATAAAACTATAAACAATGATCTAATATCAAGTAAATACAGTGATTTAATTATAAACAATTAAAAAAGTATAAATTCTTTACGAAAGTATTTTTAAAATTTTAATTATAAGCATTTTATTGACTTATTACTTAAAAAATATTCTTGGTAATTTTATAAGTCTGTAATCATCTTTAGATTAAATAATAATCTAAATTTACAGTATTTTTATATTTTAGCACAAATGGGTTAACTTAACTTTAACCTTTACTAGAGCAAACTTTATTATAGATATTCCAGTGACAAAAATATAAAAAGTCTAGCAAATAATTGCTAGACATATATTCTAAGTATTTAATTTTGTTAGTGGTTGGGCTGAATGGATTCGAACCATTGCATGCTGGAGTCAAAGTCCAGTGCCTTACCGCTTGGCGACAGCCCAATATATCTATATATTTATCATAAAGACAAGAATTATTATATATAATTTTTCCTATTATGTCAAGTAATTATTTTATAATTTAAATCAATTCTACAAAAACTAATATTTTGCCTTCATCAAATAATACTTTTGCTACATCTGATTTAACTTCATTACTCATTAACATCGAAACATTTCGTTTCACAGTTACATTTTTTAAATCATATTTAAATCCTTCTAATGTCATATTTTCTATTTTACTATCTAATGATACAAATGAAACTCTTTTTCCAATACAATTATTTATAGTAAAACTCTTATCTTTATAATAAACTTCTTCATTATTTGTTATTATTTTTATGTTTTCATGTCCTTCTAAAAGCATAAAATTATTTATAGAATAGTCAACACGTCCTCCAAATGCCCCCAAAATAATTACCTCATCATCTAATTTTATTTCATTTAATATCAGTTCAAAGTCAGAATAGTCTTTATCTACAGGATATTTTTTGATATTTACATAATTATATTTTAAATAATCAAGTACTTCATCATTTATAGAATCAAGATCTCCAACTACTTCATTAATATTTACCCCATAACTAAAGCAAGCATTTGCTCCGCCATCAGCGCACAGAACAAATGCTTTGTTTGTTATAGTTTTTATAAAATCATTTGAATAATTATATTCTCCATTTAAAAAAACTACTTTTTTCATACTATTGTCTCAATTCCGCATCATAATCTTTTTTTGCTTTTTCTAAGATTTTTGATACAACATCATTTATTTCTTGATCGACAAGTGTTTTATTTTTATCTCTAATAACTATACTTATAGCAACACTTTTCTTATCTTCTGGTATTCCAATTCCTTTATAAATATCAAATAATTCAACCTTTTCTATAAGTGGTGATACTTTTTCTAATGTTTTTATTACATCTCCTACAAGTATCGCATCATCCATAACTAATGCTAAATCTCTAGGAACCGATGGAAATTTACTCATGCCTTTGTAAGATATTATTTTACCCGTATATTTTCTAATTAAGTCTATATTTATTTCTGCAACTAAAACACTTTCTTTTTCCATTTCAAAATTTTCTAATACATCTGGATGAACTTCTCCAAAACATCCTATAAATTCTCTTCCAACATATATATCAACTGATCTTCCCGGATGTAATTCTGTTTGTTCTGATCTTTTTAATACATAGTTATTGAATTTCATTTTTGTAAATATTTCTTCGATAATCCCTTTTAAATCATAGAAATCATATTTTTCAGGTTTTGCATCCCATACATATTTTGTTGGTGATCCGGCTAAAACAATTCCTAATTTTACATCTTCTTTAGCTAATTTATCAGCTTTTTCAAATGTTCTACTAACTTCAAAGAAATTTATATTTGTAAAGTTTCTATTTATATTATCCTTTGCATTTTTTATAAGTCCATATAATAATGTTGGTTTCATAATAACAAAATCTTCTGTTATTGGATTTGCAACTTCTAAACAATCTTCTTTACTAACTCTTGTGAATCTTAATTTATCTAATCCATCTCTTGGTATGAAACTATAATTTAGTACTTCTTTCAATCCAACTGATGCTGCAATATCTTTTGTTCTATCTAATATTTGAGTTGTATCTACTAATTCACCTTTATTTACATCTAATTTTGGTAGAACATCTTCTATGTTATCAAATCCATATATTCTAATTACTTCTTCAAAATAGTCTTGTTCTCTTTCTAAATCTTCTCTAAAGCTTGGTGCAACAAGATCTAATTCATTTCCATTTTTAGTAACGATAACTTCTAGATTTTCAAATATTATAATGATTTCATTTTCATCTATTTTTTTACCAACAAATCTATAAAGTCTATCTAAATTTAGTGTAACTCTTTTCTTTTCATGTTTTTCCTCATAACAATCAACAACACCTTGTAGTATTTCTCCTCCTGCTATTTCTTGTATTAGATTTGCCACTCTATTTACTACTTTTTCTGCATCTTCTAAATCTATTCCACGTTCAAATCTATATGATGCATCACTTGATAATTGTAATTTTCTTGATGTTTTTCTAATCATTGTTGGTTCAAAATGAGCAACTTCTATTAATATATTTTTTGTACTATCATCTACTTCTGAATTTAATCCACCCATCACTCCTGCTATTGCAATAGCTTTTTTAGCATCTGCAATAACTATGTCTTGTGGTGATAATTCTCTTTCTACTTCATCTAATGTTACTATTTTTTCTCCATCATTTGCTCTTCTAACAAATATTTCTTGTCCTTCTAATTTATCATAATCAAATGTATGAACTGGATGATTTAATTCCATCAATACAAAATTTGATATATCTACAACATTATTAATACTTCTAAGTCCTATTGATTCAAGTCTTTCTTTTAACCATTTTGGACTTTCTCCTACTGTAACATTTTTGACTATTCTAGCTGCATAACGTCTTGATATTTCAGTGTCTTCTATTTTAACATTAACTAATTTTGATGCATCATCCTGTACTTCTCCATTTATTTCCACTTTTGGAAAATTCATTTTTTTATTATAATAAACAGATAATTCTCTAGCTATACCTATATGTGATAAACAATCTGGTCTATTTGGTGTTATTTCTAACTCAAATACAACATCATTTATTGACAAATATTCTCTCATTGGTGTTCCTACTTTTGCATCTATTGGTAATATCATTATTCCTTCATGAGAATTCCCTATTCCAAGTTCTTTTTCCGAACAAAGCATTCCGTTTGATTCAACACCTCTGATTTTAGTCTTTTTTATAACAAAGTCTTCTGATAGTTTAGCTCCATTTTGTGCTAAAACTACTTTATCTCCTTGTTTATGATTTGGAGCGCCACATATTACTTGTAATATTTCTTTTCCATTATCAATTTTACAAATTGATAAATTGTCTGATTCTGGGTGCATTTCTTTTTCTACTACTTGAGCAACAACAACATTTTCTAAATTTGATCCTTTTATATCTATTTTCTCAACTTCTTGACCTATCATTGTCAGTGCATTTTCTAATTCTTGTATTTCTATTCCTTCTAAATCTATATACTGTTTAAGCCAGTTTAAAGAAATTAGCATCTTCGCCTCCTAATTCTTATCTATTCTTCTATTATATTATTCTAATTATTTAAAATTGTTCTAAAAATCTAATATCATTCTCAAAAAATGCTCTTAAATCATCGATACCATATTTTAACATTGTAATTCTCTCTATACCCATTCCAAATGCGAATCCTTGATATTTTGTAGAATCTATTCCAACTTCTTTCAATACATTAGGATCAACCATTCCACTTCCTAATATTTCGAGCCATCCTGTTCCTTTACAAGCACGACATCCTTTTCCGCCACAAACACCACATTCTACATCCATTTCTGCTGATGGTTCTGTAAATGGGAAAAAGTGTGGTCTAAATCTAACCTTTCTATTTTCTCCAAATATTTTTTGTATAACTGTTGTCAATAATGCTTTAAAATTAGAAAATGATACTTCTTCTCCTATCATTAATCCTTCTAATTGATGGAACATTGGTGTATGTGTAACATCGTAATCTGATCTATATACTTTTCCAACCGAAATCATTCTAAATGGTGGTTTTCTATCTAACATATATCTAATTTGCATTGGTGATGTGTGAGTTCTTAATAATACATCTTCATTTATATAAAAGGTGTCTTGTAAGTCTCTAGAAGGATGATTTTGTGGTATATTTAATGCATCAAAATTATAATATGATAATTCTACTTCAGGACCATCCATAATATCAAATCCCATTTCAGTAAATATTTTCTTTAATTCTCTCATTGTTTGTGTTAACGGGTGTAATGAACCTATATTTGTCTTTTTACCTGGTAACGTTACATCTATCGTTTCATTTTTCAATCTCTCATTTTTAGCTATTTCTTTTAATTCATTTAGTTTAGAATCTATAGACTCCTGTAGTATTGATTTCACTTCATTTACAACTTTTCCAAATTCTGCCCTTTGGTCTTGCTCCATATTAGCCATTTCTTTCATTATAAGAGTGAAATCTCCTTTTTTCCCTAAGTATTTTACTCTTATGTCATTTAACATATCAACACTTGATGCATTACTTATATCATTTAATGCTGATTCTTTTAGTTCTTTAATCTTATCGTTCATTTATCCTCCCATTACTAAATATGAATACTATTAAATTATTTTATTTGATTATAGCATAAAAACATCGCTTTTTCTAAAAAATTTATTTTATTGAATAATAATATCGATACATTTTTAATTAATTTTAAAATAATAAAAATAGGAGTTTCCCCCTATTTTATTGTCTTTATTTTATTTTTTATTTCCTTTTAATCCTGGGTTAATTTTACCATTTCCTGTTAATAATTTATCTTCTTGTTTTTCTGTCAGAATCAATCTCAATTCAATTTCTCTTTTTTCTCTTATTGAATCTATTTTTTCTTTTCTCTCTTTTCCTGTTAATTTATCTTTTTTCAAATCATCTAATCTTCTATCGTATCTTTTATTTATTTCTTCAATTCTATTTTTTTGAAATTCAGTTAAATTTAAATTATTATGTTTGTCATTTTTCCATTTATAATCATTATCATAACCAAAATCTTTACTCTTAGCTATCAAATTAAAATTTAATCCAAGTATCATTATAGTTACTAGTATTTTATTCTTCATCATTACCACCTCTTCTATATTTTTATTTGAATAATAATACTATATATTTTTTTGATTTATCTTAGATTTATATGTTTTATATCTTTGTAAAAAAAATAGGGATTTCTCCCTATTTATATCCTAAATAAAATAATTAGTTAACACTATTATTACACATTCCACCAAATCTTTTGTTCATTCTTCCATTCCCTTGTCCTACTTTATCTAACTGTTCTTTTGTTAAAATAGATTGCATCTCGGCATGTTTTTTATCTCTAAGTTCTGTCATTTTATCTCGTCTTTCTTGAGATGTTAACTTATCATTTCTTAATTTTTCCATTTGTTGGTCATATTTTTTATGTATTTCATCCATTTTTGTTCTTTGTGCATCTGTAAGATCTAAACCTCTCATATATCCTTTTCCTTGTATCGATCCATTTTGACCGTGATAGTTGTTGTATCCTCTAGAATTTGCCATCACATTTAATCCTAATAATAACATTAACCCTATTCCTAATATTTTTTTATTCATTTTAATCACTCCAATTATTTTTTATTTTTTGTTACAAGATTATTATAATATCTTTTTGTGATATTTATGTGAAGTTTTTTATTTTATATGTATATAGTTATTAATAATCCACTTATTATGGATATAATCCATAATATTAGTCCAAACTGCAAACTCTTTACACCCATATTTTTTATTGTTTTCATATCTATTGATGTTCCTACAAAATAAAGTGCAATAGCTAAAAATATTTTTCCTATTTTTGTAAGTAACGAATATATAATTGGAAAATTAATAAATGATGAAACTATTGATGCTAAAATAAAAAATATTATAAATATTGGAAATTTAATTTCTTTTTTTTGTTTTTTATTCAATATGGCTAATACTATTACAATAGGTATAATCCATAATGTTCTTGTTAATTTCATTATCGTTGCTATTTGTAATGCTTTATCGCTATGAATTGCTGCTGTTGCAACAACAGAGCTTGTATCATGAATACTTAAAGCACTCCATATACCAAATGTTTTATAATCTATTTTAAATATCATATTTATAAATGTAAATAAAAATAATGCAACTGTATTTAGTAAAAATACAACCCCTGTTGATATACCTATCTCATCTTCATTAGCATCTATAATTGGTGCTGTTGCAGCTATTGCACTTCCTCCACATATTGCAGTTCCAAAAATTAATAATTGAGATATTTTACTTTCTATTTTTAAAAATTTAGCTAATATAGTTCCTAATATAATTACTATAGTTAAACTGACTAATGTTTTTAAAAATCCGCTTCCACCTATTGATATAACTTTATTGATATTAAGTCCAAAAGCAAATAATACAACAGCTGTATTTAAAAATAACGTTTTAGATTTTTTAATTTTATTAGGTGTTTCTATCAAATTAAAACTTTTTAAAAATATACCTAACAGCAATGCTATTCCTGTAGAAAATGCTACTGTTGTATGATTAATTGAGAATAAAATTATAATAATTAGTCCTATATAAAAATTTTTCATTACTTGCTCTCCTTATTGTGTATGGTTGTGTAAACTACACACCTTTTTTTCTATTTATTTTGTTACATTATTACCTGTTTTTATTGACTTAAATATGTTTTTGTAAAAAAAATTGTGATACCCCTCTATTTATTGTATAATTATTTACTCAAATAACCAA
>RRZU010013039.1_pt1 | contig 13075 bp, 16 predicted proteins | sample 2165561 | NCBI WGS metagenome assembly RRZU01 (sample SAMN10456909, study PRJNA506462) | wastewater metagenome | isolation source: wastewater sludge | place: USA: Moscow, Idaho
TCCAGGTCGAAGTCACCAACCAGTGGATTACCGAAGTCCTCGACTTCGGCAGCTAAGGAGCCCGCATGATTCCGCAAATCCTCACCAACCTGAACCTGTACGTTGACGGCCGTGGCTTCGCCGGCCGCGTGACCGAAATCCAGCTGCCCAAGCTCAAGCGCAAGACCGACGGCTATCGGGCCGGTGGCATGGATGCCGAAGTCGACATGGCAGTCGGGCTGGAAAAACTCGAAGGCGGCTTTACGCTCATGGGCGTCAACACCGAGGCGCTGGCATTTTTCGGCATCGCCAACGGCAGTGATTTCAACGGCACGTTCCGCGGCGCCATGACCGACCAGAAAGGCGGTGTCATCAAGGTCGAAGTGACCTGGCGCGGCCTGCTGTCCGAGGTCGACATGGGCAGCTGGAAGCCTGGCGACAAAGGCGAAACCAAGTACACCGCCAGCCTGAGCTACTACAAGCTGGAAATCGACGGTCGCGCCATCTACGAAATAGACCCGGTCAACTGCGTGCGCATCATCAACGGTACCGACGAACTCGCTGCCGAGCGGGCGGCCATCGGGTTGTAAGCAATACCCCGCGATTCCGGTCGCGGGTTTTTTACGCCCACGGTCAGGGAACGCGATCCGAAAAGGTAGCGCCAAATTCCTCCAGCAACGCTATCCGCCGTGGGCACCCATTTGCTGGAGAGGGGAAAGCCGCAACCGTTATACCAGATGACAAAGGATGGATTCATGCTGCTGGTGATGGGTTCTTCCGGGCGATAAAGTCATGGTAATCAAAGAAGCCTTCAACGCGATGTCAGACCAGATCCGCCAGATCACTGAATCAGACTTCGCTGCCTGTCCGGCAGTGAACTGGTGCGAACGCTCGGTGTCCAAGGCGGTGCTTTTCTGAGCTGCCTGTCCGGCAGTGAACGCACGGACCAGCTGCTGTCTGCCGCCTTTGTCTTTCTGAGCTGCCTGTCCGGCAGTGAACTGACACGCCGTCAGCTGCCGGACGGTGTCGTCTTTCTGAGCTGCCTGTCCGGCAGTGAACAGCAAGGTGCCGGCACAAAGCTGGCAGTTGCATTTCTGAGCTGCCTGTCCGGCAGTGAACGGGGCCGGCTGGTACTGGTGCGGACCGGGAGCTTTCTGAGCTGCCTGTCCGGCAGTGAACCGCGGAACGGGTGCGCGCATGGGCGTCGATATTTTCTGAGCTGCCTGTCCGGCAGTGAACAGTTATCCAGGACGGAGAAGAGGACTGGCTATTTTCTGAGCTGCCTGTCCGGCAGTGAACAATTCAATGCAATACCCCGCCCGCCCTGTGCGTTTCTGAGCTGCCTGTCCGGCAGTGAACTACAGAGTTTCTGCGTTTTTCCTTGTAAAAACAAGCGAGTCACCGCTTACCCATGCAATTACCCTTTTTCTCCCCACCCCTGCAAGTCATTGAATTTCAAGGATGGAAAACATGTCCTTGAAAAAGGGTCGTTGATTAACTCAAACAACCATTTCCAACCCGCCCACCCGGCGGGTTTTTTCATTCCAGGAGCCCCGTCATGAACGAAATCGTCATCACCCTCAAAAAGCCCATCCAGCTCAACGGCATCACCGTCAACCAGCTGCGCATGCGCGAGCCCACGCTGGGCGACCAGCTCGACGTCAACCAGCTGGCCAAAAACAACGAGGAGCGCGAAATCATGATGCTCTCGCGCCTGTGCGACTGCGCGCACACCGACCTGCGTGCCCTCACCCTGCGCGACTACGCCGCCCTGCAAGACGCCTTTTTTCGCCTTGCCGCTGACGAGCCTGCCGGAAAAAACCTGGTGGATTCTGGCGCGGCGGCTGGCGGCTGAACTCGGCTGGGGCCGGGCCGAGGTGCGGGCCTGTCCGGTGCGTGAACTACCGGACTGGCTGGGCATGCGCGACTAGCGCCCGATGCGGGCCAGCCGCATCAGCAGCCACGCGACAGCGGTCATGCCCAGTACGACCAGGCCCATCAACAGCACGCCAGCCATGGCGCCGTAGAGCTTGTCTTCCCACGTCGGACCGCCGACATGAACGGCGCCCAGCGCCGCGGATACAGCCAGTACCAGCCAGCCGGACAGCCGGCCCATGCGTTCTGCCATCACGGGATACCTCATCATGAGCAAAGACCTTGCCATCGGCATTGTAATCGGCGGCGCCGTGTCGTCCACACTGGGGGCGGCCATCGGCAAGACCGGCAGCATGGTCAGCGACCTCCAGCGCAAGCTGGACAACAACCGGGCGCTGATGAACACCATCGGTGCCACCCAGCGCCTGCAACGCGAATACCAGGATGCCTTCAAGAGTGGCGACAGGGGAGCCGAGGCCATCCGCCGCCGCATCAACGACCAGATCGAGGCGCTGAAAAAAGCCGGCGTCAACGTCGGCAACCTCGAGGCGAGCTACGCCCGGCTGGGCCGCACGGTCAAAGGGCTGCAACTGCAACAGCTCGGCGCCACGCAAATGCAGTCCGGCGTCGGGATCGGCCGCACGGCCGCTGCTGCGGCCGGCAGTTTTGCCATCCCGACCAAGATTTCCGCCGACTACCAGGCCATCGTCCGTGACATCGCCATCAAGGGCGATTTTGCCAACACCGGTCAGGAAAAGGCGCTGGATGCAGCGATTCGCAAATCAGCTGCTGACAGCGGCATGAACCAGACTGACATGGCCAATGCGGCCAATGCACTGGTCAGCAACGGCATGGCCATCGAAAACGTCATGGCCAACCTGGAAGTCATCGGCAAGTTTGCCGTCGGGCAAAACTCGAACGGTGACGAAACCGCCAGGATGATCTTTGCCATGTCCCAGGCCGGGGTGCGCGATGCCGAAATGCGCCAGGCGCTGGAAGCCATCGCTTTCCAGGGCAACCAGGGCAGTTTCGAATCCAGCGACATGGCCAGGTGGCTACCCGGCCTGCTGCCGGAAATGAACAAGCTCGGCGTCTATGGCAAGGATGCCGTCATCCAGCTGGGCGCCATGTTGCAGGTGCAGAAAAAAGCCTCCGGCAGCGCCGACGAAGCGGCCAACAACCTGAAAAACTGGATGGCCAAGATCGGCGCCGAGGACACCAAAAAGAACTACAAGGACGTCGGCATCAACTACGAGGGCTCGATGAATGCGCATATCGAACGTGGCATGAGCCCGCTGGAAGCGTCGATGGAGCTGGCCAGGCAGTACATCGAAAAGATCGACCCGAAAAAAGCCGCCGAAATGAAAAAGAAGGCCGATGAACTGGCGGCCATCAAGGATGACGGCGAACGCAAGCGGCAGATGGATGCCTTCAGCGAGACCATGAAAATGGGCACCCTCTTTGGCGACATGCAGGCCAAGACCGCGCTGACGGCCTACCTGCAGAACCGGCAGGACTACATCGACCTGAAAAAAGGCGGCGAATCCGCCGATGGCGTGCTGGACAAGGGGCTGGAGCAGCGGCGCGAAGCCAGCGCGCAAAAGTGGAAAGAGGCGGCCAATGCGTTCAATTCCGCCATGGTCACGGTCGGCGATGCCATCCGTCCGGTGACGGACAGGCTGGCTGATGCCGCCGGTCAGGTCATCCGGTTCGGCGCAGCGTTTACCGAGGCCAATCCAGGTGCCGCGCTGGCCGCGCTGGGCGTGGCCATTGGCGGCCTGGGATTCGCGGCCACCAAAATCGCCGGCGGGGCCGGTACGTGGGTGGTGGGCAAGGCGCTTGAGCGCGTCGGTATCCGCATCCCTGGTGGCAAAGGTGGCAGCGGCGGTTCGGGTGCCGGTGGACTGGCCGGCCGGGCGCTGGATGCCGTCACCGGTGGCGCATCGTCGGGTGTGCAGAAAGTCCACGTCATCAACTGGGGCGATGCCCCTGCCGGCGGCAAGTCAGGCATAGGGGTGGATCTGCCGACGGGGGGTGGCAAGCCTGCCGCCGGCGGAATCGGCCGCACCGTGTCGCGCTTTGCCAAGGTGGGCGGCGCGCTGGCTGCGGTCGGCACGGCGGGGTATCTCGCCTATGACACGTTCAAGAACGCCAAAACGGCTGGACAGAAAGCTGAAGGCTATGGCGGTGCCGGCGGTGCGCTGGCGGGCGGATTGGCCGGGACCAAGGTAGGCGCACTGGCCGGTGCCATGCTCGGGCCGATCGGTGCCGCGCTGGGTGGGCTGATCGGCGGTGGCATCGGCGCCTTCGGCGGTGAACAACTCGGCGGCCTGCTCGGCAAGCGCCTGTTCGCGGGTGGTGGTGATAACAAGCCGTCATCCGGTGGCGGACCGGGCATTGGTGCGGCCCTTGCGGCTGGTGGCGTGGTGATCGGCGGAGCCATGCTCGCCCGCCGTCGCGGCATGGGCGGTATCGGGGCAGCTTCCCTGCCCGCGCTGGCCACCCCGGCAGCAGCCGGTGCCCTGGCCGGTCGCGGCGGCAGCTTTGCCGGTGATCTGGCAACCGAGGTCACCAAAAAGCTGATCGAAAAAGGGGCCGAGAACTACGCGAAGAAGTATGAAACCCGTATTCAGCATCCGGCTGCTGCCGGACACCGACCTGACACCGGTCCTGCAGGACCGGCTGATGAGCATCCGCATTACCGACAAGGCCGGGCTGGAATCCGACGAGGTGGACATCAGCCTGGACGACCGCGACGGCGCGGTAGCTCTGCCGAAAAAGGGCGCGGAGCTGGAGGTATCGCTCGGCTACGAGGAAACCGGCCTGACCCGCATCGGCCGCTACCGCATCGACGAAGTGGAATGCAGCGGCCCGCCGCAGTTGATGACCCTGCGCGGGCGACCGGCGGACATGGCCGGGGGCATCAAGTCCGTGCGGCGCCATGCCTGGGAAAACACCACGCTGGAGGCGGTCGTCCGAGACATCGCTGCCCGCAACAGGCTCAAGCCGGTGTGCAAGGTCAAGGCCGGTATCAGCCGGCTCGACCAGATGAACGAATCCGACCTGCATTTCCTGAGCCGCATCGCCCGCGAGCACGATGCCGCCGCCACGGTGAAGGGCGGCCAGCTGCTGGTGTTGCCGCGTGGCGGGCAAAACCGGTCAGCCAGCGGCAAGACCCTGCCGGCACTGGTGATCACCCGCGAGGACATCAAAAGCTGGCGGTACAACACCAGCAGCCGCAACGCAGCCGGTGGCGTGCTGGCCAAAAGCCACAACGCCAAAACCGGCAAGACCGAGGAGGTGCTGGTGCCAGACCCGGACAACCCGCTCGCGCCCATTCGCACCGTCCGCCATACCGCGTCCGGCAAGGGGACGGCAGGCAGCAAGGCCAAGGCCACGCTGGATGCGGCCAGGCGCAGCACCGCCACGCTGTCGGTCACCCTGCCTGGCCGCGCCGACATCGTGGCGGAAAGGGTGGCCAGCATCACCGGCCTCAAACCGGGCGTGGACGGCCAGTGGCCGATCGAGTCGGTCGCCCACGCTTTCAGCCAGTCCGGCTGGGAAACCAGCGTGGAATGTGGCGCCGGCAAGGACCAGCACAAAAAACGGGCGGGCAAAAAGACCGGCAAGAAAAAGGTCAAAGGTGACGGCGAAGTGCTGAAACCGGCCGGAAAACTCTAAACCAGACCCCGGACCACCGGGGCAGACAACAACCGGGGTAATCAATGGACCAGACATGGAACTGAACGAAGCGGCCAATGCCGCAAAAAATCCGGCCAGCTATTCGGTCATCACGTACTGCTGGGTAGTCGCCCTGTCGCTGCTCGGCGGCATTTCCGGCGCGGTTCGCCGCGCACGGGAGGACGGGCGGGTCACCCTGCTTGAGATCGTGGGCGAGCTGTCGATCAGCGCTTTTGCCGGCGTGATGACCTTCTATCTGTGCGAATGGTCGGGCACGGACCAGCTGCTGTCGGCAGCATTTGTCGGCATGTCCGGACACATGGGCAGCCGGGCCATTTCCGGGCTGGAAAAGGTCTGGGCCAAGCGCATGGGCTTTGACGTGCCTGCCGATCCACCCGGCCAGTCCTGACCGGCTCCCTTTTGCAATCACCCCGCTTCGGCGGGGTTTTTTATTGGAGGTGCAACATGGCCCGCATTTCTGCTGCCGAGGCCGGCAGCCCCAATCATCTGGCGTATCTGGACATGCTTGCTTATACCGAGCTTGGACGTGACCTGCTGGAAAAATCTGACGATGGTTATAACGTGATCGTGGGTAGCACGGCCCGCCGCCCGGACCTGTTTGACGGCTATCTCGACCACCCGCGCAAGCTTGTTGCGCGGCCGAAACTCGGCATCAAGTCCACGGCAGCCGGTCGCTACCAGATCCTTTCGCGCTACTACGACGCCTATCGCAAGCAGCTCGGCCTGAGTTCATTCAGCCCGGTCAACCAGGACCGGATTGCGCTCAGGATGATTCGCGAGTGCAAGGCCGATGACGATATTGCGTTCAGTGACATCGCCACGGCCATCCACAAATGCCGCTCGCGCTGGGCCTCCCTGCCGGGCTCCGGCTACGGGCAGCGCGAACACGAGCTGACCCGGCTGGTGGCCGTGTGGGAGCAGGCTGGCGGGGTGCTGATCGCATGAACAGATGGCAACGGATCGCGGTGGCCGCATTGGCCGCCGCTTTGTTTTCTGGTGGATGGTGGACCGGGACGCAACGGGAGCGGTCGGCCTGGCAGGCGGAAAAGCTGGCGATGTCGGCAGGGCGGGACCGGCAGATCGACGCGGTACGACAGGCTAAAAGCCGTCTGCGCGCACAAGTCATGGAGGCGCAAGAAGATGCAAGGAAACGGGAAGAAACGCTGGTGGCTGACGCTGCCGCTGCTGGCCGGGCTGCTGACGGGCTGCGCCGCGAAATCGCCAGTCTTCGACACGGCCTGTCCGCAGCTACCTCAGAAGCCAATCGTTACACGGCCGACTCCGCCCTCGACGTATTCGGAGAGTGCGTCGAACGATATCAAGCGGTGGCGCAAGCGGCTGACGGACACGCAAACGATGCAGTGACACTGGATCAGGCGTGGCCGGTGTCTGATTGACCATGGCAACAACCACAAAAAACAAACCCCGAGCTGTTGGACGCAGGTCGGGGTTTTTCTTCGTCCAGACACATGATTTAGCGGAGAAGACATTTGAAGCATGCCAAAGGACACTTCCAAATGACACGTCAAGGCATTGATCTCAAAACAACATTGTCACCCTGGCTGCGATTCTGCGCCAGTACGGCCATCCTCTTGCTGGCGGTAACACCGCCCATTCTGGCGGTTCGATGGTGGTGAGCTTGTCAAGATGAGTAACCCGCAGTAAAAATGTCAAAGCCATCAACGGACAATCTGGTTTTGCCATGGCTAATGCGTATGTTGTTGGTCAACTGACCGTAAAAGACCCTGAGTTGTGGAAAGAATATCGCAACCTGGTTCCGGCAACTCTCATCCCATGGGAGGGAGAGCTGGTTTTCCGTGGCAAACAGGTGTCAGTACTCTCTGGCACAAGCCATCATCACGACATTGTTGTTATCCACTTTCCGAATCTTGCAAAAGCCAACGGCTGGTTTTCATTTTTTGATTATCAAGGCTTGATTCCGTTGAGGGAGTATGCGGCAGATATGAATTTATCAATTTATGAAGAATAAACATTTTGGCTACTGGTTGAAAAGCCAGTCATAAGGTGACATAACAAAACTCAATCAAAAATCAAAATATTTACCCGGAGAAAACCAGTGAAAAACATTACAATTCTTGCAACTTCCCTTGTCTTATCAAGCATGGCTTGTCATGCCGACTCCATCAAGCAGGCGTCAAACAATAGGGTTGGCACGGGAACCACTGATAACAGAGGAACATCTCTGGGAATAAATTTCGTCCCGCCGGATGAAGATGGCTGGAAACAAACCCTGAAAGGGCTGACCGTTACGCTCAACAAAAAAGAAGCCCTTCCCGGTGAAAACAGAGAAATAGAAGCTTATCTGATGACACCCGACAATCCAGATTCTCCGATTTCAACCTATATTGAAACCATGAAAAAAACACCATCGACGCTTATGCAAACAACAAAAAATTCAAGATAGTAACGATGGACGGAGCAGAAGACACAAAGGACAGTCGATGTGCAAGAATGCATATTCTGCTTGAAGAAGTGCAGCCTACCCCTACCATCCATAACAATGAGAAAAAATTCAGCGAACAATATGCTTTATCATGCAGATCCTCAAAGAGGAAAAATGTCGGGTTTGAGGCTCGTTATTATCACCGGTACTACGAATCAAACAAAGACGCTAACCTGCAACAAAAAGCCAATCAAGTACTTGACAGCATCATCATAGTAGATGAATGACAACAAAAGCCCGCACTAATTCTGCGGGCTTTTGTTTTAAATACCTGTAAAATACATTACAGATCAATCATATCAAAACCAAACCCGGCAGACTGCACAAACTTGAGCATATCATCCGTTGATATAAAAACTGTCTTTGAATTATCGTTTGCGTGAAAGCTCATGATTGATTCTGACAGAATATTCTTGTCAAAATACACCTTTATGTCTTTTTCACTGTTATTCAACAATCCAAAGATTGATACAACGCCGGGCGCGAGCGACATTTTTTCATGAAGCTTTTCTGCCGAACCAAACTGCATCCGGCTTTCCCCCAGTATTTCGCCAAGCCTCTTCATGTCAAGTTGCTTTGAATCATCCATGACCACCAAGTACCAGGCGGTTTTCTTTCTGTTCGACAGAAAAAGAGTTTTGGTTCTGACACCTTCAATGCCCTCTATGTATCTGTCAGCATCTTCGGTAGTCAATGCAGGAGGATGCTCGACCAGATTAAAAGCAATTCCGAATTTATCCAGCGCATCATAGACTTTCTGACATTGTTCCATTACATGGTCCCCTTGTTGACCCGGAACGGACTGGCTTAAACCAGCATGACGGCGGCCGGGAGGTTAGAAACCTGCCAAACACAGGCGGACTTCTTCCCCTTGAGGGTGTTGTATCCGTCACCCTCCCGGCCGTGGCTTAATTCTGCCACACAGGATTCATACAGCGGGTTAGTACTGGCTTTTTGCGGAGAGTGCCAAATGGGCTGCGGCGCATTTCTTCTGCACACCGGCCAGCAGGCTCATGCAGAGCCGAAGCTCGGCCCGTACGCTGTCCATGCGGACAGTCTTGCTTGAGTCGAGCAGCCGGAGGCCGGGGATGATGTCCTGAAAGATGCCGCATGCCCTGTCGACCATGAAGAAAGTGCTGTGCAAATTGGCGGCGTCGATCTCGCTAATGGTGACATCGGTCGGGGCGTTGCCTTTCAAGGCATGGCGGGCCGGCTTGCTGTCCATCCAGTAGGCGGCGAGTGCCTGGTAGCACTCGCGTTTGTACTCGATAAGCCTAGGGCGGATTTCAGCTCGACAGCGGTTGGTGTCGATGCCGAACAACCAGCCGTTGAGGTAGTCGAGTGGCAGGCAGGTGATTTCTCGGTGTTGGTCATCGCCAGGCATCTGCATCTTCATGATGAAGATGGAGGTCGATAGCACATCATCTCGCTGGATTCTTTTGTATTGAGCTTCCCATTGCAGGCCAATAGCTTCGCAGATCGGCTTCATTGCGACGAGTCGTTCGCCTTCTGGTGTGGTGATGACTGTCAGCGGGATGCCATGAAAATCGACGGTGGCGAGTTGGTTGGTGGTCATGGCTGGTCTCCGTTACGACACGGGTTGACCACGCTCGGCACGAGGGTGGCCGGGAGGTTCGTAAGCGTGACCACACGCTGGACTTCTTCCCCTTGCGGGTGTTGTATCCGTCACCCTCCCGGCCATAGACCGTGAGTGCTCACCGCTTCCCGCATGTCCATCATGGACATGCAGACAAACGACTGGCGCAAAAAATCCACGGCTGACGGGCGTGGGGTAGTCCGGTGGTCATCGAGTTACGACACTCTTGCCCCAGAATGTAGCCGCGTCAGGCGCGGTCGTCAATCCAGTTTGCATGACCGGAAACGGGCCAGCCCGGCATGTTCAACCACCATTTCCGCACCATGCGGTCGCGGGGGGTTTTGGAACAAAATCGGGTTTTTTGGAATGAGCGAGGCCCGGAAAGCGGGCAAGAAAAAAGGCGTTTACTTTCGTAACGCTTTGATCCTCTTTAGCTTTTGGCGGAGAGGGAGGGATTCGAACCCTCGGTACGGGAAACCGTACGCCTGATTTCGAGTCAGGTACATTCGACCACTCTGCCACCTCTCCGCATTGTCCGCTGCGCCTTGCGCTGCGAACAGGTTGCGAATAATACCTGAATAAAATCCGGGTGCAACCCCTTTTGCAAAAAAACCTGCTATCCGACCAAGCACCTCTTGCTTAACATGGAAAACTCCAGATTCAATCATCATCTGCGCATGACTCCTTGCCTACTTTCCCGCTCACTCCACCTGCAACTCAACCATCACCGTCATCATGTGCGCATCTGGGGCGATGATGACTGGCCTCGCCTGTTCATGCTCCATGGCTGGATGGACCATTCCTCCACCTTCCAGCTCCTGGCAGAGGCCTTCACCCGACGCTATCAGATCATCGCACCGGACTGGCGCGGCTTTGGCGGCTCGGACTGGAACAGCGGCAGCTACTACTCACCCGACTATCTGGCAGACCTGGACGCCCTGCTGGCGCATTTCAGTCCCCGGCAGCCGGTACACCTGATCGGCCACAGCATGGGTGGCATGATCGCCAGCCTGTATGCAGGCATCCGGCCAGAGCGTGTAGCCAGCCTGGTTTCCATAGAAGGATTCGGCATGCCCGACAGCCAGCCCGCAGATGCTCCCGAGCGCTACGCACGCTGGCTGGAGCAAAAGCGCTCAGGCATGAGTTTCGGTCCGCTGACGTCACTGGACATGCTCGCCGCCCGCATGCAGCGGCGCCAGCCGCACCTGACACCAGAGCGGGCTCTCTGGCTGGCTGGACAATGGACCACCACCGACCCGCATGGCGGGTTGCAGTATCGCGCGGACCCCAGGCACAAGATGGTCAATCCGGTGCTGTACCGGCTGGAAGAAGCCAAGGCCTGCTGGCGACGCATTGCCTGCCCGGTATTGTGGGTCATTGGCGGTGCCCCCGAACATTCGGTTTCGGCGCAGGCGGTTTTCAACACACTGGATGAACGCCGCTCATGCTTTGCCAGGCTGAGCGAGGTCACGATCGACAACGCCGGACACATGGTGCAGCAAGAGCAACCAGAGGCGCTGGCAAAAGCGATCGAGGATTTCCTCTCCGGCATCATCGCCTGAACCGGCTTCGGCGCCCTCACGGCTCAGGAGGCCGAAGCCGCCTTTCCGGTCGTCACAGGTCCAGGATGACCTTGGCCGCCACCGCGATCTGGTACAGGATCTGGCTGATGCCGCGGGTCACTTCGATGTTCTTGCTCTCCACCTTCGGCAACACCATCACCTCGTCACCCGCCTCGATCTTGGTCCGGCCACTGGCCTGGATCGCCTCGCCATTGGGGCGGATCAACACGACCTTGCTGGTATCCGAACTTTGCGTATAGCCGCCGACAAGGTCGATGTAATCACGGGCGCGCAAGCCGGATTCCCAGCTGACGGCAGCCGGAAACAGCACTTCGCCATGCACCATCACCACGCTGGTCTTGCGCGGAATGCGGATGATGTCGCCGTCTTCCAGCAGCATGGTCTTGGCGGTTTTCTCGTTCAACACCACCTGCCCCTTGGGCTCGACCTTGCGCGCCTGCTCGACAAACTTGGCAATCAGCGCCGCTTCCTGCGTACGCAGGCTGGCTTCCTCACTGGTACTGGAGCGGGCCGACAAGGCTGTTTCCTGCAATTTCTGCAACGAAATGTTGAGCATCTCGCGCTGGCGCTCGGCCACGGACTTGCGGTAAAGCTGGAGCTGGTCCAGCCGCGACATCGAATTGGCATTGATGTGGTCCAGTACCTCGCCCATGGTCGCGCCATACGGCAGCACCAGCGCATGCTCGCCCGAATGGGCGCCTTCGATGCGTACCTGGATCGTGCCGGCATAGCGGTCTGCCGTCACGTTGAGCTGGTCACCGTCATACAGCATCACTTCCTTGCGCGCCTCGGCCAGCGGGTAATACTCGCTCATCTGCCGGGTGCCCTGGCTGCGCAGCACGCTGACGTGGGTGGCGCCCGGACGCGGATGCGCCAGCGCCAGCGCATCGGTCAACGACACGATCGGCTGGTCGAACTCGAAATCAAACGGATTGAGCACCTCGCCGCGCACGCTGAAGGTATGCCGGCGGGCACCGACGACAATCGCGTCGCCATCGGCCAGCGGAAAGAAATCGATGTTGCCCCGCAGCAGGAAGTCGTACAGGTTGATGCGGCGGTATACGGCATCCCCGCGCTTGAGCACGATGTCGATATAGCTGCCGCGCTCGGCATCGACCCCGCCGGCCCGGTCCAGAAACGCCAGCACGCTGTCAGCCGCCACGCCGCCGTACAGGCCAGGTTGGCGCACAAAGCCGGTGACGAACACCTTGACCGGCTGGCTGGCATCCAGTTGCGCCGCACTCTGTACCTCGCGCCCTGCCAGCTTCCTGACCGCACTGCTGACCGTTGCGTTCAGCCGGTCATGCCGCACACCGGCAAGCTTGACGGCCCCCACCCCCGGCACCACCACCTGACCATCAGCATCCACCGTCAGCGTATCGTCAAACTCCATGCTGCCCCACAGCTTGAGCTTGATCCGGTCACCCGTGTTCAGCACGTACGCCTGCGGAATGCCGCCGCCGGCCATTTTGGCAAACGAACCGCCGAACAGCTGGGTGCCGAACATGCGGCTGCCCACGCTGTCAGTCACCGGTTTGCCCGCCGCCGGTCTGGCGGCATCTTCCGCCTGCACCGGCAGGCTGCCAAGCAGGCCACACAGCGCCAGCCCGGCCAGAACCGGCCCGCAGCCACGCAAACGAAGAAAGAAAAAACGGATAAACACGCTAGAAACCATGATTCACGATACCGGCAGACACGGCAGGACATGCACGACAGCCCTGCAAAAACCGCATTCTAGTCGCATGAGGCAACACATAGCTGACGACTTGCACGACGCCGGCTGCCCCACCCTCGCCCGATAAGGCTAAAATCGCCCGCTTGTGTTTTTCCAAGACAGACGAGACCTCCGATGCGCCTGGCTCTAGCCCAGTTCAA
>RRZU011786679.1_pt1 | contig 13075 bp, 10 predicted proteins | sample 2165561 | NCBI WGS metagenome assembly RRZU01 (sample SAMN10456909, study PRJNA506462) | wastewater metagenome | isolation source: wastewater sludge | place: USA: Moscow, Idaho
AACATCGGAATGGGTAATTTCTTTGTGAAGACAAAAGACCCTGCTAAAGGTTGGAGTGACCCAATTTTGTTGCCCAATGTTAGAGGTATCGATCCTTCATTCAGTTTTGATGATAACGGCAAGGCATATATCGTGAATAATGATGAACCTGTCGGTGGACACAAGTGGGAAGGAGAGCGTTCTATCGTTCTTCATGATTTCGATGTCAATGGTGACAGCACTGTTGGACCTGCAAAGGAAATTCTACGTGGTGGAACCCATTTGGAAAGACATCCTATTTGGATTGAGGGTCCTCATTTGTTTAAATATAAAGGTTTTTATTACCTGATGTGTGCAGAAGGTGGTACCTGCGACTGGCATTCCGAAGTGATACTCCGCAGCAAGACTCCTTATGGCCCATTTGAGTCTTATGAGGGTAACCCTATTCTTACTCAGCGTCAAGGACTTGATCCCAACCGTCCTGATATTGTTACCAGCACAGGTCATGCCGATATCGTACAGACGCCAAAGGGTGACTGGTGGGTTGTGTTCTTGGGCTGCCGTCCTTATGAACAGGACTTCTATAATACCGGACGCGATACATATTTACTTCCCGTTACTTGGAAAGACGGATTCCCTGTCATTTTGGAACCGGGCAAAGTCGTTCCTACAGTTGTGACAAAGAAGGGACTTCAGCATGAAGATAATACCAACACGGGTAATTTCACATACACAGATCGATTCAATGACAGCAAACTGAATATGAGATGGATATTCCTACGTAACCCAAAGAATACATTCTACTCGTTGGGAGCTGACGGACTTACATTAAATTCACTTCCTGTTAATATCTCTGACAGTGAATCTCCTTCTGCTATTTTCTGCCGTCAACAGCATAATACCTTTACTGCCGAGACTCAGGTATCTTTTGATCCTAAGTCGGATAAAGAGTTGGCAGGAATGGCTTTGCTACAGAACGAACAGTATAACTTTGTTTTTGGAAAGACGGTGCTTAATGGTAAAACCACCATTACTCTCAATCGTGCAGAAGGCAATAGTTCTGTAGTAGCGTCTGTACGTCTGAATGCCAATGAGGCTGCACAACCACTGAAGCTTAAGATTGCCGGTGATGGACGTTATTATGACTTTATGTATGCTATTGGTAATGGCGAATGGCAGATTTTGGCACGTGGCGTTGACGCAGTCAACCTTAGCACTCATCGTTCAGGTGGTTTCATCGGAGCTTGTATAGCTCTTTATGCAACCTCTAATAATAAGTAAATAGTTAGTAGTTATATGATAGAAAGGATTTCATCACGAAAGTTGGTTGCTGATTATTATCGCGATAATCTGGCAGAGTTAAGGGCATTTGTGCGCAAGAGCATCGTCAATGATGATGATGCAGAAGATATTGTTCAGAGTGTTTTTCTGCGACTGCTTACCGGCGAGAAGATGATTTCTGAGGTTACGCTACCGTGTCTTGTTTACACGGTAGCGCGCAATCTCATCACTGACCGTATACGTCATTTTTCTATTGCCGACCGTTATGAGCACTTTATTTCCCACTCTAGAACGTCTGATAATTACGATGCCGAATCCATTTATTCTGCACATGAGATTATGGAGATCATGGAACGTGGCGCTGCCCGGTTGTCAGAGAAAAATCGCCGCATCTATATGATGAACGTATGTGACGGAATGAAAACCGCAGAGATATCTGAGGTCTTGTCAGAGAATTATAAGACAGTGGAGCATAGTCTGGGCGTAGCTCGTAAGGAGGTACGCAAATATATGAGACGAATGCTTACTGAGGTGGTATAAACAAGCGATTATTTGTAGATTAATCGGGTGAGGTTGTCCGATGTAAATATCTCTTTAGCAACTTGCTGAATATTTTCGACAGTTACTTTATCTATATTTTTATAAAGTGTCGTCACATCCTTTTCCCATCCGTAATGCAAAAAGCTCTTGCCGAAATCGAGCGCAAAATTTTCTTTGTTTTCACAAGCTACTCCGATTTGTCCCTTAATCTGTTTTTTAGCTGCATCAAGTTGTGATGATGTCATCGGTTTATTGATAAATTTATCCATCTCTCTACGCACCAATTTTATGCATTTGTTTACATCGTGTTCATCGCAACCGAAATAAATACACCACATTCCTGTATCTGAATAGCTTGTCATTGAACTCTCTACCGAGTATACCAGACCGTTTCGTTCGCGGAGCGATAGGTTAAGACGTGAGTTCATACCCGGTCCTCCCAGGATATTATTGAGCAGATATAGCGTGATTCGTCTTTCATCATGAATGTTGTAAGCTCTCGATCCAATCATTACATGTGCCTGATGTGTATTTTTCTCTACGACAAGTTCGCGTGCTTTGTACTCCGGCATGACCAGGTTTTGCTCCACGTCAATGAGTGGGTGACACTCTCCAAAGTCGTTCGTCGCCTTTTTAATCAAACGCACCGCACGTTCAAAATTAATATCACCATAGATGAAGAACACTGCATTCTCAGGACGGTAATATTTTTTCGTAAATCGGCGTGCATCATCGGTGGTATACTTTCTAAGTCTTTCCGATTTTCCGAGGATGTTATGACCCAGAGGATGTCCCTCGAATATCATATTTTCGAACTCATCATAAATCAGTTCGGAGGGAGAGTCATTATAACTCTCTATCTCATCACAGATGACGGCTACCTCTTTCTCTATCTCCTGTTGTGGATAAGTGCTGTGGAATACAATATCACTGAGAATATCGATGGCACGTGGCATATCTTCCTTCAGAATGGCAGAGTAGTATACGGTATCCTCCTTGCCCGTATAGGCATTCAGATCGCCTCCGACGCTCTCCAGACAATTGATGATATGACAAGCATGACGTCGCTCAGTACCTTTAAACGAGATATGTTCACAGAAGTGAGCCAATCCTTCATCGTCAGCTGTCTCATGGCGTGTTCCGCCGTTAATCTCATAACCGCAATAGACCACATCTGATGTCGAAGGTAAGTGAATGATGCGCAGTCCGTTGCTTAAAGTATGTATATTATATTTCATTTCGGGTACAAAATTACATGTTTTCTTTTGTATTGTGCCAAAAAATTGTGATATTTGCATTCTCTTATAAAATGATTACAAATTAAAATGCGCAAAGTTATAGGTATTGGAGAAACAGTTCTCGACATCATCTTCAAAAACGACCAGCCAATGGCTGCAGTTCCAGGTGGTTCTGTCTTTAATGGGATAATATCTTTAGGCCGTTCGGGTATTGATGCTTCGTTTATCAGTGAGACAGGTAATGACAGGGTTGGGAAAAAGATTATTAATTTCCTGAAGGACAATAACGTAAACACAGATAATATCAATGTTTATCCCGAGAGCAAGTCGCCTGTGTCATTGGCTTTCCTTAACGAGCGTAATGATGCAGAATATGTCTTTTATAAAGATCATCCGCGCGACCAGCTGGATTTTATCTATCCTGACGTACAAAAGGATGATATCGTGATGTTTGGTTCCTATTATGCTGTCAATCCGGTTATTCGCCCTCAGGTGGTGGCTTTTCTCGATTATGCACGCAATCATGGTGCAATACTCTATTACGATGTGAATTTTCGTTCTGCTCATAAGAATGAGGTGATGAAACTTACTTCGAACATTCTTGAGAATCTCGAGTATGCAGATATCGTGCGTGGTAGCATTGAAGATTTTGAGAATATGTTTAACATGAGCGATGCCGACAAGATTTATCGTGGTGAAATCGAATTCTACTGTAAACGGTTTATCTGTACAAATGGCAGTAAGAGCGTGGAACTACGTTCCAGTAAACTGAAGAAAAGTTACCCGGTGGATGATACACCGACTGTGAGTACGATTGGTGCCGGCGACAACTTTAATGCGGGGTTTGTTTACGGACTTATCAAGCACGGTGTTAATAAGGATATGCTTGAAGCAGGGCTCTCTGAAGAACAATGGGATAACCTGATATTCAGTGCCCAGCAGTTCTCTTATAATGCCTGTCAGAGTCTTAATAACTCTATAGATAAGGATTTCGGGGATCAAATGAAACAAGAATTAAACAAATAAAACTATCATAACTATGAATATTAAAGGAAAAATTTATTACGTGGGTGTCAACGACCGTAATAAAAACCTCTTTGAAGGTCTATGGCCTTTGCCAAACGGTGTGTCATACAACTCTTATCTGATTGATGACGAGAGCGTCACTCTCATTGATACCGTTGAGGTTGACTTCTTCGAAACTTATCTCCGCAATATCCGTGCTGTTATCGGTGATCGTAATATTGACTATCTGGTAATCAATCACATGGAGCCTGATCATAGCGGCTCTCTTGCTCTGATTAAGAAATATTATCCAGACATCGTCATTGTTGGAAATAAGAAAACCTTTGATATGGTAGATGGTTTTTATGGTATAACTGGAGAGAATTACGTAGTTGTTGAGGGCAGCGAATTAAATATCGGTTATCATAAACTGACGTTTGCTATGATACCGATGGTGCATTGGCCTGAGACAATGGTAACGATCGATACGACGGAACATGTGGCCTTTTCTGGTGATGCTTTCGGTAGTTTCGGTGCTCTTAATGGCGGAGTGATAGACACACAGATACGTACTGATGAGTTCTGGCGTGAGATGGAACGTTATTATTCTAATATAGTAGGTAAGTACGGTGGCCCTGTACAGAAAGCTCTACAGAAACTCAAAGGTTTTGAAATTGACGCCATCTGTCCTACTCACGGACCGGTATGGACGGTAGAGATACCTCGTGTCATGGAGATGTATGATCGTCTCAGCAAGTATGATACTGAGGAAGGTATTGTGATCTGTTACGGCACCATGTACGGCAATACGGAGCGTATGGCTGAGGCTATTGCACGTGCTGCAAGCGAAGCCGGAATCAAGAACATTGTAATGTATAATGTATCGAAGACTCACCATTCATATATTATAGCCGATGTGTTCCGTTACCGCGGACTTATCGTGGGTGCTCCTACATATAACGCAGGACTCTATGCAGAGATGGATGAACTAATCAATGAAATAGCCAATCGTGATATTAAGAAACGTTATCTAGGATGGTTCGGTAGTTTTTCTTGGGCAGGTCAGGCCGTTAAGAAGATCGGTGAGTATAACAATACCCGTCTGCATTTCGAACCGGTAGGTGAGCCTGTTGAAATGAGACAGAGCATGAAAGAAGATGATTACAACCGTTGCGAAGCTCTCGGACAGGCAATGGCTGAACGGTTGATTGCTGATAGAAATCAGTAATATTCCTTACGATATAACTAACAAAACATCCGGATGATCATAAAATCATTCGGATGTTTTGTTGATGATATACCCATTCTACTAAAGACGTTATTTATTTTTAACAGGGAAAAATAAACAAATTAATTATTATCTTTGCATTTTTGTGTAAAGATTATGTGATTTTTAATATGACCTTGCGTCTAATATTCAGATTTATTCATAAAAAGATGGAAACGCTACAAAAAGAATTTGCGCAAATAGTGAAGGAGAACAAGAGCACGATCTATACGGTTTGCTATATGTTCTCAAATGATTCTGATGAGGTGAATGACCTTTTCCAAGAGGTTTTAATCAATCTTTGGAAAGGTATCGACTCATTTAAGTCTCAAAGCAACATCCGTACATGGATTTACAGAGTGGCTCTTAACACCTGCATTTCTGCCGAAAGAAAGAAGAAAAAGGTGTCGACAGTGCCAATTACGATGGAAGTAAATCTCTTTGAGGATAAGGATGAAGACACCCGACAAGTAAAGATGCTTCATGACAGAATCAATAGACTACAACCTTTTGACAAAGCTATTGTTTTACTGTGGCTGGAAAATATGAGCTACGACGAGATAGGAGCTATTGTAGGTATATCAACAACGAATGTCGCTTCACGTCTGTTTAGAATAAAGGAGAAACTAAAGAACATGTCTAACGATTAAAAACATTATAGAAGATGGAAAATATCAATGATATAGGAATTGAGCAGATGAAACAACAACTATCTACGCTCAAAAACAAACTGGATAAAGAGATGATTGTCAACGATCGTTTGATGAGGAGTATCATGAATCAGAAAATGAAAAAAATCAATCGGGAAAGATGGATGATCAGTTCAATAATATTACTTGGCATACCATACTGCACATGGTGTTTCATGTTCATATTGAATATGTCGCTCGTTTTCACCATTGTTACGGATATATTCATGTCGATTGCTTTAGTCTACACTTATCTGATGCATAAAGACGTTAAGAAAAATGAGCTAATGGAAGGGAACCTGGTAGAAGTAAGTCACAAGATGATCAAGATTAAGCGTATGCAAGCCAACTGGCTTAAATTCAGCATCCCCTTTGCTGTGGTGTGGATGTCATGGTTTGTGATAGAGAATATGAATGGGATAAATGCTAAATATATTATTATTGGTGGATCTGTTGGTGCTGTTATCGGTGGAATTATCGGAACGATGTCATATAGAAAAACGAGAAAGATGGCAACAGAGATTATCAAACAGATAGAAGAATTAAACCAAAATTAAATTATAAAAGATGAAGACTAGGAATTTTTTTGCAGCATTGATGCTGTTATGTTTTGCTGCCCCATCAATATCCATGGGACAAAGCACGGGAATTAATCAAGCAAACTTCAATACTGAAGTGAAGGTAGGTGATGATTTCTATGAATATGCCAATGGCGGATGGATTAAAAGTCATCCTGTAAGACCCGAATATGGGACAAACTCACCGGGAGTAGATCTCTATGAGACTAACCAAAAACAACTGCTTGATATTATTATAGGATATGCGAAAACTCCACAGCAGAAAGGTACATTAGCCTATAAGATCGGTACACTATATAATATGTTTATGGATAGTGTGAAATTAAACCGTGAAAAAGGTGCTCCGCTAAAAAAGATGCAGACAATGATCAATGGAATCAAGAACTATAAGGATTTCCAACGTACGATGGCCCAGATGGAAAGAATGGGAACTGGTGGTATCCCTATTGGTATCGGAGTGGGTGTTAATCAAAAAGATGTAGATCATTATATCGTAAATCTTTCCCAAGGGGGAATCCACATGAGTAGTCGTGACTATTATCTGAACGAAGATTCTACCTCAAAGGCTTTCCGTGCTGCATACAAGGAGCATGTTGTCAATATGCTTATGCTTGCCGGTAATTCTAAGGCGGCTGCAGAAAAGAAGATGCAGGCATCATTCGCTATAGAGAAAGCGATTGCCCAGGTGATGTATGACAATGTGAAATTGAGAGATGTGGATGCCAACTGTCATGTGATGAGTTTTCAGGCAATGAAGAAGATGTATCCAGAGGTTGATTGGGATATGTATTTTGCCACATTGGGCTATCCTAAGTTTACTTCTATTGATGTGAACCAGCCGGAACCGATCAAGGCCATCTGTAAATTAATCACAACCAAACCTATTTACGATCTTAAGGCTTATACTGAGGTGGGAGTAATTATCAGTGCAGCAAACGTACTTGGTGATGGTTTCCATCAGGAGAACTTTAGATATGTGAGCAAATTGGCAGGAATTAGTCAGGATTATCCTAGATGGAAACGTGGTGTAGATCTCGTCAGCAGTATGCTTTCAGAAGCGATAGGAAAGCTTTACGTTGAGAAATATTTCCCTGAGAGCTACAAACAGAAAGTTGAAAACCTTGTCCGTGACTTACAAGCAGCCATGAAACAACGCATCAAGGAAGCTCAATGGATGGGGGATGCAACTAAAACTAAGGCTATTGAGAAACTGCAGATGATGACACTCAAGATAGGTTATCCGAATAAATGGCGCGATTATGACAAAATGATTATTGATGAGAATCTTTCTCTTTATGAGAATACCCTCAACATCGCTAAGTTTATGAATGAGGATGCTATTCAACGTAGGGTTAATAAACCCGTTGACCGTACCGAGTGGGCCATGTCACCGCAAACGATCAATGCCTATTATCAGCCTGATAACAACTCCATTAACTTCCCTGCCGGTATCCTTCAGCCTCCTTTCTTTGATATAAATGCCGATGATGCTTACAATTACGGTGCTATCGGTGCTATTATTGGTCATGAGATGAGTCATGGATTCGATGATCAAGGTTGTCAGTTTGATGGTTATGGAAACCAGAAGAACTGGTGGACGACAGAGGATAAGAAACATTTTGATGAGAGTGCTAAGATTCTTGTTGATTTTTATAATAGTTTTGAACCGGTACAAGGTCAGCATATCGTAGGAGCTCAAACTCTGGGCGAAAATATAGGTGATAATGGCGGTGTAAATATTGCTTATCGTGCTTTTCTGAATCGTATGAAGACAAATAGTCTTGACGTGAAGGATGGACTCACACCCAACCAGCGTTTCTTCCTTGCTTACGCATATTTGTGGACAGAGAATACATTACCTGCTCTAGTTGCCATGCAGATGAAGAGTGATGTACACTCACCCGCAAAAGCGCGTGTAAATGGTGTTGTGCCGATGATTGATGCCTGGTATGATGCTTTCAATATCAAGGCTGGGGATAAGATGTTTATTCCCGCAGATAAACGTGTTCACATTTGGTAAACACGTAAATCTCCTTCATCAAAGAAGACGCGCCTTAATGAATTAAGAACGGTTACTTTTAGAATATTTGGTAAAATATTCTGATTGGAACCGTTCGAAGTTCATTAAGAAATAATTGCAACTTTTCATCATCTTTGTACGTCAAAGATGATGAAAAGAATTAAAAAATTATGAAAACAAAAATTATTTTCGCGTCGTTATTTGTATTTTTCTCAACTGTTGTTATCGCTCAGACTTATACGATCAGGGGAAAGCTTGTTTCTAGTGAAAACATTGTCGATTATGCCACTGTAGTATTGCAAAAACAGGAGGACTCCTCGTTCGTTTCAGGCATGGTGTCTGACAAGAACGGACGGTTCTTTTTCGATGAAGTGAAAGATGGTGATTATAGGATCGTGGTTACCTGTTTGGGATATGATGAAAAGCATGTCGAAATAAGTCTGCAAAATCATAGTGCCGACCTCGGTAACATACAGATGGATTTTGTATCTCATCAGCTTAAGGAGGTTGTTGTCGAAGCTGCGAAGGTTATACGCACCTTGGATAAACAGGTGGTAATACCTACAAAATTCCAAATCAAGGCCTCTATCGACGGACTGGATCTGCTTAAAACAATGCAGTTGAGCCGTTTGCATATTGATCCGATAAATAATACCATATCATCTTCGGCTCAGGGTGAAGTGCAAGTCCGTATTAATGGTGCCAAAGTAAATATACAGCAGATTCAGGCTCTTCGACCAGAAGATATACAATCTGTGGATTATCACGATAATCCAGGCATGCAGTTTGGACAGGGCGTTGCTTGCGTAATCGATTATATAACCAAACGTCCGATTTCGGGCGGTGAACTCTCATTCAATGGAAAGAATTCTCCTTTTGATGTATGGGGCCAGAATCAGATCTCGGGATCTTATAACAAAGGGAAATCTCAATTCGGAGCTTTTGTTTGGGGCATGTACGATGACTTACACCAGTGGCGTGAAGATAAGGAGATTTTTAATTATAATGACGGCACATCGTTTACTCGTGTTGAAGACGGGCATCCCGATAAGGTAACTGAAACCAATTTATATACGAATCTGTATTATAATTATAAAGAAGGTGATAAATGGTTTCTTAATGTTGCTTTTAATTTATCAACAGGCAATTCCAAAATGAGGACCAACAGTACCCTCTATCCTCTAAACGACCGTAACAACTTCGTTAACATGCTCGATTATAATAAGAATTCGACCAGACGTCCATGGTTTGACGTTTATTTTCAACGTAACTTTGATAAACGCCATACGTTGATATTCAATGTCGTGGGTACTTACATCCACAATAATATAGAAAGAAATTATACCGAAGGAAATGTAGATAAGTTACTTACGGATATCAATTCAATGACTAAGGGTAACAAACATTCCATCATAGCTGAAGCTATATATTCGGCAGGCATCACCAAAACAGGATTTCTTAGTCTCGGAATGAGTGGAAGTCAGGCTTATACGAGTAATGAGTATACAGGAACAGTCAATGCCGTAACGAATATGCACGATGGTTATGTTCGTGGTTTCGTCGAATGGAAACAGAAATTGGATAAGTTCAATTATTCTTTCGGTACATATCTTTCTTATGTTTGGATGCTTCAGGGAACAGACAAATTATACCGTACCGAGTGGTATCCTAAGATGAGTATGGGGTATACCATCAATGATAACTCATATATACATATCACTGGTGAACGTTCATATACCAGCCCGAGTTTAGGCGATCTAAGCAATGTCACTCAGATCATTGACTCTCTCCAGATCCGTCGTGGAAATCCTAATCTGAAGGTGAGTCACACTTGGATGACGAATCTATATTACGAGTGGCGTAAGAAAAAGTTTACACTCAGTCTCAATATGAGTTATCAGTATCAACAGAATCCGGTGATGGAAGAGACTCTGCTTGAAAACAAAAAGTTCATCCGCACGATACAGAACCAAAAGAGTTGGCAGCAATTTACACCGGAGGTGCAGTTGCAAATTGGCCCGTTGTTTAATCTGTTTACTTTCAACATCACCTCAGGAATGAATTATTTCGACAGCCATGGCATAGATTATCACCATGATTATACTAACTATTATTATACTGCTGAGGCAATCATGCAATATAAGAATCTTACATTAAAAATAGAAGGTCAGAACCATCGTAACTTTTTCTATGGAGAAACCAGTAAGGCGGGCGAGAGCTTTATGACTGTGATGGCTCGCTATCGCATAAAACTTATGACTTTAGGTCTTATGATGTTCAACCCGTTTGTCAGTCGTAATAGTTATAACAGACCTACTGTGAATTATAGCCGTTATGCTCCAAGTCATAAATCGCTTCATCTCCGTGAGAGTGCACGCTTGATCGCAGTAAGTGTGAATTGGAACCTCAATTTCGGTCGTCGGTATGATGGTGGTCAAAAACAACTGAGCCATCAGGATAACGACAGCGGAACAATGAACAGCGAAAAATAAACGACGGATTTTATACACGTGAATGAAAGTGAGTATTAATAATAAATGTCTATTTTTTACAACAGATAAAGAAAAAATACTATTTTTGCAGATGGATTTAAATGATAAAAGGAAAAAAAATAAAAAGGGGGAAAATAATGAGAAAGAAATGATAGATGTAATCCTTTTTTTATTCGATAGATATATCTGATGGTTCTATAATTAAAGATAAGATGAAGAATAAGATAGTTGTACTTGTGGGGAGCATGCGTAAACATGGTAATACTGAGACACTTGTTTCTGAATTTGTTAAAGGGGCAGAAGAAAACGAAAATGAAGTTACTGTAATTTCTGTTGCCGACTATCATATCATGCCGTGTACGGGATGTAATGCTTGCCGTAAACGTGTGAATAAAGATTGTATGATAAAAGATGATATGCAAACAATATTTCCGATATTGAAAGAGGCAGATATCATCGTTATAGCATCTCCGGTTTATTTCTATGGACTGAGTGCAAGGTTGAAGGCTATTATCGACAGATTACACCAGCCTGCTCGTTCTGCATTGAGAGTAAAGAAACTGGGACTACTACTAGTTGCGGCTGATACGCTGGCTGCTGTATTCGACCCAATAAAACTGCAATACAAGTTGATTCTCGATTATTTTCATCTTGAGAATGTTGGGGAAGTTCTCGCTTATGGTGTTGAGGCTGTAGGCGATATTAAAGGCAAACCTGTTTTGCAGGATGCTTACCAACTGGGTAAGGAAGTTAAGTAAGAACAAGTTAAACGAACTTCTAGTAATATTATTTATTAATATATTTTTATTTCTGATATGATAGAAATACCTGAATCCACTGTCTTAAGCCATCAGATGACGGAGACACTTAGCGGGAAAAGAATAAGTGATGTGATGAATGCCACAAGTTTACATCGTTTCACTTGGTTTAACGGCGATCCCAAGCGTTATCCTGAGATCCTTATCGGAAGAACAGTGAAAGAGGTGAAGGGATCTGGAAGTTTCGTGGATATACTCTTCGATGAGAATGTGCATCTCGTTGTTCATGACGGAGTTAATCTTCGATATAATTCCGAGACAGAGAAATGTCCATCTAAGTTCCAGTTGCTTATTGTCTTCGATGATGGTAGCTATCTCGTCTTCTCGGTTGCGATGTATGGAGGTATCTATGCTTTCATTCATGATTTTGAGAATTCATATTATCTTGGGAGTTTTCAGAAGCTATCGCCGTTGGATGACAGATTTGATCTGGAATATTTTCACGGTCTGATGAAGGCTACGGGTAAGAATCTTTCTGTTAAAGCCTTGTTGGCCACTGAACAAAGGATTCCCGGGTTAGGTAATGGCGTATTGCAGGATATATTATACAATGCCGGGATAAATCCTAAATCAAAGATTTCTACGCTGTCCGATAACGCAATAAGAGGGTTATTTACTTCAATAAAAAATACACTTTCTGAGATGATCTCCCAAGGAGGCCGTGATACGGAAAAAGATATATTTGGAAGAAATGGTGGTTATCGGTGTAAACTGTCAAAGAATACATATCATGAATCATGTCCCAGATGTGGTTCTCGTATCATGAAAGAGGCATATATGGGTGGAAGTGTGTATTATTGCCCTTCGTGTCAGAATCTCGACTAATAGAGTTGATATAATTTAAAGGATTAATAATGTCAGAAGAAGAAAAAATCTTTGCCGGTCGGCTGTTTGATGCCCGTACGAAAGAATTACGTGACATCAAACATAAGGCTCATGAACTTTGCCATAAATATAATCTTATGGATGAATACGACAAAGACAGATTACCGATTGTTAGAGAATTTATTGGAAGTATTGGTGAGAAGTATTATTTCCAAGGTCCTATACAATTTAATTATGGAACCCATACTTTTATTGGAAATAACTTTTTTGCCAATTTTAATCTCGTGGTGATGGATGATGCCCGTATTTATATCGGCGATAATGTAATGCTTGGTCCTAATGT
>RRZU012515234.1_pt1 | contig 13075 bp, 5 predicted proteins | sample 2165561 | NCBI WGS metagenome assembly RRZU01 (sample SAMN10456909, study PRJNA506462) | wastewater metagenome | isolation source: wastewater sludge | place: USA: Moscow, Idaho
CGGTAGTGGTAGAGAATTTGCAGTCGGGATAGAACACGGCAATGAATCGGCGTGCTATGAGGTCGTACACGTTACGCTCCATGTCCGTTAGGCTTGTTGCCGGTACGCCGGTGGGAATGATGGCGTGGTGGTCGGTCACCTTGCCGTCGTCCACGAAGCGCGTCCGCAGCGGTCGCTGGCCGGCGCCGGGCGCCAACCGATCTCGATAGGGTTCAGCGATAGCGGCCACCACCGCTCCGAGCGTTCCCGCCACCGAGACCGAAAGATGGCGGCTGTCGGTGCGGGGATAGCTGATCAGCTTGTGCTGCTCGTAGAGCTTCTGGGCGGTGTCGAGCGTCATCTGCGCGCTGAAGCCGTACAGCCGGTTGGCGTGGCGCTGTAGCTCGGTCAGGTCGTACAGCAACGGCGGCGGCGCGCGGCGGGTTTCGGCGGCGCGGGATTCGACGGTGGCCCGCCCCCGCCGGGCACGGGCGACGATGCGGGCGGCTTCCTCGCCGTCGGCGGGCAAGCGCTTGGCTTTCGCTTCGGGCCTTTCGCCGCGAAACCAGACGCCTCGATAGCGCGTGGCGGCATCGTTCGGTTCCGGTTCTCCGCCACCCTCGGCCCTCACCCCCGACCCCTCTCCCGAGGGGAGCGGGGGGCAAAGCGGCGCAAAAGTCGCCACCACTTCCCGGTAATCCTCCGGGACGAAGGCGCGGATCGTCAGTTCCCGCTCCACCACCATGGCCAGCGTCGGGGTCTGCACCCGACCGACCGAGAGCACGTCGTCGCCGAACGTACCGCAAGCCAAGGTATAGGCCCGCGACAGGTTCATGCCGACCAGCCAGTCGGCCTGACTGCGGCCTCGGGCGGCGGCGGCCAGCGGATCGAACTCCCGCCCGTCGCGCAGCTTTTGGAAGCCCTGGCGGATGGCATCCGGGGTCAGCGAGGAAATCCACAGCCGGCTGAACGGCTTGCGGCAGCCGGCGGCTTCGTACAGATAGCGGAAGATCAGCTCGCCCTCGCGGCCGGCGTCAGTGGCGCAAACGATCCGCTCGATGGCGTCATCGTTGAGAATGCGGCAAACCGCCTCGAACTGCGCGCGGGTGTGGTCGCCGACGATCAGCGGCCAACGCTCGGGCAGCATCGGCAACAGATCGCGCCGCCAGCGTTTCCAGTCGGAATTGACTTCGTGGGGTTCGGCCAACCGCACCAGATGGCCGATGGCCCAGGTCACCACGTAACCGTTGCCGTGCAGATAGCCCTCGCCGCGCTGGCGGGCGCCCAGCACCTTGGCGATGTCGCGGGCGACGGCGGGCTTTTCGGCGACGACGGCGACGCTCATGGCCGAGGCAAAACGGGCTGGCGGCTAATCCGGGAGCGCCCCCAGACGCCGGGCGACACCGACGAATTCTGCGGCGGAGACCGGCGGCGAGAACAGGAAACCTTGCGCGTACCCGCAGCCCAAGTCGCGCAGCAAATCGAATTGTTCCCGAGTCTCGACACCCTCCGCCACCACTTCAAGTTGCAAGATGCGGCTCAAGGCCAAAATGGCTTCCACCAAGGACCTGTCGTTGGAGTCCTGCACCATGTCGCGCACGAACGATAGATCGATCTTGACCCGGTCGATCGGGAACCGCTTCAGGCAGGACAGCGAAGAATAGCCCGTCCCGAAATCGTCGAGGTCCAGCCGGATGCCCAGTTGCCGGATATTTTCGAGCCATTGGCGGGTGTGCGGGCCATCGGCCAGCAACACGTCTTCCGCGATCTCGAAGACGAGGGCTTGCGGCGCCAGACGATAGCGCTCCAGCACGCCCTTCAGCGCGTCCACCGACATGCCGCGCAGCACTTGCGCGCTCGACAGGTTGATCGCGACGGGCAGGTCCAGGCCGATGCCGCGCCATTGTTCGAGCGTCCGGCAAACTCGCTCCAGCACCCAGGCGCCGATGTCGCGGATCAAGCCCGTTTCCTCGGCCAATGGCAGGAACTCGCTCGGCGCCACCGCGCCGCGCTGGGGATGATACCACCGCAGCAGCGCCTCGGCGCCGGCCAACCGCCCGCTGGCGACTTCCAGGATCGGCTGGAAGTGGACCGCCAGCTCTTCCCGCTCCAGGGCGAGCCGCAAATCCGACTCCAGCAGCAGTTGGCGGGTGAGTTCGTCGGTCATGGCCGGCTCGTACATCCGATAGGTGTTGCGTCCGGCGAGCTTGGCTTGGTACATCGCCAAATCGGCGTGGCGCACCAGATCTTCCGAGTTGTCTCCGTGGCTGGGATAAAGCGCGATGCCGACGCTGGCGCCGACCCGAACGATGTCGCTCCCCAAGTCGAACGGTTCCGCCAAGCGGGCGATAATTTTGGCCGCGACGACGCCGGCGTCGTCCCCTTCCGCGATGTTCGGCAGCACCAGCACGAACTCGTCGCCGCCCTGGCGGGCCACGGTGTCGGTATCGCGCACGCAAGCCCCCAGGCGCATCGCGGCCTGACAGAGCAGCCGATCGCCCACGCTGTGCCCGAGCGTGTCGTTGACCTGCTTGAACCGGTCGAGATCGACGAACATCAGCGCCACCTGCCGCTCGTAGCGGCGGGCTTGCTTGAGGGCTTGTTCGAGCCGTTCGAGCAACAGGCCCCGGTTCGGCAAGCCGGTCAGGAAATCGTAGTTGGCGCGGTAGAAAATCTCCTGCTCGGCCCGCTTGCGCGCGGTGATGTCGTTGAAAAAGGCCACGTACTCCACGATGCGCCCCTCCGGGGAGCGCACCGCCGCGACGGTTTCCCACACCGGATAAATTTCGCCGTTCTTGCGCCGCTGCCACAGCTCGCCCGACCATCGGCCGGTCTCGCGCAAGCTCCACCAGAAGGCCAGGTAAAAACGGCCGTCGTGACGCCCGGATTTCAGCAGCCGGGGCGTCGAGCCAACCGCCTCGTCGGAACTGTAGCCGGTGATGGCGGTGAAAGCGGGGTTGACCGATTTGATCGTGCCGGCCGCGTCGGTCACCATGATCGCGTCGGCGGCGGTCTGGAAGACGGTCTCCGCCAGGCGCTGGTTTTCCTCGATGATCTTGCGTTCGGTGACATCCAGCACGACGCTGATGACGCCGGCCTCCCCGGTTGCCGGCGGGGTGAACACCGCCTGGTGGACAACGACCGACCTCGGCTCGTTCCCCGCTCCCGGCATCTCGGCTTCGTAAACCCGCTGCCGCCAGGGTTCCGGGCTTTCGGCCGCCTCGGCGGAGGTCGCCGGTTTCGGGACACCGCAACCCAATTCGCGCGAAACGGCGCCGTCCACCCGAACTTGCGCCCCTCCCTTGAGGGCGACAAAGGCCGGATTGCGGACCAGGCACCGCCCGCGCGCGTCCTCCACGACGATCGGCACCGGCAGGGTTTCGATCAGCACGCGCTGGAAATCGACCCGCCAAGCCAGTTCCCGCATGGCGGCGCTGGCCCGCAGGATATAGCGCACGCGATGGACGAGAATGTACGTGTTGATGGGCTTGGTGATGAAATCGGTGGCGCCGACGCGGTAGGCTTGTTCGATGGCGAACGAATCGTCCAGCGCGGTCACCATCACGATGGACGCATGCCTGCCGTTCGGCAATTCGCGCAACCGCGAGCAGGTGGCGAAGCCGTCCAACCCCGGCATCATCACATCGAGCAAGATCAGATCGAACGGACGGCGAGCAAAGTCGGCGAGCGCGATCTCGCCGTTTTCCGCCTCTTCCACCTCAAAACCTTCCGCTCTCAGGGCGTCGCCGATCAGCAATCGCGCCAGGAAGTCATCGTCGACCACCAACACCCGGACCCGAGCATTCACCGGGCCATTCATGAAAGCTTTTCCTTCGCTATCGTCCACCGATGATCGGCCTGGCGCCACTCGCTCGGTCGGATGTTGTTCCAGGATCATTTCGGTCGGACCATCGTCGGCTGGTTAATTGAAGTTGTTTGGGAAACCGCTCCAGGAAACGGCTGGGGCGGCTGACGAATTCCAGCAATTTCCGACCTTTTTCCCGGATCAAGGTGCCAGGAATCTCCAAAAAATGGTCCGGTACCTGCGGTTTCCCAGATTTTGCAGCAATCATGCCACCTCGCTTCACCCGCGAACGCGATCCGCTCGTCATGAAACGCCTCCGTCCGGTCGGGCGCTGTGGCGCATTGGCGAGTCGCACGAGTCATTATGGTTTTAAAGCCGGTTAATTTGGCCGGGCCATCGGTCCAACATGGTTTTCCTTTGGACCGGCTTCAGGGCTGCCGTTCTCGGCGCATCTGCCACGAATGGCTCGGGGCGGCACCGATCGCGGACCCGGCGATACCCTCCAGGGCCAGGTTTCAGCGCAAACGAGGCGAAAATCGGGTCTGGCTGCCATTCTCTACCGCCGATGGCTGATCTGGTCGCGCCCTCCCCGCTTGACCTGATACACCAGATCGTCCACTCGCTTCAGCCACTGGTCCACGGTTTCGTCCGGGCGGTACTGGGCCACCCCGAAGCTGGCCGTGACCGGGCCGACATCCGGAAAAGGGGATTGGCGCAGCGCCGCCCGCAGGGTTTCGGTCAGCACGATGGCTTGCGACAGCGCCGTTTCGGTCGCGAGAATCATGAATTCCTCGCCGCCCCAGCGGGTGAGGATATCGCTGTGGCGCAAGCGCTGCCGCGCGATCGCCGCGACGCCTTTCAGCACCGCGTCGCCCCGTTCGTGGCCGAAGCTGTCGTTGATCCGCTTGAAATGGTCGATGTCGAACATGATCAGCGACAGCGGCCGGGCGTAGCGCTGGGCGCGGCTGGTTTCCGTCTCCACCACTTCCAGCAGGTGACGCCGGTTGAACGCGCCGGTGAGGGGGTCGGTGGTGGCGAGGCGGCGCAGCTCCTCTTCCATCTGTTTCCGCCGGCCGATGTCCATCACGATGCCGCAAGCGCGCACCGACTGGCCGCGCCGATCGCGCTCGATCACTCTGCCGCGGATGAGCACCCAGCTCCAGGTTTCGTCCTTGTGCCGCAGCCGATATTCGCTTTCGAAAAACGGGGTCCGGTTTTCCAGGTGGGCGCGCAGCGCGTCCCGGAAGGCGGGCAAATCCTGGGGATGGATTCGATTTTCCCAATCGTCCAGGGAAAGATGCGCCTCGCCGGGCGGGCCGCCCAGCAGATCGGCCCGAGGCCCGCTGCAAGCGAGCGCGCCGGTTCGAATATCCCAATCCCACAGGCCCAGGTCGGCGCCCCACAGGGCCAGCGCCAAGCGCTCCTCGCTTTCCTTCAGCCGGCGGTCGAACTCGTGGCGGTGCAGCGCCATTTCCAGGGTCGCCAGCAGCTCGCGCTCGGCCACCGGCTTGATCAGGAAGCCGTAGGGAGTGGCCGCCTTGGCCCGTCGCAGTTGGTCGGCTCGGGAATACGCGGTCAAAAAAACGATCGGGACATCGAAGTCTCTGCGAATATGTTGGGCGGCGGTGGTGCCGTTCACCGCACCGGCCAGCTCGATATCCATCAGCACCAGATCGGGTGCCGCCGCCGCCACGGCGGCCACCGCCTCTTCGCCGGAAGCCACCGGGTCGGGCGCGGCATAGCCGCAGCGAGTCAGGATATCGTGCAGGCGGGCGGCGATGATGCCGTCGTCCTCGACGATCAGAACGGTTTTCGCGGTCATGCGGTGCCCCTCCCGGATCGGCGCCGGACGCCGAATCGCAGCGCGAAGCGGGTTCCGCCGGCGCCGTCCAGCGCGAGCTGGCCGCCGAGCTGGTGCTGTCCCAACATCCGGGCCAGCCGCAGCCCCAGGGTCCGGGTCGTGGTCCAGTCCAGGCCGGCGGGCAACCCGACCCCGTTGTCGGCGACGGTCAGCGTGTAGGCCGCGCCGTCCCCGCTCGCCGCGACCGCGATTTCCCGAGCGCCGCCCTCCGGCTGGGGCCGATGCGCGGGGAAGGCGTACTTGTAGGCGTTGGTCACCAGCTCGTTCACGATCAGCCCGCAGGGGATGGCGGTATCGAGGTCCATCCAGATGTCCGGCGCCGTCACGTCGAGCCGGATGGCGCCGCCCGGATCGTAGGCGTCGCGCAGGTGCGCGACCAGCGCGCGCAGGTAGCCGGAAAAATCGACCCGGCCGATATTCTCGGACTGATACAGCATCTCGTGGACCAGCGCCATGGATCGAATGCGAAGGCTCAGTTGTGTCAGCAGGGAAACGGTCGATGCCTCCGTCGCCCCATCGCGTTGCAACTCCAGAAGATCGATGATAGAGGCCAAGTTATTCTTGACCCGATGGTGGACCTCGCGCAGCAGCACTTCCTTTTCCTCCAGCGCAGCCCGCACCACGGCCTCGGCCCGCTTGCGGTCGGTGATGTCCTGCAAGTAGCCGTGCCAGAGTATGCCGCCGTCCGGCTCGCGAACGGGCATGGAGTGGCCCTCCACCCAGATTTCGCCCTTAGTTGGGTGACGCACCCGGAATTCGTCCCGCCAGGGTGTCATGGATCGGGCGGAATCGGCGATGGACAGGTCGATGCGGCCGAGGTCGTCGGGGTGCATCATCGCCCACAGCGGCGCGGCGGATTCGGTCAGTTCCTCGGGACGCAAACCGTACAAATCCTGAATGGCCGGGCTGGCGTAAGGAAAGCAGGCGTTGCCGCCCGGATCCAGCCGGAACGAGCAGATCACGCCAGGCACCGTGGTCGCGATTTTTGCGAAGCGATCCCGCTCGCCGCGCAGTTGTTCCGCCAGTTGCCGGGAAGCGGTGATGTCGAGATGAGAAACGACCGCTCCGCCGCGTTTCGATCCGAGGGGCGTCACTATCATGCTATACCAGCGTTTCGCCCGTGGTGAATGGCAGGGATACTCGTGGGAGAAGACCTTCGCCTCGCCCGCCAGCACCGCCTCTATCCCGTCACGCACTGCCAACGCCCCTTCGGCTCCTTCGCCGCGAGCTTCGAGGCAGATAGCCAGATAGTTGGTGCCGACATCGGTGCGCGGAGCCATAAGACTGGCCCTGCCGCCATTTTCAACGGCGAACCGGCGCCACGGTTCGTTGACGGCCACGATGCGGCCATCCCGGTCGAGCACGGCGACATGCGCGTTCACGGCGTCCAGCACGGCCTGTTTGAATTGCTCGCTCTCGCGGAGGGCCGCCTCGGCGCGCTTGCGTTCGGTCACGTCACGGATCACCGAGACGACCATCGCCCGACCCGCATGGCGATATTGGCGCGTGCTGATCTCCACCGGGATGCGCCGGCCGTCCTTGGCGACCAGGGTTTTCTCGTGGCGCAACAGCCCGGCATCGCGCATCGCCCCGACATCCCCGGCCACCTTCTCGCGATCCTCTGGGGCCATGATATCCAAAGGCATCAGCGCCCGCATCTCCTGGGCGGTGTAGCCCAGCAGGGCGCAGAGGGCCGGGTTGACCTGGATGAAGTTGCCGCGAGAAGTCTCGTCGATCAGCTCGTGCAGGGCGATGCCGTCACCGGCCAAATCGATCAGCTCCTCGAACCGTTGCCGGGCCTCGCCCAAGGCCATTTCCAGAGAGCGTCCCAAATCGTCGGTTTCGCGCATCCCGACGACGGCGGCCACCAGCAGATAGACGCCGCCGAGGTACTGGGCGATGCGACCGGTCCAGCCCAGGGCGCTGCCGACGCTCGACTGGATCATCGTGCCGAACAATCCGACCGCGATCAGCAGCAAGGCGAGGGCGTACCAGTCCCGAAACCCAGAGAGGAATTCGAGGCGATTCCTCTTCAGCGAGATCGCGGTCAGCGCGAACATCGCAATCGCCGAACCCAGCACGAGCTGGCGCAGTCGCGTACCGCCTTCGCCCTGGACGAAGAAGGTTGGCATCCCGCCCGCGAGGGTTGCCAGGACGATGGCGGATCCTAGCGTCACGGCGCAGGCATAGGCTCCCGCCAACCACGGTTCCGGCCAGCGAACCGTCCGTTGCGGAGGGACGAGGACCACGACAGTCGCGTGGCAAGCCGCAGCCAACCAGATCAGGCTGTTGTGGACCGTGACCGCGACAACGGGGCCGTAGGGGAGCAACGCTCCGCTCATAGGACCGGCGCCGCCCCAGAACAACATGCCGCAGCCCAACCAGAGCAGCTTCGGGTTACCGCGCAGCAGAAAGCCGCGCCCGGCCTGATAGGCCATGAGCAGACCGGCCGGCAGCATGAAGAGCACGTTGAGGATGACCGCCAGATGGGTCGGTTCGTAGACGGCGGGCGAATCGGCGACCCGCAACACCGCCATGGCGAGCAGCAGCAAGGGGATGGGCAGCCAGGCCAAACGCGCGAGGCGGTCGATCCGAGCGGTGGGTTCCATCGCGTTCATTCCGCGCTCCTCATCTTTGGCAACCGTTCGCTCCCCTCGCCCGCTCGCGGGACAGGGGTTGGGGGAGCCCGGCCCGACGCCGGCCCGATCCGGGTTACGGCACGACCAGCGGCAGGCGCACCGTGAACGCGCTCCCTCGACCCAAGGCGCTTTCGGCCCGAATCGTCCCGCCCATCCGGCCGATGAAGTGATGGGCGAGAGCCAGCTCGAGGCCCAGGCCGCCGAAGCGGCGAGTGAGGCCGGCATCGACCGGCTCGAAGGGGCGGTACGGTCGCTCGGTTCGATCCTGCGGCATGCCGATCCCGGTGTCGGCGACGCGGAACACCAGCCGGTCGCCGTCCCGGTTCGCCGAAAACGCGATCTGGCCCTGGTCGGTGAACTTGACGGCGTTGGCGAGCAGGTAGGTCAGCAGTTGGGTGAGACGCCGGCCGTCGGCCAGAACGTGGCGCGGCAGGTCGGGCGCGCGCTCGTCGCGGAACGCCAGCCCTTTGGCCGCGGCCTGGGCGGCGGCCGGCTCGACGGCGCGGTCGATGGCCTCGGCCAGAACGCAGGGGGTCGGAGCGAGGGTCAACTGGCCCGCTTCGGCTTTGGAAAAATCCAAGAGGTTCTGGATCAGGCGTTCGAGTTGCTGGCCCGCTCTCTGGGTGTGGCCGAACATCTCGCGCGCGCTCGGCAAATCCTTGGCCCGCTGTCCGAGATAAGTCGATGTGAGGATGATGTGGAGAGGCGTGCGCAGCTCGTGAGAGGTGTTGTTGAGGAATTCGGTCTTCAGCCGCGCCAAGTGTTCGGCCGCCGCCAAGGCGGCTTCCCGCGCCTGCTCGGCCCGCTGGCGGTCGGTGATGTCGACCACGAGGGCGATCACCGACCGATCACCCTCGTGGTCGATCACGTTCGCGAAAACATCGAGCGCGATGCGCGTCCCGTCCCGCCGCAGCCCGGTAAAAACCACCGAACCCGGATTGCCCGCGCCTTCGAGCAGGCGTCGCATCTGGGCCATCACCGTTTCCCGTTCCTCCGGGGCGATCAGCTCGGCGGGCGAGACGCGGCCGACGATCTGTTCCGGCGCCTCGAAGCCGTGCATTTGGGCGAAACCGGCGTTGACGTAACGGAACTGGCCCTCCTGCAAAATCATGACGCCGGCGAGCGGCTGTTCGACGATCCCCCGGAACTTGGCCTTCGAAGCCGCCAGTTCGGCGGTGCGCTCCGCCATCAACTCCTCCAGGTGATACCGGTAAATTTCCCGTTCCCGCTCCAGCGCCTTGCGCTCGGTGATGTCTGTCGCCGCGAGACGGCACCGCCGCTCCGCGCCAGAGTCGATGCGCACTCCTTCGAGATGGACGTGACAGGGTGGTTTCCCCGCGCGATCGAGCGCGACATCGCAGGATTTCCTGGACGTTCCCGCCAAGGTCAGATCGAGCATGGCGTTGAAGCCCGGCCGGTCTTCCTCCGTCACGAACAGCCCGAACCGCCGGCCGATCAGGCGAAAGCGCACCTGGCCGAGCAGGGTTGAACCGGCGAAATTCAGCTCCAGGATGGTGCCATCGTGGTTCAGGGTGAAATAACCCACCGGCGCGAAGTCGTAAAGATCGGTGTAGCGCTCCAGGTTTTCTTCGAGCCGGTCCCTCGATTCTCGCAGTTCCTCGTTCTGCAATTCCAGCTCGATCTGGTGGACGCGCAGCTCGTGAACCAGCCGCTGGACTTCTTCGGCGGTCGGCGGCTGGCGACCGGCTTGGGTTTCTTGTTCCCGCAAGAGCGCTTCAGCGCGGCGGCGCAGGTCGGCGGCCTCCGGCGAGTGATCGCGATCTTGTTTCATGGGGCGTCCTCTGGCGCGTCTTCCGCCGGCCCCGTCGCGGAGCGGTGTTCGGCTCGCTCGGCTTGAAGCGCAGCGTGGGTTTGGCTCAATTCGGTCGTTTTGCTGGCGAGCAGAGACGCCAGCTCGTCGCGGGTTTGGCGCAGTTCCGCTTCTTGCACCTTGCCGGCGGTGATGTCCACGAAGGTGACCACCACCCCGTCGATGCGGTTTTCCAGGGTGCGGTACGGCATGATGCGCGCGGTGAAGGATTTCCGGTCCCGGCAGGTCACCGACTTTTCCAGGAACACCAGCGTCCGCAACACCTCCGCCACGTCCTCGGCCAGTTCGGGATAGAGCAAGTCCGAGGCGATGTCGGTGATCGGCCGGCCCACGTCGCCCGGGATCAGCTTGATGAGTTTGGCCGCCTGGGTGGTGAAGCGGCGCACGCGCAGCGAGTCGTCCAGGAACAGGGTGGCGATGTCGGTGCTGTTGAGCAGGTTTTTCATGTCGTTGTTGGCCCGCGACAGCTCGTCCACCTTGGCCTGCAACTCGGCGTTGACGGTTTGCAGCTCTTCGTTCAAGGACTGCAACTCCTCCTTGGAGGTGGTCAATTCCTCGTTGGTGGATTGCAGTTCCTCGTTGGTGGATTGCAGTTCCTCGTTGGCGGATTTGAGTTCTTCCTGCGAGGTTTGCATCTCCTCGCGGCTGCTCTGCACCGCTTCCCGCAACTGCTTCACCTCCTGCTCCAGGCGCTCGATCAGAATGCTGTCGGCGGCGGATTGACCGGACTTGCGGCGCTTGGGCGCTTCGCGCGGCGGCGGCACGTCGGCGAACACCACTATCGCCATTCCCCGCAACGCTTCCGGTTCCCGCAACGCCTGAACGGTGAGATCCACGGTCTGGTAGTCGCCGTTGGTCTTGACCCGCAGGCCACGGCGGACGACCGCCTCGGACGCGGGCTGGCGCAGGGCTTGCTGGAAAGCATCCAGCAGTTCGACGCGCAGACCCTCGCGGGCCATGGCCAGAACGTTCCAGTTGACTTGGCCGGCGGCCGGCTCCAGGTATTTGCCGGTGCGACCGCTGACGTACAGGATGTCGCCCTGGCTACCGACCAGCACCGCCGCCGGCGCGAACCGTTGCAGCAGCACTTGCTCCGCCAGCGCTTGCAGAGAAACCGCCGGCTTGGGGGTGCCCGCTTCCGCCGGTTGGACCGTCGAGGGGGGCAGGATGGCGGTGGGAAAATCCATCGCTTCCACCCGCCCGGCGAACGGCTGTTGCTTATAGAACCGCCACTTGCCGTCCAGCGATTCGAACAGCTCGGACGAACCGCCGACGGTCTCGGCGGAACCGAGAAACAGCATGCCGCCGGGATTCAGGCTGTAATGGAACAGGGCCAGCAGCTTTTTCTGCAACTCTGTAGTCAGGTAAATCAGCAGGTTGCGACAGATCAGCAGATCGAGTTTGGTGAAGGGCGGGTCCATGATGACGTTCTGCGGCGCGAAGGTCACCATTTCCCGGATTTCCTTGCCGATCCGGTAGCCGCCGCCGTCCTCGTGGACGAAGAACCGGTTCAGCCGCTCCGGCGCCACGTCGGCGGTGATGTTTTCCGGGTAAAGGCCCTGGCGGGCTTTGGCGATGGCGTCCGGGTCCAGATCGGTGGCGAAGATTTGCAGGGCGAACGGCTTGGGCGGGCCGATCTGTTCCAGCGCTTCCTTGAACGCGATCCCCAGGGAGTAGGCTTCCTCGCCGGTGGAGCAGCCGGCCGCCCACGCCCGCAACAGACCGCCGGCCGGCCGCCCGGCCAGCAACATCGGGATGACCTGATCCCGCAACTGGACCCAGGCCGCCGGGTCGCGGAAGAAGCTGGTCACGCCGATCAGCAATTCCTTGAACAGCAGCTCTCGTTCCGCCGGATTTTCTTGCAGAAAGCGCACGTAGTGGGCGATCTTGTCCAGTTGATGGAGGCCCATGCGCCGCTCGATCCGGCGGTACAGCGTGCTTTTCTTGTACAGGGAAAAGTCGTGGCCGGTCTGGGTCCGCAGCAGGATCAACACCTTGTCCAGGCCGCTCTGGTCGCGCTCGTCCAGGATCGGCTCGGGGCGGACGACCGAGGGCGCGTGTTGGAGATAGGCGGCCAGCCGCGCGTACACCGCTTCCGGCGGCGCCACGATGTCGGCCAGCCCGGCGTCGATGGCGCTGCGGGGCATGCCGTCGAATTTGGCCGAGGCCAGTTCCTGCACCAGGGTGACGCCCGCCATTTCCTTGATCGCCCGCAGGCCCAGCGTGCCGTCGGAGCCCATGCCCGACAGGATCACGCCCACGCTGCGCTCTCGCTGGTCTTCGGCCAAGGAACGGAAAAAGTGGTCGATCGGCAACCGCAGGCCGCGGGCCGCCAGCGGATCGAACAGGTGCAGGGCGCCGCGCAGCAGGGACAAGTCCTTGTTGGGGGGAATCACGTAGACGCGGTTCGGCTGAACCTGCAAGCGGTCGGTGATCCGTTCGACCGGCAGGGCGGTGGCGCGCTGCAACAGCTCGGGCAGCAAACCCGTATGGGTCGGGTCGAGGTGCTGGACGACGATGAACGCCATGCCGCTGTCGGCGGACACCGAGCGCAGAAACAGTTCCAGCGCTTCCAGGCCCCCGGCGGAGGCGCCGATGCCGACGATGGGGAACGCGTCGGCGGGCGCCGGTGGCGACGCCCCGGCCGGCGCGGTCGCGGAAGTCGATTCTTGCCTGCCTACTCTGGGGGAATTGGCCATTGAACTAACCCCGAATCCACTAAAAAACGTTTATAATCAATACACTAAAATCAATATACTAAAATCAAACAGTTCCACGGAGGCCGCCCGGCTTCGACTCGGCTAGGCACGGATGATAAATGGTGAATAATTATATCATAACGCCCGCACTGAAAGGGCGATTTTGTAAACTCCAAACGACACTAACAGGATTCCGGCGGCCTGGCGCACCCCCGTCCGGCGCACGAAACCGGCCAGCGCCGCCGCCGCCGTGCCCATCGC
>RRZU013556604.1_pt1 | contig 13075 bp, 10 predicted proteins | sample 2165561 | NCBI WGS metagenome assembly RRZU01 (sample SAMN10456909, study PRJNA506462) | wastewater metagenome | isolation source: wastewater sludge | place: USA: Moscow, Idaho
AAATAGATAAATTTCATAAAAAAACTGAAGGTGTGCTGACGGCTTTGAAGCACTTGGAGCTGAGATCGGAGTCATATTTTATTCAGAGACGTAGAAAAATTTTTGAAGATGGAAAGGCTAATGATGTCGATTTTACGGAGGAGACTAGGGAGTTGATCGGTCGGTCAGCAGATGCTTGTTTTAGAATATATGGAACATGCAATGCATCCATTTTGAAAAAATTACAAGCATTTGATTGGCTATTAAAGCTAAAGCCTAGGGATTTGGAAAATCTAATGAAAAGGGCTTTGGATAAAAAAATAAATGAATATGTGTATTCGCAGGGGTTTATGGAAGCAGAGCTTGCGGGTGGGCATGATGCATCTGATCGCTCTCTTCCAAATGATCTTCCAGTGGACAGGAACCCATCCCCGCCGTGGATGACGGCATGAGGTAGGGCGCAAGACGTAAGGGGGGGATGTAGAGGTCCTTATGTCCGGGAAAATATGGGAGACAGGCAGAGCATAGAGGCTTCATTGATTGATGGCGAAAGGAGCCACCTTATGACGAATGCCTCTCTCGACTCGATGCAAGTTTGCGCCTTCCAAGAGGCGGATGCGTCAAACCCCGCGAAGGGCTCTTTGTCTGACTTGCGATTGAGTGATACCGTCCCGCATGCAGTGCAGCCAAGCTCTGAAATCTCGCAATCTGTCTTGAGCTTGCGCTTAAGCAGCTCCTACTCCGAGGTTCTATGCGGGACGCCCGTACTGACAACAGTCACGGTGGGAAAACCGCCGAAGGCACACTTTTTTCGGGTATCCCCAGACGCTGCTCATCAGGCTGTTTTCGTCCTTTTGGATGGAAGCAAGCTGGGTGCAGATGGCATGTATGCGATTAGTCCAGAGATTGCAGCAGAAATTCCCGATCACGTTCGTGCATACCAACTGAGGTTGGCTGTCACCACGTTCGACGTACCGTATCTTGTCCCAATTCCTCTGCCTGGGGCAGATGGACGACGTAATGTGTGGCATGTCTCCCTCGGTCAAGCAGTGACGCTTGCGGAGTCGGATTGGATTCGTATTTCTGCGAACACAATGCGTGGTGCCTACGATGTGTTCCGTGCCCTCAGTCAGACGCAAGAGCCGAAGTGGCCGGATCTGAGCTTCGATCAATTGCTGGAGTTGGCTTTCCGCGATCGCCTCATCTTGAATCGTGAGCATCCCCTGCTGGCTCAACTGCGGGGTGAGTGAGATGGTCCGCACACAATTTCCGAATGGCACTTTTGCAGTGGACTTCGAGTATCGCCCTCGCGGTGGCCGGGAAGGTAACCCACTGGAGGTGGTCTGTGCGGCAATGCACCACATGGAGACCGGCAGGACGCAATGCTGGTGGCAGGATGAGCTTGCGCTCTTGTCATCTGCACCTTTCCCGACGGATGAATCTGCCCTCTTTTTGGCCTACAACGCGTCTGCCGAAATGGCCTGCTTTGCCGCGCTAGGCTGGTCGCAGCCTAAGTCCATCGTGGACCTTTACGCGGAGTTTCGCAATCTGACCAACGGTAAGAACCTTCCAGCTGGCAAAGGCTTGCTAGGCGCACTTGCGTACTTTGGGGAGGCCTCCATTGGTGCTTCTGAAAAAGACGAGATGAGGGACCTTATCTTGGCGGGCGGCCCGTGGAGTGAAGAGCAAAAGCGGGCGATTCTGGCCTACTGCACAAGCGATGTCATGGCGCTCAGAACGCTGTTCCTGAAGATGGGAGGTCAACGATGGAGTTGATCGACCTGGACCGTGCATTGCTGCGCGGGCGCTACGCAGTGGCTGCGGCGTCCACCGAAACGCTTGGCACACCCATTGACTCGGTGCTTTACGACGCTATTCGAGAAAGCACAGGAACCCTGCGTGCGGAGCTGATCCGCCAAGTCGATGGAGACTTTGGTGTGTATGAACAGGGTAGCTTCCGGGCTGCGCTCTTTGAGAAGTATCTGCTTGAGCGAGGCCTTCAATGGCCGCGCTCTGTCAGCGGCAAATTGCGCCTAGATGACGACTCATTCAAGGACATGGCTCGGGCTATTCTTACGATTGAGCCGTTGCGACAGTTGCGAAAAACCTTGGCTACGCTGCACGAGTTGAAGTTGGCAGTGGGGGCTGATGGGCGCAATCGCACGGCGTTGTTTCCTTTCAGTTCTCTGACGGGGAGAAATCAACCGCGAAGCAGTCAATTCATCTTCGGGCAACCGGCATGGATGCGAGGCTTGATTCAGCCGAAACCCGGTTGGGCACTTGCCTATGTAGATTTCAGTCAGCAAGAGTTGGCCATCGCAGCAGTGCTGTCTGGCGATAAACGGATGCAGGCAGCGTACCTGTCTGAGGACTTCTACATGACATTCGCAAAGATGGCTCGTGCTGTTCCAGCGGAGGCGACTAAGCATACCCATCCACTCGTGCGGGAACGCTTCAAAACTTGTGCACTGGGGGTACTGTTTGGTATGAGTGCGCCGGGCATGGCATTAAGGCTGAACATTCCCGAGACTGAAGCCCAGAGACTGCTGAATGCGCATAAAAGCGCCTTCCCTGATTTCTGGCGATGGAGCCAGAACGTTGCGGACTACGGAATGCTTGGGAACCCTTTGCATACCGTGTTCGGTTGGAAGCTGCACATCACTTCGGTGACCAAGGTGCGCAGCATCCAGAACTTTCCTATGCAGGCCAATGGTGCCGAGATGATGCGCCTTGCGCATATCAGGCTCGTTGAACTCGGCGTTCGAGTTTGCGCACCTGTTCACGATGCCTTTTTGGTGGAAGCGCCCATTGATGAAATCGAGCACATCGCAGCACAGACTTCTGCAGTGATGCAGTGGGCAGGGGAGGTTGTCCTGGAGGGCTTTAAGCTTCGCAGTGAGGCCAAGATCATCCGTTCACCCGAGCGATTGCTGGAAAGCAAAGGTGTGCCAATGTGGAACCTGGTGGTGGAAATGCTGGGGCGTGAAGATGCAAAAGTGGGGGTATGAAATGAATGCCATTCAACTGGCTCGGACCAGTGCACAGGTTGCCGCCATCGCCTCGAACCCAGCAGAGCACTTGACGTTTGAGGCAGACCTTGGGGTGTTCATCAAGCAGGAGAGGAAACCTCGCTTTGTCAGGCCGATCCCATTTGCATGGCTGCACAAGTGCAATCGTCTGGGTGGAAAGACTACGCAGGTTGCGCTAGCGCTGTGGTTCCTCGCAGGAGTGAAGCAGTCCATGTACTTCAAACTGACTCAGGAGGCAGTTGATCTTGCTGGTTGTAGTCGCAGTGCCCTGGATCATGGCTTGGTAGAGTTGGAGAAGGCGGGGCTGATTGAAACGGAGCGTCGACGAGGCGCAAGGCCACAGATTCGCATCATTGAAATCCACTAATCGTGCGTGGGGTGACCGGTTAGCAAGACACCCATGACAACAAGCAAACCAAATTTTATGGCCTCCGGTCGCGCTCACCATACTGAATCAATTTGTGAAGAACCATAGGCCCTGCTAGAGGCGATGGCGCTTATGTATCCAGAACTTGAGTTCTTAATTTGACAGAGGTACTGGTTACAGATGTCCAGTGAGAGCTTCTCAGGGCTTGGATTGCCATCTCTGTCTCAAAACCTCAAGGCGTGGGTCTTCAATGAGCTGAGAAAAGGCTGGCTCAGCCTCAATTTCTTTCCATTGAATTTCTGTGTTTTGCAGGGCTGCCGAGAGCGCACGGATGGCTTCGTTGACGCGATTTTTTTGCACCAAATCAAGCGCGTGCGTGAAGTAGCTGGGTTGTGGCTGAGTTGCTGGTAGGTATGGTGAGGTGGCTAGTGAGGCTGTGTGCTCGGTATGAAGCGTTGGTTCTGGGCGACTCAGTGCACGAGGCGTTTGATTGGAAGTCGCTACTTCTGCCTGGCTTGGTTGGCGCTTTGTGGGGGACTCCTGCTGGACGTCGCGTTGCATAACAGACGGAGTGAGCTGGCGCTGATAGTAGATACGGTCACCCAAGATCGGGATGGTGAAGTACATCCTGTTCTCGTTTTCAAAATTGAAAACGAGGCCGACCCCTAAAGACGTTTGAAGAGTGACTTCGTTGCCATCAACCTCTACAGCGTTTAAAGGAATCGGCTCCAAGCCAGTGCTCAAGCTTAGACTTTTGGCGTCAATTTGCAGATCGGGGCCAATAGGTAGCTTGAGACCGTAAAAGCGGAAATTCTCTGCAACCCAGTGGCCTTCAACTATGCGAGATTCAAGGTTTTTCCCGCAGGCCGCCAGAGCCAAAAGGATGGTAAATGGCAATGCCCGCAGGATTTTTTTCATCACACGTTTTTGCGGTAGATGTTTAACAGTTCTTGAAACTTGGGCGATTTGCGAAGAGGGTCAATATCGGTGTCTTGGTCCATGGCTTCAAAGTGCTTGAAGCCAGCCATGAAAGAGGCTTCCATGTGGCGCAGTGCTTCTTCGGGTTGGTTTTGGCGCAGGTGCACGATAGCTAAGTTGTAGTAAATCAACGGTTCAGTGGCATCACGCTCCTTTGCTTGTTGAAGCTCTTTCTCTGCGCCGTTGAGGTCGCCTTGTCCCATCTTGGCAACAGCAGCTTTGATCATCTCGAGGGCTGCTGAGCGGGCCGCTTTTCGCTCAGCTTCGCTGAATTCGCCTTGGCGTAGCTTTTCGTCGGCATCGCGTCGCGCCAAAGAGGTTTCGGTCTCAGAAGGAGCTAGGCCGCTTGAAGCTGTTTCTGCAGTGGGTGTGACCACTTTTTCTTCCACCATTATTTCAGCGGAAGGGGGGATGATGGCGATGCTCTGGGCAGGCTTGCTGCCCAGCAAATACCATGAAACTCCGCCAGCGATGGCCACGGCAGCAATGCCTGCCGCAATCATGGGCCCCAGCTTCGGGGAGGCCCCGCTTTTCTTGCTGCCCCCGCCGCTGCCGCTGCCTTCGACAAGCTCTAGCGCACAACCGCAGTCGCTGCACTTAGGGTCGTTGAGCATGGTTTCGCTTTTGACGTACTCGCCGCTATTAGCCACAGAGCAGTCGCCAATGGACTTGCATTTATATTGATACATGATTTCTTTTGTGATGGACTTAGGCAGTTGCTTCAGCACGGATGCCGGCCAACTCCTTGATTTGGGGAATCATGGCGCGCAGCTCTTGATACTGGGCATCTTCTGCGTTGTGGTTGGCCTGCTCCAGGCGCGCATTGACGTGTTTCACAAACTGCTGGTAGAGCTCATCTTTTTTCTCTTTGTGTACGAAGTCGCTGGTAATGCCGGCTTTGACGGCAGTTTCAATGCTTTGCTGCAAGGCGAGCGTTTGTTCGCTTTCCCAGACCTTTTCCCAAGAATTGCCGCCGCTTAAGACGTTGATGCAGATGAGGCCGTCAGCGTCCGTGGTTTGAATAAACCACTCTGGCATGCCTGTAGTGGGGTTTTCGCGGTTTTTGAGCAAACCCATCAAGCGCGCCAGCATCAAAAATGGCTTGCGCTGTCGGCGTGCTTGCAATTGCACGCCTGTGGGGGCGAACAGAGGAGGGAGCTTGCTGCCGTTTCCTTCGCCGTGCAGTAGCACTTGCTCGTCAGGGATCTTGCACAGGCCGTCATAGTGGCTCTTCAGGAAGCTCATGGCATCCACAAAGCGAGCAGGCATGAGTGAGGAGACCTTGATGATGACGATCTCGTTGCTCAGCGGGCCTTCAATGACGGACACGTTAGACGCCCCAGCATCCTTCTGGTCAATAAAGAGCTTGTGCAGGTGCTGGCGGAACTCGCGCTGATCTTCGCACTCGGGCAGCATCACGCAAATGGCTTGCTGCAGACCGGCGCTGGCAGATTCATTGCCGGGAACGCGGCGTTCGATCTCGGCCTTGTTGAATGTCACCATATTGCCTGCCTCGCGGTACAGGTCGGCCACAAAGTGGTTCAGCGGCTGAGAGTCCACTGCATATTGGCGTGAGAGGCGCTCAATGATGTTGACGTGCATCACGGGTGCGCTGTGTGCCAGTTCTGTGTGCGCGGCGTCGGTGATCTCGCCGGCTTGCTGTGACAGGGTCGTAATCAGATTGTTGAGGTTCAGGCGAGCTGCCAGTTTCTCGAAACTATCAACCTCAACGCCCGCCAGCGCGACGATGGCTTTGCGCACGCGTTGTGTGCGTTCAATTTGGCCACGCTCATCCAGCGTCATGCGGCGCAGCAGATCGCGCACGGCATTCATTTCAAAGATGCGGGTCTGGCAGACCTCTTCCTTGTCGGTGCGCAGGCGGCTGTTTTGCTCGGTATGAATGCTGTCGGTAGCTTCGCTCAGTTGCACATGAATTTGATCAATCTTGCCGCGCAAGACTGTCAGCTCATCGAGCAGAAGCGGGATGAGGCGATGCCCAAACATATAGCCTTCGCGCCAGGTGTTCTTGGAGAAAAGCAGTTGCAGTTTTTCGCGCGCTTCTGCAAAGCGTGTATCGCGTTTGTCGGTGAAGAGACGCCCCAGCGTGCCAACGTCGTTGAAGTCTTTGACCAGGCGCTGCAAATCTTCTTCGAGGCGTTGCATGGCCGCCAAGCTGGTTTGGGCTTTGTCTTCAAACTCTTTCTTGCGTTGTGTCAGATCATCCAAGATCGCATCGACGTACTGGCGCAGTTGCAGCAAAGACAATTCGCCAATATTCCAGCGACTGAAGAAGTCACGCTCAATTTGTCTGGCGATGTGACGCGCCATCTCCAGGCGTGCTTGAGACTTGATTTCGTAGAACTTGCGCACGCCGCCCAAGCGACGAAAAGTCTCGTCATACACGCTCGACAAGCGCACGCGAAGTGAGCGAATCCACTCCGCTTCCTTGATGGTCTTGTCGGCTTTGATCTGTTCTTCCAAAGTAGCGGCTACTTGAGGCCAGTACTCGTCAATCAGTTTCCAGCCTGCCTTGGCATCGTCTTCCAAAATGCCGCGATCCAGCGTGAGGTGGGCATCACTGATGAGCAAGTTTTCGCGGGTTTCAGGCTTGCGAACTTCTGCGCCCCAGTCTTTATAGATGGGCTCGTCGGCAAAGCCTTCGCCTTGGCGGAAGTTGTTGAACATCAACTGTCGGGTTGCTTGCTCCGCAAAGCCGTACGCCAGATATTCCTTGATTTCATGTTCGGGCACTACGACGCGCTTGATACCAAAGCTCATAAACAGCTTGGCACGCGCGGCTTGGCCGTCATCCATTTCAATGAAATTGGTGTCGTTTTCGCCCTTCTCGATGCGGTCCAAGGCTTCCCAGCGCTTGTTTAGCGTTTTTTGGTACAGAAACTCCGCAATGATGTGAGGCACATCATCTTGTACGCCAAAGCGAACGCGGTTTTCATTGATGTTATTCACCAAGTAACAGCCGTTGAAGTACTTAGACCCGCTCATGCGTGAGCCGTCCAGTACGTTGATCGGGTGGTAGCGGCGTGCAGCCATGGCGTTGAGCTCGGAAATAGCTGCATAGCCATTGGCGTAGTACGTGCCAAAGCCCGAGACGGATTTGACCCAGGTCGAGCCCTCGTCAGGCAACAGTGCGTACACAAGGATGCGGAAGTCCGCATCATTGGGGCGCAGGCGACGCAATTGTGCGACGGTGTCTGCCACAAAGCCGCTTCCTGTGCCGCCAGCCAAACCGCAGATGATGTGGATAGTGGCTTGCGCAGTTTTGCTGCTGCTTTCCAGGGATTGCAGGCGCTCTTCCAGCAGCTGCGAAATCATGCGGGCGTTTTGGGCAAACACCAAGCGACCAAGCTTGCGCTTTTGTGCAGCCCCTGCTGTGCCAGCATCAATGAAATCAAAAACCTTGCGCGGTTCAATCCACTCCTTCATGCCGGGATAGGAGTCTGGATCTTGCAAGATTGGGCGTACGCCGCTGGCGGTATAGATGCCAATCTGAGCGCGCGCTAGTGAGCAGTCTTGCCCCAGCACTGTCCATTGATCGGTTTCGTGGAGCAGGCCTTCTGAGGTGTCTAAATAGACGTATTCAAAGTTAGCTTCCGAGGGACTGACGCCATTTCCATCGGTATGGGTCTTGACGATTTTGCGTAGTGCGCGAACGACTTTGCCGCCGGTGCCGCCCAAGCCAACGATGAGGTGATTGTTTGACATGTGATTTCAACAAATGTGCCCCACAGCAGAAGGGGGCGTTAAATGCATGGGGGTATCTAGCGCTGCTCAGTGGTGAGCGAGCTGAATTTTCAGCAGCAGGGGCTCTTGTCCCTTGGTGCCTTCGGGCTTGACCACATAGCTGGCCACTTGCTGGCCTGCCGTCGGTTGTGGGTCATCGGCAAAAACAATGGCCTTTGAGGCAAATGCTGGCGTGGTATTCACTTGGCAGTCATTCGCTGTAGCAGCGATATGGGGCTCTTCAGTGAACACAATGGCTTTGCTGGCAAAGTTGCCCGCATCTGCCACGGTGTAGCTGCAGTTGTTCTGTGCTGGCGCTGACGTTCTTATTGCCAAAGCATTGGCGTGGGCAGGTGACGGCTGGGAGGGCGGAGGCAACACCGTGCGGGTGACAAGGTCGGGCTTCATTTTCTGCAAAACCGTATTGGGCTGGAAGACCTCGTCGGGAGACATCAGAACCAGCAGCTTTTCCGTGCCGGGAGGTCCATCAAATTGGAAGCTGCCGTTGCCTGGCAGAAAAACCGTGCCCATGGCGTCAATCGCGGCACTTTTACCGGGACGCGGATGCAGCATGGTGATCTGGCCATCGGGCGCTTCGTTGAAAATGTAAACAAAGCTGGGCCGGTTGACCTTCAAACCCACTTGAAATTTGTCACCAGTTTGGAACGCGTGCGTTGCCAAGACATCTTGTGGCGCAGCGTTATTGCGCTTCAGGCGCACAAAGTAAGCTGCTCCAATGGGCTGGGCTTTCGTGGAATTTTTCGCAACGACTTTTTTCCGCTCAACTTGCTTTTTCTCTGTGGTTGAAACGACCATGGTTTTGCCCTCTTTCGAGGCAACCGCATTGGGTGCGCTTTCAACCTTGCTGGTTGCAACAGCCTGGACATTGCCATCTTCGCCAAAGAACAAAGATTTGGCCGCAAATGCAGGCTCTTGTGCTTGTGCACCCATGCAGGCCGCCATGGTCGCAATGGCCAGCGCTTGTTTAATGAATTTTTTAGACATGAATTTCTCTGATGTTAATTGGAAACGATGTTGTCCAAATTGACTGCGATAGTGCTGAAGCGCTGAGGTGTTTGCTTGAGGTTCTGTGTGAGGACCTTGGAAGAAGTGAAATGGCGAGAGGATTCAAAGGCCTTGGAAATATCCCCTGAGTAATTTTTCAGGTAAGCCATGAACGATTGAGTGAAAAAAGAGCCCCGTAGCGCATCTGATTGATTCAGTGGGCTATTAAAGGTACCAATACTTGGTGATGGGCCATAAGAAAGTTCCCCCGCACTGGTTGCAGTAATAAATGTGTAATTTTTGCGAGAAGAAAAATCGCCGGTATTTGCTGAGGAAACTTTTGGTTTTTCTGAATCATCAATAAAAGAAATACCTTTGCTTGTAAATTTTTCTCCACTCCAAGAAGCAATTGAAACGGACTCTTTTTCAAATTTTCCAGAGCTTATAAAGTTCTGGTAATTGGAACCAATGGAGGGGGTGTTTTTGAGGATTTCTCCGCTATAGCAGGTATCCACAATCACACGCGTTACAGCGGTTGGCTTTTGAGCCAAGTTTTGAATAAGTGAGTCTTTGACTGACGTCTTTTGCAGATTTAGCAAATAAGAAGTTTTATCTTGTCCAACAGACTGGCTTGGATGCGTGTTGCCGGAGTCATAAGCCGCGATTGACATTCTCCGATCATCCTTGCCTTCTGGTGTCGGTGTTGGGGGATTCCCGTGACTTGAGACATAAATGAAAAGACTGTCATTTGGCTGCAAAGAAGCATTGACCTTTGCAATCTGTGTCTCAATATTGGTCTTGGTTGCTTTCTCTCCCAAGACAGAAATAACTTCATAGCCATAATTGGCCAATATGATGCCCATCAGGCGGGCATCATCTTCACCTTGAATATCGGTCAAATGAGCGCTATCCAAAAATTTATTAATGCCAATAACGATGGCTTTTTTCTTTCCAGGTGGTAAATCTTTTTGTAATTTTTTATTTTTGAAAAAATTAGATACAGCAGTAGCTGATTCACGATTCCAAGCGGATTTCTGAACTCCTTCAGGGTAGAAGGGAGAAGTCGATTTAATGCCAACAATCGATTGAGCGATGATGAAGGCTTTTTCTACTTCGTCATCATTCTGATAGTTACCGACTAAGCGCAGGCGGCCAACAGAATCTCGAGCAACCTTTGCGCTGGTAAGTCCTTCTGCTTTGAAGCGGGCTTGCACGCTTTGCATCAGGGTATCTGGGATTTGGTAGCTTTGATAGACCTGCTGGTAGCCTGGCATCGACTGGTTTGCGCAGCCGGTCAACGCGGCGACCACCAAACCGATCAGAGAAAATTTAGTGGTCTTCAGCATTTACTTGACTACCGTAATGCCGCTGGCGGAATTAGCGGGCAGACCCTTGACAGAGACACTGTAGGAAAAACGGAATTTTGAACCTGCAGGAACATCAACTCCCATGGGAATGTGTATCAACTCTTCATGCTCACCATTCTCGAGCACGCGATCAGTTGTACTGTGACCAGGGAAGGGGACTTCGGTTTCTTTGTCGCCTTCAACAACAAAAAGCTTCCGAGTGATTCGAGCCTGAGCTTCGCCGCCATCCGGTGTCAGGACCACAAATTTTGCTGGGAATTCAAGATTTTGGCCTTGCGAGATAGTTGCAGGCATTTGCAGAGGGCGAACGGTAAAGATATCTCCTTGGGATGGCTTATATTTGAACTCCTTAACAATGGCTTTGTAGTTACCTTTGCGTTCGATGTTGGACTCTGGTATCCAAGCTGGGTTTTTCTTCATGCAAGTTGCAACTGCGTTGTAGTAGGCACTTGCATAGCCTGCAATGCCGCCGACTGCTGCACCAGCCAAAGCCAATTGAGCTGCCTTATCTTGCTTGCCTGAAGCAAGAGCACCAAGAAACCCTGTCACGGCACCAATTGCAGCACCTTTTGCAGTGGAGCTCATTTTTTCGGAGCTGATGCAGCTATCCAAATCTGCAGTCACAGCTTCTTGTGCTTGAACCGATATCGCACCAAGGAGAATAGAGATTGTGAGCGCTTGCTTAGCGAGTCTTTTCATTTTGGAAATCTAGCTTAAAATTAAAACAAGTAGTTTCTAAATGATACATTTTATTTCTGACGATGTTGTGGCATATATCCGGATTAAAGCGAACGTGCCAAAGTCCACGTGGCGTTATGCAATGACTGCCGTCTGGGTTGGCTTATTTCGCTGAGCTCGTTGAGGATGGCCACATGAAGTTGACTTGGCATCAAGTGTGCGAGGTCTCACCTGTCTCGAGTCGCATGACGAGGTTCATCGTGGTGTTCTCCAGGCCACGCATGTCTTATTCGCTTTGACTTTTGCTGAAAATTTGTTTCAGTCTCGAGCATCTGGCGATAGTCACATTCGCGTGGCAGTTTGCGTGGAAATCAACACTCGAGGGGAAATGACGCTTATGCCAAGAAGAATGCTTGCGGTGTTCTTCCGGAGGTTTTTTGATGCTCAAATCGGTCAGGTGAGTGATGTGTGCGAGCAAGCACTTATCTAGTAATAGAAAAAGGATATGTGACCGGAAAATGTCCGGTTTTTGGCTGGGAGACGAGGTTGTTTTCCTGTTCCAAATGGGTGCCAATTGCTCGTGTGGGGTGAACTCTTTTGCGGCCTTGGGTTGTGACTCTTGTATGTCTTCCATGACACTTGGCAGATAGATGTCTGGTCTGAATCCTTCCCCCCTGGGGTTCAAAAAATTGAAAATCCTTGTGTCGGCGGTTCGATTCCGTCCCGGGCCACCAAATTTAAAGCCCCAGATCAGCAATGGTCTGGGGCTTTTCTCATGGCGAGTGCACTTGTTCTCGATCAATCGCTAACGCGCTTCGAGTACGAGAATATTCAAAAATCAGAGCACTTATCGCGGACGAGTAGGCATATTTTGAAAATATTTGCTCTGTACTCAAGAGCTGAAAAGCGCGAGCAGCTTTTCTTTTGATAGCGAATCAGTGACTGCACCCCGTCAGTCTTCAGCCGTTAAGCTTGCAGCTTCATCGGCACAGACAAGCACAGGAGCGTGTGTGGCAGCACAGCAGCAATCAATAGCGCCGCAATCGGCAAGTCACTGGCAGCCGGGCCTGATCGCCTTGCACGGCAACCAGACCGAGGCGCTGGCTGAAACGGTCATGGCTTGGCTGGCCGCCCACCCTCTGCAGGCGCTCGAGCCCGAAATCGTGCTGGTACAAAGTAACGGCATGGCCGAGTGGTTCAAGATGCGCATGGCCGAAGAGCAGGGCGTGTGCGCAGCTGCGCAGGTGGAGCTGCCCGCGCGTTTTGTGTGGCGCAGCTACCGGCAGATTCTGGGCAAGCACGAGGTGCCCCGCGAATCGCCGCTGGACAAGACGCCCATGATCTGGCGGTTGATGCGACTGCTGCCCCTGTGTCTGGAAGAGGCTGAATTCACCCCCATCGCCAATTTTCTGCGCCCTGGTGAGCCGCAGCGCTTGCTGCAGCTGGCCGAAAAGCTGGCCGACTTGTTCGACCAGTATCAGATTTACCGCGCTGACTGGTTGGCCGCCTGGGAGCGAGGGGATAACGTACTGTGCACCCCCGGCCGCCCTGATGTGCCGGTGCCAGAAGGCCAGTTGTGGCAGCCTTCGCTGTGGCGCAAGGTGCTGGCTGAGCTGAATGACACCGAGCGCGCAGCCACCCGCCCCGCCTTGTTGGCGCGCATTCTGGGCGCACTGCAAAGCGGCCAGCCGCCGGTGACGCCGCTGGCGCGCCGCGTGGTGGTGTTTGGCATGAGCCAGATGCCGCTGTCGCTGATGCAATTTTTGAGTGGCATTGCCCAGCACAGTCAGGTGCTGATTGCCGTGCCCAACCCCTGTCGTTTTCACTGGGCTGATGCGATTGACGGGCGTGAGTTGCTGCGTCAGCAGCGCCGCCGCCATGCGGACAAGGGCGGCAAGGATCTGGCGCAAATACCGCTGGCTGCCATGCAT
>RRZU011314763.1_pt1 | contig 13073 bp, 11 predicted proteins | sample 2165561 | NCBI WGS metagenome assembly RRZU01 (sample SAMN10456909, study PRJNA506462) | wastewater metagenome | isolation source: wastewater sludge | place: USA: Moscow, Idaho
CGCGAGCCTTCGACAGCATAGGTGGAGAAGTTGTCTCAACCACCGCCTTCGTACTTGAGAACGATCACAAGCCCGACTACCGGGGCGCCTATCTGCGGCTGGTGGACGGCAACTCGGAAGCGGAAAAGATGGAGATGATGGTCAAGGCCATCGCTCAAGGCAGGGCCGCATGATCACCCAACTGCAGCTCAAGAACTTCACCGCCTTCACTGAGTTGGCCATCGACTTCTCTCCCGGCATCAACATCATCATTGGCGAGAACGGCACCGGGAAAACTCAGCTGCTCAAGGCTGTATTGGCCATGAGCGGACCGGATGTCAAAGCGGATCAGGCAGATAACAGCTTGGCCTGCAAGCTGTGCCGCATCTATCAGCCACTCAGCGGAAAAGTGGGCGAACTTCGCCGAGCAGGTACGCGAGGTGATGCACAGATTGCCGCTACTTTCGCCTCCGGCCAAAACGTCACTGCGAAATTCAGCGGTAGCGCTGCAGCGGTGAAGTTCACGCAGCACTCAGCAGGCGAAGTTCTACCCGCCATCTTCATCCCGACCAAGGAGGTGCTGTCGCTGGTGCGCGGCCTGACGACCGAGCAGCCAGACCTGCCCACCATCGAGCGCATCTTCGACGACGGCTATCTGGATCTGGCCCGAAAACTAGTCAGAGAAGGCGCCAACGACCTCGACGCCAAGGTTCAGCTCGATCCAAAGTTCGCCAGCATTGTTCCCTGCCTGGCCAACTTGATCGGAGGTCAGTACCTGCTGGAAAACGGTCGGTTCGTGTTTGAGCCGGGACGTTACGAGGAGAAGGGCTCAGCATCCCGCACCAGAGCCAAGCATGCGCAGATGTATCAGGACAGCACGGAATGGAAGTTCGTGGCCAGTGGCAAACACCGTCTTTCCAGCGGCATGACGGCCGAAGGCTTCCGCAAGATCGGCGTGCTGCAACGTTTACTCAGCAACGGCAGCCTCAGCCCCGCTACCACCGGCCCGCTGCTTTGGGACGAGCCGGAATCCAACCTCAACCCCAAGCTGATGCGGGATCTGGTGCAGGCCCTGCTGGAACTCGCCCGCAACGGGCAGCAAATCATCCTGGCCACACACGACTACGTGCTGCTCAAGTGGTTTGACCTGCTGATGGACAAGGGCAAGGGGGATCATGTCGTCTTCCATCGGCTCTATCGCACTGAGGGCGAAGAGAACGTTCGGCATGAAAGTCAGTCGGACTACAGCATCGTTGGCCGCAGCGCCATCAGCAACACATTCGCCGAGCTTTACGACGAAGACGTGAAACGCGCATTGGGAGGGGACTGATGCAGCCTTACCGTGCAGAGGAAACAGCGGAGCTGCTGTTCAACTTTCCCGACTACTTGAACTTGAGCAAGCTGGACAAGCAAGGCGTCAAACTGCCTGTGCGAATGAAATTTGTCGATCTGGTGATTGAGCGTGACAAGGACATTTTGCTCGTCGAGATCAAAGACCCATCCCACTCGCAGAGTCCCGATAAGGAACGCAATTCATATTTGAAGCGCCTATTAGACAACTCGGTTCTGACACAGGAGCTGACGCCCAAGGCGCGTGACTCCTACCTTTATATGCACCTGATGGAGCGAGACCACAAGCCATTCAAATACGTGGTGCTGCTTGGGCTCGATGCATTCGACCCCGAGCGGCAGAGGGCAATCTTGGTTGGCTTTAAGGACCGCTTGATGACAGACATCCGGGAAGAGTCGTTTGAAGCGTGGAAGCGTAAGTACATCGCAGACTGCTTGGTGCTGTCCGTGGAATCGTGGAACAAGACCTTCCCGGATTGGCCACTCCGTCGCGAGGCACCTACTGAAGCAATGCGCCCGGAAGGGGTAGTGCAATGATCCCCCTGCAAGGCCTCGGCCTCGCCTCCGGAAAAGCTATGGTGGGCCTACATGGCTCGTCGCATGCCCCGCTCACTGGTCGCGCTTGCAACACTCGAAGTGAATCCAGCTTTCACGGAAACAAATCATGAAACTCATTCTTGACAACATCGGCATGCTTGAGCATGCCGAAATTTCCCTGCGCAAGCTGTGCGTGATCGCTGGCGAAAACGACAACGGCAAGAGCACGATCGGCAAGATCGTCTTTTGCATCGTCAAAGCGATCAACCGCTACCGGGAAGACTTGCAAGAGTCCAAGGAATTCTGGGTCGGCGAGAAGAGAGAGGAGATCTACTTCCGCCTGCGCGAAGCCCTCAGCCCCACCAACCCCAAGGCGCTGGATGTATTGCGGGGTATGCGCATGCCACCCAGACACCGCCTGAATGCTGAAGAGCAGTTGGCCGCCATCGACGAATGGATTCAACGTGTCCTTGCCCTGGCAGAGTTGTCGCCAGAGGACAGGCCAGAAGTCATCGCCCTGCGCGATGAAATCCAGGCCATGCGGGATCAACCCGAGGACACCAAGCAATCGATTGAGAACGCACTCAACAAGGTTTTTGCATCGGAGTTCGACGCCTCTTTGTTACTGCAAGGCGCGACGGAAGGACGTATCCAACTGCTTGAGAACGACCTAACGCTGATTGACCTCGCAGTGACAGACGATCGCGTGCGTGTGATGGGCGAAGTGGAGCCCATGGCCCTGAAAGACGCCACCTTCATTGATTCGCCGCTCATCTTGAACCACCACGATGTGCTGGCCCGTAGCCAGACCCTACTGGACATGGACCAACGGCGGTCAGGCCGCTTGGGTATGTCATTCACCACGCTGCACACCAAAGACCTGTTCGACAAGCTCCGCACACCGGTTCTGCCTTTTGATCTGCTGAGCCTAGGCGACACGACGGGAGCAAGCCGTGTGCTCGCCGACCTGCAAACGCTAATCGACGGTGAGGTGGCTTACGACAAAACCGAGCGTGACTTTGTGTTTCGCCGCCCAAGCGGGGCATCCATCTCCATCAAGAACACCGCCAGTGGCATCAAGGTGTTTGGCTTGTTGAAGATGCTGGTGGCCAATGAATTTGTCGCCAAAGACACGGTTCTCATCTTTGACGAGCCCGAGAATCACTTGCACCCCAAGTGGCAACTCAAGCTGGCAGAGGTACTGATCAAGCTACTGGAAAGCGGTGTGTACGTCGTGGTTTCGTCACACAGCCCTTACCTGATTGAGGCCTTGAAACGCGGTGTGGACCGAGCGGGCCTTGCCAACGAGGCACGATTTGCACTGGCCACGGAAAAGAAAATCAAAGATGAAGATCGCCTGAGCGACATATTCAGCGTACTGGCCGAGCCATTTGAAGCTTTCAGACAAATGGATGCCGAGGACTTGCGCGATGAATAAATACAGCCTACGGGAGCACTTGGCGCAAGAACTGGGGCCGCATTTATCCACATTCAAAGCCACCAGCTTTGATGAGGCAAACAATGTCCACCTTTGCAACGATGAAACCACAGGCGAGGTGTACGACTTTGATGCCTACGTGCGGGCGCGCGGCGCTGATCCCATCCCAGCCTCGCCCGACGCCATACACACAGGGAACAAGGATTTCTACTTCGTTGAATTTAAGAACCAACTCAGTTCCGCCATCGACAAGCCGCAAATGCAGCGCAAGTTCGAGGCGGGAACAGAAATCTTGAAGGGGCTGCTCCAAGGGTTCTCTGCGAAAGACTGCCGGTATCACTTTTGCGTGGTCATGAAGAATCAACCCAGATCGCGCTTTATGGATTTTCGACACATCGAACAAAGCGCAGTCAAGTTTGGACTCGATGAGCTTAATCAGAAGCTCGGCGGCTTTTACGACCATGTCGTGACCGAAAGCCTTGATTTCTATGTCGATCAATTCAAGGCATTGCAATGCACATCAGCCACAGGGTCACCGACTACTGCGTGATCGGCGAGATCGACGTGCAGGCTCTGCGCCAGTTCCAGAGCAGCCACCGTTCACCGGCCAAGCCGTTCAAGCCGGTGCCGGTTGGATTTGAAATTGATTTTGGCCGCAAGGTATTGCCGGCGGGAGAGAACGAATGAGTGAGAACCGGAACAGCAGCCGTGAACAGGGCATGGAGAAGTATTTTTTCCGATCTTCGCCTGCTGACTTTAAGAAAATCCCCGGGAGTCCAATCGCATACTGGGTTTCCGATTTGGCAATGGCTAGTTTTTCTTGGAATCTTCGCGTAGATGACTCCTTTGATCTTATACAGGGCATGATTACTGGGGACAATGCCAAGTACGTGAGATGTTGGCATGAGATTTCTCAAAAACATTTGAGCTTGTTTTCAGGAGCCCGCAATTATTGGGTTCCATACAACAAAGGCGGCGAGGCACGTAAGTGGTATGGAAATCACGATCTGGTGGTTGATTGGAGAACGGGGGGAGATGGATTTACGCGAAACCGCTCGACAAATTCACACCTGTATTTTCGCGCGTATGCTTCATGGAGTTATCTGAATTCAGGCTCTCCAGCAGCCAGATATTATCCTGACGGATTTTTGTGGGATGTACATGGCTCAGGCGCATTTCCAAAGAGTCACGGAGATGAAAAAAAATTAGTCGCGTTACTTTGCTCAAAGGCAGGTGAATATCTTCTAAAGGTTATTAATCCGACGATGAGTTTTCAGGTCGAAAATATATCAGCACTTCCTTGGGATATTGGAAGGATACCTCTTATTGAGGATGATAATGTTTCCGGCACCATTAAAATTTCGAAAGATGATTGGGACTCTTACGAAACATCCTGGGACTTCACCAGAGTTCCACTGCTTCGCTCTAACCACTGCCAATCCACTCTGATGGCCAGCTACCAGACGCTCCGCACCCACTGGCGCGAGATGACGCTGGTCATGCAGCGCCTGGAGCAGGAGAACAACCGCATTTTTATCGACGCCTACGGCTTGCAGGACGAATTGACGCCAGAGGTGCCGCTGAACGAAATCACGCTCACCTGCAACCCGCATTACCGCTACGGCGGCGGCAAGAGCGAGGAAGAGCTGGAAGCGCTGCTGCTGGCCGACACCATGCGTGAGCTGGTGAGCTATGCCGTGGGCTGCATGCTGGGCCGTTACAGTCTGGATAAGCCAGGGCTGATCCTAGCCAACCAGGGCGAAACGCTGGCCGACTATCTGGCCCAGGTACCGCAGCCCAGCTTCCCGGCCGATGACGACAACGTGATCCCGATGCTGGATGGGGACTGGTTTGCCGACGACATCACCCTGCGCTTCCGGCAGTTCCTGCGCGTGGCATTCGGCGATGAGCACTACGACGAGAACCTGGCTTTCATCGAGCAGGCGCTGAACGTGAAGGGCAAGCGCAACTACAGCCTGCGCGACTACTTCCTGAGCGAGTTCTATGCCGACCATGTGAAGCGCTACAAGAAGCGCCCCATCTACTGGCTGTTCAGCAGCCCCAAGGGCAGCTTCAACGCACTGATCTACATGCACCGCTACCGCCCGGACACGGTGAGCGTGGTGCTGAAGTACCTGCGCGACTACCGCGAGAAGCTCAGCACTGAGAAGGAGCGCCAAGCCTTGGTGAGCATCAACCCCGCCACCAGCCAGGGCGACAAGACGCGCGCCTTGAAGGACGTGGACCGCCTGGCCAAGGTGCTGGCCGAGCTGGAAGACTACGAGCGTGACGTGCTCTACCCGAAGGCCACCGAGCAAATTGCCATCGACCTCGACGACGGCGTGAAGGTGAACTATCTGAAGTTCGGCGCTGCGCTCAAGAAGATCACAGGGCTGGACGCTAAAGAAGAGGATTGAGCATGAGCCTACATCCATTGCAAATGTCTTTGGGTCGCTTGCCTGCCCATGGCTTGTCGAGTTTGAAAAACTCGCACCACACGTGCGAGAACTTAGTCATTCGGTTTTGGGGGGCGCCATGCTGATCCATTCAATCCATCTCAACCATTTCCTCAGTTTTGGCGACGCGTCAGAAGGGGTGAAATTCGGCCCGCTCAACTTGGTCATTGGCCCTAATGGTGCAGGCAAGTCGAACCTGCTGGAAGCGATTGCACTGCTGCAAAGCGCCCCCGACCAGTTGCTAAAGCCAATACGTGAAGGCGGTGGCGTGCGTGACTGGTTGTACAAGGGCGGCAGCAGCACGCCCGTTGCAGCTTTGGATGTAGTGCTGGACAACCCCAAAGGGCCGCAGCCTCTGCGCTACTGCCTGGAATTTACCGAGGTGGGGCAGCGCTTTCAGATTACCGACGAGCGTATCGAGAACGAAAAGCCCGCTAGTGGCAGACATGCTCAGGCTTATTTTTACTACCACTTCAACGGTGGGCGACCGGTGCTGAACGTGAAAGATCAGAAACGTGAGTTACAGCACGAAGATGTGGACTTGGAGAAATCCATCCTCTCTCAGCGCCGCGACCCAGATCAGTACCCGGAAATTACCTATCTCGGCCAGGTGCTGGGCAAGATCCGCCTATACCGTGAATGGAGCTTTGGCCGTTACACCCCGCCACGCCTGCCGCAGAAGGCGGACCTTCCTAACGAGTACCTGGAACCCGACGGCAGCAACCTTGGGCTGGTGTTGAACCGTCTGCGTCGAGATCCCACTGTGAAGCTGCGCTTGTTGGAGGCGCTGCGAGCTTTGTACGACGGCATCGACGATTACGATGTGCAGATCGAGGGTGGTACGGTGCAGGTGTTTTTCCACGAAGGGCGAGTAACGATTCCTGCCACTCGCCTTTCCGACGGCACATTGCGTTATCTGTGCCTGCTGGCGGTGTTGTGCCACCCCAGTCCGCCGCCACTGGTGTGCATTGAAGAACCCGAGCTGGGCTTGCATCCCGACGTGCTGCCCACCTTGGCCGAGCTACTGAAAGAGGCAGCCACCCGCACCCAGTTGATTGTGACAACCCATTCCGACGTGCTGGTGGATGCGATGAGCGATTGCCCTGATGCAGTGCTGATCGCCGAAAAATCCGAAATGGGCACAAAACTGACCCGTCTAGATGCCGACAGGCTCAAGCCCTGGTTGGAGAAGTACCGCTTGGGGCAACTGTGGACAAGGGGCGAAATTGGGGGCACGCGGTGGTGAGGTTATACGTGGAAGGAGGCGGCGATAGCAATGCGCTAAAAACCGCGTGCCGCGAGGGGTTTTCCAAATTCCTGGGCAAGGCGGGCCTAGCCGGGTGTATGCCGCGCGTGGTGGCCTGCGGTAGTCGCGCCGATGCTTATGATTCTTTTTGTACCGCTATTTCCAACGGCGAAGCCGCCATGCTGCTAGTGGACAGTGAGGCGCCGGTAGCGAAGGATGCCCAGCCGGGTGATGGAGCTAAGCGCGAAGATTGGGAGCACTGGCGGCCTTGGCTGCATTTGAAGCAGCGCCAAGGCGATGGCTGGGACAAGCCGATCGGCAGTGAAGAGATGCAATGCCACTTGATGGTGCAGTGTATGGAGGCCTGGCTACTGGCAGACCGAGAAACGCTGAAGCGTTTTTTCGGGCAGGGGTTCAAGGAAAGCAGCTTGCCTGCAGTTGCTAACCCAATTGAAAACACGGGCAAGCAGCAGCTCTATGACGGTTTGGCAAAGGCTACTAGTGGTTGCAAAACAAAGAGCGCTTATGGCAAAGGGGAGCACTCATTCAAGCTGCTTGCGCTGGTGGACCCTACCAAGGTGGTAGCAGCGTCACCATGGGCAAAGCGCTTTATCGAGACCTTGAAAATGCGGATGGCACAGCAATGAGCAACGCCAAGATCCAGCAGGCGCTGGGCAATTTGTTTGACAAGCAACGCATCGTGTTCTGGTACGACACCCGTCGCGAATTTCGCACCGACTTCGAAACGCTGGAGCTGCCTGGCGTGGAAAAGATTGAACTGGCCAACAACGAGTTCGGCGTAAAGTACCGCGTGCTGCGCGAGCAGCCGGAGCAAAAGTTTCTGTTGTTTAAGGACGGGCCCGAACCCGAATACCTGGCGAACTGGCTGTTGGACGTGCAGTTGGCCAGCGGCAGCACTTTCCGTACCGATCAGGTGGCCTTGTGGCTGGCCGAGCTGGAGCTGGGGCCCGATGCCTACCCCTTGCTGGAGGCGCATGTGGCCTTCTTTGAGGCCACCAAGCGGCGTGAACGGCTGAAAGAGCTGCTGGAGCCGGGCGACAGCCAGTATGCTTTGCGTCAGAAAATGTTGGCTGTGTGTGTGGGCAGCGATGATCCGCGATTGGACGCGATGCTGGAAGTCCTGTTGGCCGAACTAGCCAGCGGCTCCGATACGCGCAGCAAGCTGATGGAGCGCAGCGGCCTGAATGCGCATTTCTGGGAGCTGATGAAGCGCGCCTACGGCTACGTTAGCGAGCAACCGGGCCTGCAGGATTTTGTGATCGAGCTCTTCAAGAGTTGCTTCCTCAGTGAGGTGGATGTCGAGTTCAAACCCCGTCTTACCTCAGAGGCAAAAGTGTTCATCCGGCGCTGGAAAGACAGCCGCTCGCACGCGCAGGCTTTCGAGACACTGTCTGCCCAGTGTGCCGACATCTTGCAGATTGAGGACAAGCTTCTGGGTCTTGAATACCGCGCACTGATGTCTGTGGATGAGTTTGAAGCCATCGACCGCAAGATCCTGAGCGAGCTGGTGCGAGAGGTGAGCTCGCGCACGGTCAGCGCCCAAGAGGTGGAGCAATGGGTTCGCCAGCGTCGGCAAGGGCACTGGTTTGAACGATACCAGCATGTCTACCAAGCCATCGAACACGCGGCACTGTTCATGCAGGTGCTGGAGCTAACGCAGCTGGAGATGGACTCGCTGGCGGACGGCATTCACAAGTACACGCAGAGCTGGTTCCGGCTCGACCAGCGCTACCGCAAGTTTATTCACCATGCGCGCGAATCGGGCCGGGCTTCGCTGTTGCAGTCACTAAGCCAGCAGGTGGAGAACCTGTACACCAACAACTTCCTGTCGCACCTGAATGTGCGCTGGCAGCGCTTCGTGGACGCTTGTCAGCAATGGGAAGCCCCCCCGGTGGTGAGCCAGGCAAGTTTCTTTGAGCGCTTTGTGCAGCCCTATTTGGAGCGCAAGGGCAAGGTGTGCGTGTTGATCTCCGATGCCTTCCGCTACGAGGTGGGGGAAGAGCTGCAGAGCTTGATTCGCCGCGAAGACCGCTTTGACGCAGAGCTGGTGCCGGCCCTGTCGTGCTTGCCGAGTTACACCCAACTGGGCATGGCTTCACTACTACCGCACAAGACGCTCCAGATTGTGGAGGACGACAGCGGCGAGGTCATGGCCGATGGCATCAGCGCCACTGGCACGGCGAACCGCGCCCGCATCCTGGCGCAAACTGTAGCCTCCTCCACGGCGGTGCTGGCGAAAGATGTGCTGGCCATGGGCAAGGAGGATTCACGGGCCTTGGTGCGCGACAATGATGTGGTGTACGTGTATCACAACCTGATCGACAAGACCGGTGACACGCGAGATACCGAAGAGCGCGTTTTTGGGGCAGCGGAAGAGACGCTGGAAGAGTTGCTGCGGGTGATCAAGAAGCTGGCCAATGCCAATGCCAGCAACATCGTGGTGACCGCAGACCACGGCTTCATCTATCAACACCACCCACTGCAAGACAGCGATTTCCTCAGCACAGAACCCTGCGGCGACGAGATTCTCTACACCGACCGGCGTTTCGTGTTGGGGCGCGGCTTGCACGAGAGCAGCAGCTTCAAGACCTTTCAGCCCGATCAACTGGGCCTGGCGGGCAACTTGCATGTGCAGATCCCGAAGTCGATCAATCGCTTGCGCCTGAAGGGCTCGGGCAGTCGCTTCGTGCATGGCGGTGCCACGCTGCAGGAAGTGGTGATCCCTGTCATCAGCATCAACAAAAAGCGCCAGAGCGATGTGGGCAAGGTCGAAGTGGAGTTGATTGGCGGGGGGGGTAAAACCATCACCACCGGCCAGTTGGCCGTGGTGCTCTACCAGACCGAGCCCGTGACAGACAAACGCCAACCGCGTCGTTTGCGCGCTGGCCTGTATTCGCTGGCAGGTGAGGTGATTTCCGATGTCCAGGAGCTGAGCTTTGACATGACGTCCAGCAACCCGCGCGAGCGGGAGGTGGCGGTGCGCTTCATGCTGAGCCGCAAGGCCGACGACTTCAACAAGCAGCAGGTCGAGCTGCGACTGGAAGAGCCCGTGGACGGCACATCACACCACACGCGCTACCTGGCCGTGCGCTACACCATTCGTCGCTCGTTCACCACCGAGTTCGATTTTTGAGAGATAGGGTGGGGCGGCAGAGATGAGCCAACTAGACGACAAAATCAATCAACACTTCGCCGGCCTGGTGGTCCGCAAGGATTTGGTCAAGACGGTGAAGGGCAATGCCATTGTGCCGACTTATGTGCTGGAGTACCTGCTCGGCCAATATTGCGCGACCAATGACGAGGCCACGATCAATACGGGCATCGAAACGGTGCGCGAGATCCTGCGCAAGCATTACGTGCATCGCAACGAGGCGGGGCTGGTGCGCTCCACTATCAAAGAAAAAGGCCGGCACAAGGTCATCGACCGCATCAGCGTGGCGCTGAACGACAAGTTGGATGCTTACGAGGCCGAGTTTGCCAACCTGGGTATCAAGAAGGTCATCATCAACTCGGCCACAGTGAAGGCGCACCCCAAGCTGCTGGTGGGCGGTGTGTGGTGCATCGCGGAGCTGGAGTACCTGTTCACCGAGGACAAGAACGCGACGCCTTGGGTGCTGTCCTCCATCAAACCGATTCAGCTCTCGCATTTCGACTTTGACGGCTACGTGGAGGCACGCCAGCACTTCACCACAGAGGAGTGGATTGACCTGCTGATCCAGAGCGTAGGCTTCAACCCGCAGATGTTCGGCAAGCGCAACAAGCTTAGCCAGTTGGTGCGGCTCATCCCATTCTGTGAACGCAACTACAACCTGATCGAGCTAGGCCCCAAGGGTACCGGCAAGTCGCACATCTACTCGGAGTTTTCTCCGCATGGCATTCTGATTTCGGGTGGTGAGGTGACTGTGCCCAAACTGTTCGTCCACAACGGCACGGGCAAGCTGGGCCTGGTCGGCTATTGGGATGTGGTGGCCTTCGACGAGTTTGCTGGCAAGCAAAAGCGCGTGGACAAGGCGCTGGTGGACATCATGAAGAACTACATGGCCAACAAGTCGTTCTCGCGCGGGGTGGAAACGCTGGGCGCGGAGGCCAGCATGGTGTTCGTGGGCAACACCGACCATACGGTGCCCTACATGCTCAAGCATTCGGACCTGTTCGACCCACTGCCGGAGAAATTCCACGACTCGGCCTTTCTAGACCGCATCCACAGCTACATCCCCGGCTGGGAAGTCGATGTGATTCGCGGCGAGATGTTCTCCAGCGGCTACGGCTTCGTGGTGGACTACTTGGCAGAGATCCTGCGCTCCCTACGCAGCCATGACTTTTCTGACCGCTACACGTCGCACTTCCGGCTGTCGGATGACATCTCAACCCGCGACCGTGATGGCATCAACAAGACCTTCTCGGGTCTGATGAAGACTCTGTACCCGCAGGGCGGCGCGAGTGTCGAGGAAATCGAAGAGCTGCTTCAGGTCGCGATCGAGGGGCGCAAGCGGGTGAAGGATCAGCTCCTGCGCATCGATTCAACTTATCCTGCCGTTCATTTTGCTTACTTCGATCTACAAGGGGCAGAGTGCTTGGTGACGACGCTCGAAGAACAGGAACACCCAGGCACCTATCATCGAAAATTGGTGGGGGATGGAACGACTGAGTCCGCCCCTGACCTGGCTGTGCCATCTGGAGAAGCCGCAAATACTTCCCAGGCGTGCGCCCAAGAAAGCTCCCGTTCAGCTCAGACGCCCGAGCCCTCGCTCAAGGAGATGCACTGGGCCTTTCAGGAAAACCAGCGTGGGGTGACGTTCGACCAGCTGTTTGGCCCCTACCTGGTAGGGGCAAAGCGCATCATTGTGACCGACCCTTACCTGCGAACTTTTTATCAGCAACGCAACCTGATGGAACTACTGGAAACGATCAGCCGGTTGGCCCGCCCGGAAGATGAAGTGGCTGTCCATGTTGTCACCGTCGAGGACGAATTCAATGGTGAGCGCCAGGCCGAGAACTTTCAGAAGATTTCCGATGCCTGCGCCAGTATCGGTATCCAGTTTTCTTGGGCTTTCGACGCCACCGGCACTAAGCACGACCGCGACATCACCACTGACCACGGTTGGAAAATCGTGCTCAGCCGAGGACTCGATGTGTTTCAGCGTTGCGAACTGAATGATGCTTTCAGCTTTGCCAACCGTATGCAGCAACATCGTCCGTGCAAGGAGTTCAACGTAACGTTTGTGAAGTTGTAGTGAACCAGCCATTCGCCGCAGCTTTCGTCAGATTGTCGGCGGGTAGGCGACCTGAGTTTGCCTCTGGCCGCTTCAACAACTCATCGAAGCACGAGGCATCAATGCCGAAAAGGACTGCTATCACTGTCCGGCAGGCCAGGTGCTTGAGCGCAAGCAGGTCATGAACAAGGATCGGCTGACGATCTACACGACTGCGGCTTGCCCGCAATGCCTTTTGAAGCACCGATGTACAAAAACCCGGCAACACTTCGTCAGTCGCCATTTCGATGAACAAGCCTTCGAGCAGGCACAGGCTCGGTGTGCCACCCACCCGGAAATGATGAAACGATGCGGGGAGATCGTCGAACATCCCTTCGGCAATCTGAAGGAACGCATCTTTGGCAACGCCCGGTTCCTGCTCCGGGGCTTGGGGGCGTCAGCGGTGAAATGGCCCTAGCGGTGCTGGCCTACAACTTCAAGCGTGTGACCAACTCGCTTGGTGCCCCGGTCTTGCTGGCCAGGCTGGCAGCCTGAACAGCCATGTCCTTCCTCGCAAGCGCTGCTTAAAACAAAAGCGCCTCGCAATCATTGCGAGGCGCGGCTTCAACAGAGCGTTTTTACATGGTCTGCTTGGCGGGCTTTTTGTCGTCTGAGCGGGAGGTGCCGGGTTAGGCCAAACCCTGTCATCCTGCCAGGGCAATCGCATGAATGCTTTTATCATGCAGTTGACTGGGGTTTACCCACAACAGACAAGCCAGAGACTGTCCACACCCTCTCTACTTGTGGTTTTTTTGGACGGAATCATGGACAAAGAAGGCCCGTAGCGGCTGGCA
>RRZU012400557.1_pt1 | contig 13070 bp, 17 predicted proteins | sample 2165561 | NCBI WGS metagenome assembly RRZU01 (sample SAMN10456909, study PRJNA506462) | wastewater metagenome | isolation source: wastewater sludge | place: USA: Moscow, Idaho
GAACGAAAAATTGACGAAGAAGGGAGTTTTATGAAATAGAAGTTTTTAGCAGAATATTATTGCATTCTGATGGCCGTTTTGAATCGGAATACCATGCTGTATTTAACTGAAATAGTTCGCCGCTTTCAGCGGAATACGCACTAATTCAAGAGATTTATTTTTTAAATCAATTTGCACTCTGTCACCAGGAATAGATCTGCTATAACGAATTATGTTCTTTTTTCACTTATAACGTTTTAAAGGCTTGGCATTGTGATTTTTTAAGACTCTCCAAATTATTGGAGGTGATAATTGAATTTGATATTCTCTTAGCAAATGAGAGCTAATTCTTTGTGGGCCAAAATGATTTTTATTTCGGAACCTTAAAACTATATGATCTTTTGTTTTGCTAACTTAATTGATTTTTTGTGATTTATCTTTAAGACTATTTTCATCTCCATTTTTATAACGATTAATCCAACGATAAAGAGTAGATCTAGGTATTCCAGATCTTCTTGCCGCCTTGCTTGCTGAACCTAATTCCTCGAATGTTTTTATCCAAAGTTTTCTTGCTGTTATCTTTATTTATCGTCCATTTGTTGAAAAATCCATTAAAAGATTATTAAAAAAACAATCGCATAATGAATTGCAAAATGTAGCGTTTGTCATGAAAATTCACAAATTATATTTTCATTCTTGACATATAAATTTATATTTTATATTATTAAATTGATGTAGCATATAATAATATATTGCGCATTGCAATATTAATTGTCTTCATCACTTCTCTATAGAGCCTCGAATAAAGTCAGACACTAATTCTTTTACATTATTATATTTTATAAACAATAGGATTTTATTATGAAAATTAAAAATAAAATTGGCATCATAATTTTTTTGCTATCCATAAATAGTATATCTTTTGCAAGCGAAACTTATGCATATTGTGTAACTAAAAATGGTGAATGGAAATTTTTACCCAATGGAGTAGTTCAAGGTGAATGGATACGAAATATTCACAATTCCTCTGTCGATAGATCTTTTAGAACAGAATTGTTTTATTCCTTTTATTTTAAGCCTGATAAAGGAATTGAAGAATTGAATCACTTAAGAAGCAGATGTAAAGTTGAAATTGGTGATAATTATATTTACGTACAACCAGCAGATAGTAGATTAACAAATTGGCATGCATTTGGATTAAGCAATAAAAATATCTTTCCTTTTTATAAGAATGTTATGTTTTGTGATCAGCGACCATAATAATCAATCTAAAAATAGTGAATTACTTTGAAGAATACAAATCGAAAGCCTTACAAATTGATGAATATATATTGAATATTTTGTGTGATTATAATTTTTAATCCGAAAATAATATTAATGATCGATAACAATATTTAGTTTTTAATTAATAAACCATTAAAAGCTTTTTAAGTATAAAGAAATTATAATTTATAAAATTTAAATATCAACTAAAATTATATGCTTCTGGTTTGAACTTTTAAATCTCACTAAAACCTTTTAAAATAGAAGCAATTCTTACCGCATCATGAATTTTATTTCTAGAAACTCCCATATGGGTAGCATGATTTTCATGAGCAATCACACATTTTTCACATCCATTAAGAATACTTATGGAGATAAATAGGATTTCAAATGTACCTGGATTCATAAGTGGTTTCGATAAAATTCCCATTTTTAAGCCAACACTTCCATATTCATAAGAAGCATTTTTATCATTTACTTCAATATAATGGCGAAATTTATGATAAGTATTTAACATTCCATTAATTCCAGGTATTTGTTCTGCTTCTTCAATAATATTAGCCTCAATTTTTAATTGTTTTGCAAATTCTAACGCAGAATTATTTAGTGAATTATTGCGAAATACTTTACTCAAAGAAATCATTAATAGTGACACTTCTTCATCAGTTAAATTTTCAGACAAGGCATATTTTTCTAAATTCGTTTTTAGATCCTTTATAATTAATCCATTTCTGTCCATTGCCATTTCTTTAATTAATTTTTCAACAAATATTTCTCTGCTCATAATCATTCTCACTTTCTGTTTTGTTAATCGATATTGTTTGTTTTTATTATTAATATTTATTTCTACCAGCCATTACTCCACCATCTACATCCCAAATAGCACCAGTAACCCAAGATGCTTTTTCTGATAGTAAAAACGAAATGACTTCAGCAATTTCACTTGGTGTGCCAACTCTTCCAATTGGATGAAAAGAGTTAAAACTTTGAATTGCTCCATGAACTTGATCTTTAGGAATAAAGCCTTCATAAATTGGAGTTTGAACAACTGCAGGTGAAACAGCATTGACTCTAATTTTGAATTTAGAAAGTTCCATAGCAAGGTGTTGAGTTAAGGAATGTAAACCTGCTTTTGCCATAGAATAAGCGGATGATGGCGTTGCTTCTACAGCTTGTTTTCCCCACATAGAACCTATATTTACAAATGAACCTTGTTTATTTAGCTTAATTAAATTTAGTGCGATTTTTTGTGAAATAAAGAAAAAAGATTTATTTATTTCTTGATACATATCGTAATCAGCAACACTATAATCTAGAAATGATTTTGGCAAAAACACGCCAGCAGCATTTACAAGTAAATTTATGTCTGAATGAAAATTATCAATCCATTCTAAAAATAGGGAAACTTCATTTTGTTTCATAAGATTAACTGTATATCCTTCAACAGTTCCCAATGTTTTCAATTCTTGAACAGCAATTTCTGTTTTTTCTTTTGAAGAGCCTGTAATAATTACTTTGCCTCCATTTTCTAGAACTTTTTTAGCCGTTTCAAAACCCATTCCACTTGTTCCGCCTACTACCAATAATTTATTGTTATTAAAATTCATCATAAAGAGCCTCATATCTACCAACTAATTGGTCTGTTTTTTAAAGAAAGAAAATCCGGTAGGAAATCATATTCTACCGACTAGATGGTTTGTACAGAAAAGCTTTTTGATTGTCAAGAAACTTTTTTAAGACTTTTTAAATAAAAAAATACTTAACAATATTAAATTGTTAAGTATAATGTAAAACAAATTCTGCTATAAGAAAGTTAAAAACGGGTTAGATTATGATTTCCATAACCAAAAATAATGTTATTGAATTACAGCACTTCCTTTATTTTGGGATAATGAGTTTTTAACTTCTTGCTTTCCTTCTAGTTCATAATAAACTTTTTGAATATTTTTAAACTTGTTCGAAAAATCAAAATTAACCTTTTTGCCATGTAAATCACTATTGCAAATCAAATTAAATTTAACTTCAATTTCTTTATCTTTCTCATCATGTTCAAATTTCTTAAATTCATATTTACAAGCTAAGTCTTTATCAAAAGAAACAATTGTTGAAATATTATTTTTTAAATAATTATCGACATCATTTCTAATATTTTGATCTTCAGGTTTTTGAGATTTTCCATCATTGCCATAAGCATTCATGATAGGCATTTTAACTTCTAATTCAGCTTTGTTATTATGTGTACTAGAAATATCAATTTGCACATAAGCACCATTATTTAACATATACTCTTTTGTTGATGAGCTAGCAAAAGCTTGAAAAGAAACGGAAATAAGTGCTGTTAATAAAACACCTGAAACCAGTTTTTTTGTATGTAAAGACATCATATTTATACTCCTCTATTGGCTATTATTGTTCTTTAAAAACCTTTTTTAAGGAACAAATTCAAAATTAATTTTTAACTATATTTCCATTTGTAACAAAAGTTTTTATCTCTATGGAATCGGAATTTTTTACGGAATCAAATTTATCGATAGAACCATTAACAATTTTATTATTAAAATTGTATTTTAAGTTGCTACTTGGTTTGATAAATACTTTCCCATTTTCAAGAGTAGATTCAGTTATAAATACAGGATTTTCAATGTGAATCGAACCATTTAGACCTTTGACTACTAATTTTTTCACAACCGGAACCTGAATTTTACATTTAGCATATGAAATATTTTTCATATTAATATGTATCTTTTCTTTTTCGGACTCATTAAGATCTATTTTATCATCTGAATGAGTGATATCACAATTCCAATTAAGTTCATTTTTGTTTGTATAAGTAACAAAAATATCACCTTGCGAAAAATTCAGATTAATTTCAGAAATTTTATTTATATCAACAATGATAGAGCTTGAAAGATTTTGATCTACTTTTGAAAAAGAGATGGATGTTTCATTGTCATTATTTAAATTAAATTTAACTTTTAAGTATCCATTTAATAATTCAAAATATCCAATATTATTATTCATGACAAATTTTGGGTTTAATTTCCAAAGTAAAATGGATGAAAAAATTCCAAAAATCAATAAAGTACCTAAAAATCCAATAATGAGCCATTTAAAAATAGGATGAAAAGGGGGTTTATTCGGTTTTAATCCTTTTTCTAACAAATACTTTGAAGCAACCTGCTCGGGTTCACCTAAAGAATTCAGGACATAGTCTGTGGATTGTGATGGATCTCGACTCATGGCCTCCAAAATATGACTTTTAATTTCTGTAATAATTTCAGCTTTTTCACTAACTGATATCGATCCTAAAGCTTTGTCTAATCTATGAAGATATTTTTCTAACTTAACATCTGTCATAATACACTCCTTACTTTTTTAACTTGCAATATGTAGTCCACATTTTTTCGTATTCGTTTTGCATTAGATTTAAAATTTGTGTTCCCTTACTTGTTAGAGAATAAAACTTTCTAGGGTGTCCTGATAAATTTTCAGTTTCCCAAACAGAGGAAAGCAATAGATCTGAAGTCATTCTATTTAAAAGAGGATAAAGGGTTCCCTCTTTAATGAGCAAATCATATTTTTTAAGCTCATCTATAAGCTCAAAACCATAAACTCTCCCTTTAAATTTGATAATCATTAAAATACTCAATTCTAAATAGCCTCTTCGAATTTGAGTTTTCCAATTCACCAAATTAAGTTCATCCATACTTAGCTCCATATCATTTTATGCACCACACATTACCTAGTATCACTATGTATCATGTGACGCAAGCAAAATTATCAGATCATGTATAAATTGGAAGTATATGAAATAATGATATTAAATAAAATAAATACTAATATTAGAATAGATCTAAGAAATCTGAATAGCTATATTACAATTAAATAATCATTTAACTATCAAAATATATTTAAATATTTTTAAATTAAAAAAAATTATATTAGAATTTAGGCAAAGAAGTCATTTTTTAGAAACAAGTCAAAGAGGAAATATGAAAAAATATTTTCAAATTTTATTTCTTATTTTATTATTTAGCAATTACTCCTATGCAAAAGCGAAAGAAATTATTTTAACATCGTTAGATTGGGAACCTTATATAGGTGAAAAAATGCACAATAATGGACCATTAGCAGAAATTTTAAAAAGAGCTTTTGAGCTAGAAGGGTATGAATTAAAAATTATTTTTTATCCTTGGATAAGAGCTGTCAATGAAGCTGAAAAAGCGCATGATGAAATTGATGGTTACTTTCCTGAATATTATGATAAGTCAAAAGAGGTTAATTTTATATTTTCAGATTCTTTTTTTGAAAGTGAAGTAGGTCTATTTATTAATAAAAATAAAATTAATAAGATAAAATATAAGTATGATAAAAATAATTTAAATAATACTTATAGTAAAATGTATGATTTAAAATTTGGAGTGGTTAGAGGATATATTAATGAAAAAAATTTTGATGAGAACAAAAAATTAAAAAAAATAGAAGTTGTTTCTGATGAAAAAAATTTAATGATGTTAGATGAGGGAAATGTGGATGCAATTATGATAGACAAACATGTAGCACATTATTATTTAAAGAACAATCCAGATTTATTATTTACAAGAAATAAATTTGTATTTTTAACTCCACCTATTTATAATCATAAATTATTTGTAGCCTGGTCTAAATCTGGATCTGGCGTTCATGATAAAATTAAAATATTAAATAATGGGCTTGAAAAATTAAAAAAATCTGGAGAAATATTAAAAATGTTAAAAAAACATGATATTTATAATTAAATAAAATTTAATTGTTTAATTACTACCATTATGAATTAAATATTTTTATTTACTATAAAGTAAATATATAAATTATAAATGACATATTAACTAGATAAATTATTTATTTAAAAAATTAAAATATATTACCATAACTAAATTTGTAATAAATTATTAATCTAATAAATTGATTTATAAGAAAATTAAATTATAATCATTATTCTTTAATAAGGAGAAAAGAAATGAGTTCTGTAGAACGTGGAAAAGTAATGTTTTATACTGAACCAAATTTTGAAGGAATTTATGTTATTTATAAAGAGGGAGTAACTAAAGGAAAATATGATAAAGAAGAATTTTGGAATGAATCTTTTTCTTCAATTAGAATTGGAAATGGAGTTAAAGTATATATTTGGGAAACTTTAGATGATGATTCTTCATTTCATATTTTACATGAAGGAGAATATCCGAATATTTTAGAAAAAATTAAAGAAATCTCTAAATTTCAAATTTTAGATTCACTTACGAATTTTGCAATTGATGTCCGTTTTTTTGATCTTATTACAAATGAATATCATAATAATTACTTAATGACATTTAAATTATTAGACATAGAAGAACTTGAAATTAAATCAGGTGATAGTGATTTTAAATTACTAAAATCAAAAGAAAACTCAAACGAAATATCTTGCGCAATTTATATAAAAAGGTTTGATAATTTATATGAACCTATTAGCAATTTAATTTTTCACTGGAATAAAGAAAAAGGAAAAATTATTTCAATAACAGACTCAACAAATTTTTCTGAAAACTTATCTATTATACAAAATGACAAAACATCTTTTACATTTACTCTAAAAACAGATGGAATAGGATTTTCTCAATTTTATTTAAATAAGACAAAAAATATTAATAAACAAATCAATATAAAATAATAACAAATATAAATTTTGTTATGCTGGGAAAATAATGAATAATTTAACAAATAAGAGAAAAATAATTTTCCGTACCAAAGGTTCTTCCCATGGCGCGATAACAAGATTAATTAGCCCTGACGATATTGGAGAAATGCTGAAGCCTTTTGTTTTTTTAGATTATGTCAATGCTAAAAATGGACCGGGATTTGCATTTCACCCACATTCAGGTATTGCAACGTTAACTCACCCTTTAACATTTGATGTACAACATGAATCTTCTAATGGGCAAATTGACACTGTTCAACAAGAAGGAATTGAGTGGGTCATTGCAGGTGGTGGTTTGTGGCACAGAGCAAAAGTATTAAGAGGACAACCTGTTCAAGGTTTTCAATTATGGATTTCTTTACCCCCTAATCTTGAAAATACAGAATCATCCGCACTATTTATTTCACCAACAGAGGTTCCTAAATTAGGTCCTGTTACTGTTTTATTAGGGGAATATGAAAATGCCAAAAGCCTAATAAAAGCTCCATCGGATATAAATTGTTTTATTGTTAGGCTCAAAAAAGGAGAAGTTTGGAATTATATCCCACCAACAACACATACTATTGCATGGACTTTTGCTCAAATGGGACAAATAAAAGTAAATGAACAAATATTTAGTTCCGAACTCGTTATTTTTGAAGAAGGAAGTCATAAACTTAATTTTACGGCCGTTGATAATTGTACTTTTCTTTTTGGTTCTTCTAAAAAACATGATTATCCTCTCGTTCTCGGTTCTCATTCTGTGCATACCAATGAAAAAGCTTTAAATGAAGGTAAAAATAAAATTGAAGAAATTAAAAAATATTTGTTAGATACGGGAAAATTAAAATAATATATATGGACCTATATTTTAAAATTAACTAGATTTTTTTTTAATCATATGCTAATAAATTTTTATACAAGCTTGTTAGCAGCATTCAAAGCATTTTTAATAGGTAAATTTATTTCTAAAAATGAAATATGAATAAATTATAATCCTTCTTTTATTAATTAGGTGCAATATGAATAAAATAAAATTAGTTACATTAATTGTTTCTTTTTATATTATGAATCCAATTTATTCTCAATATTATAAACCTACTATTGATTGTACATGGCTAGGAAAATGTCCTAGACCATCTCCAAAGGAGAAAAAGAAAACATTAAAAATAAATAATAATTATGGACAAAACTCTTTCTCTGTTGGAATAATTAAAGATGAATTTTCATCATTTTCAGACGTCGTAAATCCATATTGATTTAGACTATCTAATAAATGTTCTTTACTTTTAAAATGATATTTATAGTTATTTGCAATCATAAAACCCTGAATCAAACGTCCCTTTTTTGGAATGGCTTGCAGCCAATCTTTTATACAAATTTTATAATATTGTTGTTCTTTATTTTTAGGCTCATAAAATGTAGGAGTAAATTCACTAGATCCATGAGGCGCTAAATAAATTTTTACTTCTATTATATTTCCATTATGAAACTTAAGATAAGGAACTACACTACCATCACTTTCTCCTGCTATTAGATCTCCAGAACTCCAATTTCTATCATAAATAAAATAAGGATTTTTTCCAAAAGATCCAAAATTACATGGATTTAATCCAAAATCTAAATAAGAAAAGGTACATATTTTATTTGTAAAGTTTGTTGCAAATAAAAGTTGTTCTATAGTATGAAGCCCTTCTTCGGTATGAGAAGTGGCAAAAAAATAGGGCTTATTTGTTGGAAAATCATTTGATTTTCCAACAGCCATTCCAGTGCAACCATTATTATTCACTAAAGAGCAAAAGATAAAATCTCTTCTAGACCTAATTAAAATATTATTTTCGCTTAAATCTTTATTTTTTGTTTTCTGATTATCACTTACATTACAGCTAATCACAAATATCATATTTAAAATTTGCAGTGTTAAAATATTAAATTTATTTTTAAGAAACATATTTTACAACTCGCCGTTTTATACTAATGGATCATTTTTATAAATTAATTTAATTCATTTAATAAATCCATAAAATTAATTGTATATAAATAATACCAAAATAATTTTATGAGTTATATAGAGCGTTGATTTTGTGACAAAATATCTTAACGAAATAACATAATTCGCTATATTTTTTAATATATTTTAAATTTATTTGCATAATATAAAAATAGATTAATAAGAATTACAACCTGAATAATTTGTAATTAATTGATTAAAATGAAAGAATTTCTCTCTTAATTCATAATCATTTGCTACACTATTAGATACAAGATTAACCCATTCCGAATTCATAAAACCTAAGCAACCCGTCATCCAAGAGTCATAAATAAGTTTTTGATTCTTCAAAAAAATATGTCTTTCCCTATTGTTATAATAAATTGGATCAATTGCTTGAATAGATGTATTTAAGATTTCCAAAAGATCATTTCTATTTATGATTCCTAAATTATAAAATTGAAGTGCTAAATCGGAAACGGTAAAAAATGGTATTTGATTTTGATATATTTCATATCTTTTTCTGACTATATTATTTGAATAATTAACAATTTTTTTATCATTTGGACCTTCATATACATAGTGAATAAATGCATATACTCTATTATGATATAAAAATTGTATTTGTTTATAAACGTCTGGATCAAGTTGTCCATTATCTCCTAATAATAAAAAATAGGCATCAGGATTATTCTCTATTATTGGTCTGATAGAATTCACTTTTCCATTATAAATACTTTCATTTATTTTCCTATTTATAAAATTAGAACTTGTTCCAAATGGAAACATAGCTTCCTTTGGTAAATTTTCATTAATTAAAGATGGTTTTTTATAAAGGGAATTCTTAATTTCATTTATTTTATTTATGATATAATTTTTATCAATATTGGGAGTTTGATTTCCTATAAAATTTGTTTCAGTCACCATAGGAAAATGATTAACTTGAAGAAAATGAAGAGCAGGGTATCCTAATATCCCTGGTGCCCCTGTCACATATAAAATATTTCAAGTTGGTGTAGAACTTAAATTCTCATTATTTTCCATGAATTTTTGAAAAAGAGAGTTCATATTAAAAAACATCTTTGACTGAATTCCATTTTCAATAAAATCTTTATTACTTGCCATAACTTTAGTTATTTTTATAGTGTCGTCAACGTCTGTATTAATTATGAATTTTTGGGAAAAAGCAGAATTTGCAATAGATAAAGATAAAATAACGGATAATGCATAAAAAATATATTTCATAAATACATCCTAAAATCATGTCGTTACGCTTATATTATAAACACATTTTACAGAAAATAGGGTGTTTATTTAATATAGATTTTTGTTTTACTTTGAGTTATGAAAAAAATAAATGTTATTTTTATTATTTTTAAAGAATTAATTTTAATTTAATCAAAATTTAATATAAGTTGTTAAATAAAAATATATTCATTATTTTGTGTAAAATTAAAATAACAAAAAGAAAAATAAATAATAGAATTATTCATAAAACAATAAATATAATAATTGAAATTTTGAAAAAATAACTTGTAAATTATTTAAAATTAATATAGACAATTAATACATTTAAAAACAAAAATCATTAAGGAGTCATTATGCTAAAGTCAATAGCTATTGCTGCAGCTACTATTATTTCCTCTCAATCATTTGCAATTGTTCCCTATATTGGTCCTGTATTAATTAAAACAACAAACTCAGGTTATGTTGCTCCAGGTTATAATACTCTAACAAAATGTGAATTATATAATAATACGATGTTTAATAGTAAAATTGTTTTAACCTATGGCGCTGGAAATGTTCAAAGTGAAATTACGAAAGAAATTAAAATCACTGGCGATCTAGCAAAAACAATTTCAGATTCTCAAAGAGGACCTTTTTCAAGAGAAATGGCTCCTGTCGATGGTCCTGGGGTCGTATATACTGCTCGTAAAGCGAATCCAAATGGCAGTTATCAAGATGTTGTTCTATTTAATGATAATGGTGGAGATGGAAATAGGGTAACAAATAACTCTTTCGAAGCAATAACTCTTCGAAATTTTTTAGATTTAAATTGTAAATAATTTTAAACATTTAATATAATTATTTTTAAATAAAAATATCCTTTTAAATTAACATACCGTTTTTTCTTAAATTAATGTCAAAAAGATATATTTGAATTAAATTTTATTTTCTATAAAATCTCCTATATAGTTTTTTTTTATTACTTTGCAGGAGTATAGTTAATTCTTTATGAAAAATAGCTTTTTTAAAACACTTGCATTTTTAGTTTCTGTGGGCAGTATTTCTAACACTTATGCAATGATTGATATCATGGGAAGCGCTGGATACTCTACATATCCAAATTTTGGAAGTTCTAATTTTAAAGGATGGAACGCGGGAGCTAAAGTCCTATTCACAGATAGCCCGAGTACATTTGATTGGGTTGGTGGTGGCGGATTTAGATATGAAAATGTAAAAGCAGATTATTCAGATTCAGGTGTTACTGGTTCGAGTACCATCACAACTTTTCAATTGGGTGGCGATTTTGGTTTTAAAATTATGCCAATAAAAGAAATATCCCTTTATGCTTTAGGTTCACTTTATTTTGGCGTATATAATTCCTATGCTAATACTATAACATATAGTGGTATTTCAACAAGTGTTAATCCTAGTGTAAATTCTAATTGGAACATTGGAATAGGTGGAACGGGCTTATATAATGTAACACCAGATTTTGGAATAGGTGCAGGAATATATGTTGCGCGTGGTGTTATGAGTTATGGTGATTCAACATATAATGGTTATATAATTAAAGGTAGCAGTGGTGGCTACAATATTTATAATTACAATTTAGTAGCATCTTACTCATTTTAATTCTAAGAAAACTTTTTTGAATTGAAAAAATTCTAACCAATCTTTCCTAAATTAAACTCTGAGGCTGATTGGTGATAAGTTTGTTTCTTTATAAAACTGCAGATATATTAATAATAATTAATAATATATTAAATTAACAGTTCTTCTAAAAAAATTTCATTTTGCTATGAGTTTAATTAAACTGTCCGCCAACCATTTTTCGTAATCATCCGAAGACCATTCTTTTTCTATTACAAGTAATCTATAGATATCACGTCCTGTAAATGCCCAAAGAATATCTCTTGCTTTTGTGAAGTTCATTCCTTCAGCAAGAGATTCTTCATTTGCCACTTCTCTTAATGTTTTTTCTTGTCTTTGATATCTTCTTTCTTCCCTCTCTTTTTCAATCGCTTTAAACTCAGGGCCTAAAACAGAGGCACTTCCAAATGAATTTATTTTCTCTTTTTCAGCATCATATAATTTTCTTGAAATAAGTGCAGAAATTTTTAAGCGCCCTTTTAAGGTTTTTATTTGTGTTACCTTTTGAACAAGTTCTTCAAATTTTTCTTTTTCAAGAGCCTCATCCATTATAGATCGGATCACTCCCTGTTTTGATTTGAAAAAAGAATAAACCGATGGCGTTGAAACTCCTGCATTTTGCGCAATTTCATCCATGGTTACATTGTCAAATCCCTTAGAAATAAAAAGATTTTTAGCTGAAACTAAGACACGAGTCTTTGTTTGAAGGGCCTGTATTTTTCGTGATTCCGTATTATACGCTCTCTTTTTAATCATTTTTCTCCTTGACTAATTAAATATAGTAAACTATATTTAATATAACTTAATATAATAAATATACTAAGTCAATAATATATCTAATAAAAAAGGTTTATATGAGTGAAAAAATTTTAGATTCCGCATTGGCTTATTATAAATCGATGTCTGAAAAAAATATCCCGGAATTGGAACAATATTTACATCCTGACGTGCAAGTAATTAGTCCTCTGGCTACAGTAACAGGTATTCCTTCTGTTCTTGAAGCCTCAAAAGGATTTGTCCAAATTTTTAAATCACTAACAGTTCAAGCTCAATTCAGTTCGAATAATCAAGTTATGTTGCTTTTGGATTTAGATTGCCTTGAGTCTATGTGTCCTCCCAATAAGCGCATTTTACAAACACAATGAATGGTATTAAATTTTTTATAGAGAGTGGTTTTTGATTTTGTTGATAGTATCAAGATAATTCCAAGGTAACCAATCTTTTGGGTTTTGCATCCAAAGGTTTTGATAAATAAGAAGATCTCTA
>RRZU010197565.1_pt1 | contig 13069 bp, 8 predicted proteins | sample 2165561 | NCBI WGS metagenome assembly RRZU01 (sample SAMN10456909, study PRJNA506462) | wastewater metagenome | isolation source: wastewater sludge | place: USA: Moscow, Idaho
TAATCTTCTCACCACCGATAGCACGAACAATATAATTGTGATGTTTAGCCGCATTAATAGTCATAATATTCACTCTCAGAATTAGTCAGATATTAATTTGTTTTATTCAGCCGTATTAACTTCAGATATTAGTGCCACATCTGCAGAAGAATGGTTGCGCCAATTACTGTTGCCGCGCCGCCGATACGGGTTGAAATTTGTGCGAATGGCATTAAAGACATACGGTTGGCAGCAGACAGAATGGCTACGTCACCAGTACCACCCAGACCACCACGGCAACCGGTAACAATGGCTGCTTCTACCGGGTACATGTTGATTTTCATACCAACATAGAAACCTGAAATAATCATTGAAACCACAATCGCAATACAAGTCAGAACATAAGGCAGAGAGATGATGGCAGCGACGTCTTTCAGCGGAACATACAGCATGCCCAGACCCACCATCAGCGGCCATGTCAGGTTACCGGCAATGAATTTGTACAGCTGGAATGCACCGGTTTCCAGTTTCTCAGGGATCAGTTTCAGCGCTTTGGCACTTGCCGCAGCCAGGATCATGATGATTGGGCCAGGGATACCGATAAAGTGCGCCAAGACAGTACCGACGATAAAGAAGGAGCACGCCATCAGCAGGCCGGCGCCCATGATAGAGAAGTCGATTGGTTTATCCGCAGCAGAAGGCATATTAGCCAGGTTTTCGCTGGATTTAACCAGAACACCATCGCCACTGTAGGCCGGATTACGGTCACCAATACGTTTCAGCAGACCCGCAGCAATGATAGCCACTATATTGCCGATAACAGCCGCAGGGATCATTTGTGCCACGAAGGTACCGGCTTCCGGACCCAGAATGCCTGAATAAGCAATGGATAACGGCAGAATACCTTCACCAACACCACCGCAGATAATAGGCACGATGATGTAGAAAATCGTGTGATGTACGCTGTAACCCAGTGCGACACCGACCAGCAGACCGGTAGCAATCGCCACCACAGTACCGATAATCATCGGAATAAAGATACGGGCCAGACCATTGACCAGCGTCTGACGATGCATCCCCAGCATACTGCCGCAGACCAGAATAGAGATATACAGATACAGGAAGTTGGCTTTCTTCATCAGCGTGGTTACTGAATCCAGCACACCAGACGGCAGTACCTGCCAATAGACCAGGAATGATGGAACCATCAGTGCCAGAATAGCCGGACCACCGATATTTTTCAGAATTGGCAATTTCATGCCTAATTCACTCAAAATTAAACCCAGCACCATAATAACGGCAAAACCACCAATTAAATCATTTGGCAGATTTCCTGTTTTTGCCGCCATTAAAACAATAAACGATAACACCAGGTAAACGGGCAATGAAATAACCCCAACCTTGATATCCATTAATTTACCAAAAACGCCGGGCTCTCTTATTTGCCCGCTTCCCTCTAGTACAGATGATGGATTTGTTTCGCTCATCTTTATTTCTCCTTAGCAGTGTGGTTGCTATTTGTATTTGTTCTGGTGTAAGCAAACTATATAAGGTTTCGGCATGGATAATATTTAACGGAATTAATGTGCCGATTATGAAATTAAAGTAAGCAGACAATAACCAATAACTTGTGATAGAGAAAAATCCGGCAGATATTTATATATATTTGTCTGTGACGGAGATAACGCTTACTGCGGTTTATTTACACAAAATGTGGGGACATTCAAAGATCAGCAGGATCTGCCGGGGATGGTTTACGATCGCGCTTAATGGCGATACAGTAAGCTATGCTCGCTCCCATTTGTGACTCAGCAAGGGCCCGATATGTATACTTTGTTCTATGCACCGACGCCGAACGGCAAGAAAGTCACCCTGATGCTGGAGGCACTCAACGTGCCTTATCAGGTCATTCCGATCAACATCCGTAAGGGCGATCAATTCCTGCCCAGCTTTCTGGCCATCTCCCCGAATAACCGCATCCCGGCACTGATTGATCATGACACCGGCATTGAGATTTTCGAATCCGGCGCCATCCTGACTTATCTGGCAGAAAAACATGGTCAGTTTTTACCAGCCAATGGTTCAGACCGTTATGCCGTCTTACAGTGGCTGCACTGGCAAATCGGTGGCCTCGGGCCAATGGCCGGACAAAACCACCACTTCAACCATTATGCGGCAGAGATAGTACCGTATGGTATTAAACGCTATACCGAAGAGACGGCGCGGTTATATGGGGTGTTAAATAAACAACTGGCCAATAAAACCTATGTCGCAGGCGATGAGTATTCGATCGCCGATATGGCAATCTATCCCTGGATCACGCTATACGAACATCAGAAGCAGGATATCTGGCAGTTCCCGCATATCGCACGCTATCTGGAAACCATGGCGGCCCGTGATGATGTGCAGCGTGGCATGCACAAATATGCCGATTTCGACTGGGAAACCAGCCTGACCGAAGCACAGCTACGGGAATTATTGGAACAACATTTGCGGGGATGAACCCGCCTTCACAGGCGGGTGTGAGATGATATGGTTACTCTACGCCACAGGGAGCATAACCCGCTTGCGGCAACTGCAGATATTGCCGCAAAAAATCATCAAAGGACTGATGATCATCCGCTTCCAGTTCAGCCTGTTTCAGCAAAGAAGCCTGCGCCTCATCAGTAAAGTAGTTGGCTTCCCAGTATTGCAGCGGCGCGTGCTGCAGTTGCTGATGAAACAACTCCGCTTGCTGACGACCAAATTCCGCGTTATCCAGATCATGCTGCAATAAATGCGTTAATACCTGCGCAGACAAGGTTTTATCCGGATCAATCAGCTTATCTCGCTGAGCCTGTAATGCCAGCTGGTAATGGATCCGGCCATTAGCCCGATCCAACAGCTGAGCCACAAGCTGCAATTCATCAAACAGCTGTTCACCCCATACGCGCAATGGTAATTCACCTTCTGCGGTCATTAACTGTAACCCCGGACGACGACCTTCCAGAGCAACATGACTCATGTTGTGACGATTCCGCTCAATTTCAGCTGCATCCAATACCGGTGAAGGACGAAGCAGACACCAGACCAGAAACAGATCCAGGAAGCGTAGCTGCTGCAGTTCAACACCGAACGGTGTGAACGGATTGATATCCAGAGTCCGTAATTCAATGTAATCAATGCCCCGCCGCTCCAGCGCCACCACGGCACGCTCACCGGAACGCGGCGTCCGTTTCGGACGGATCGGTGCATACAACTCATTTTCCAGCTGTAACACATGATCATTCAGCTGACGGTATTCATCGCCGACCTTGATCCCCATCGCGGCGAAAGCTTCATCTTTAGTATCCAGCGCACGACGGACTGAGGTGAGATAGTCCGGCAAATTATTGTGGCTGATATTCAGACTGGCTTGTGACTTGTTGGTATACCCCAAATCGGATAACCGCAGCGAAGTCGCATACGGCAGATAAAGTGTACCTTTGCCAACCCGTTCAAATGGCAGCCCGGTATCGCGCCCTTGCAGGAATGAACTGCACAGCGCCGGCGACGCACCGAACAGATAAGGGATCAGCCAGCCAAAACGGTACACGTTACGGATCAGCCCCATATAACTGTCGGAAATCAGTTTGCACTGACAGCATTCCGGCTGCTGCAACGATAGCCATTCATTCCAGAAACTGTCCGGCATGGAGAAGTTAAAATGCACCCCGGCAATCACCTGCATCATGCTGCCATAACGATGATGCAACCCCTGACGATAGAGCGTTTTCATGCGGCCGGTATTCGAACGACCGTATTGTGCCAGCCGAATAGACTCTTCCCCGCCAATAAAACAGGGCATCGACAGCGGCCATAAACGCTCATCACCGATGTTTTGCTGGGTAAAACGATGGATATCACCAAGTTGCGCCAGCAGAACATCTAATGAATCGGAGACCGGTGTAATGAACTCCATCAGACTTTCAGAATAATCAGTGGTGATATTGGCATTTGTCAGCGCAGCACCTAACTGACAGGGATGATCCAGCGGGGATAAACGACCCTCCGGGGTAATACGCAACGATTCACGTTCAATTCCACGCCGGATCCCCCGCACAGCAAATACCCGTTCCGGTGTACTCAACTGTTCGATGATTTCTGACAAAGAAGGCGACAACGACATAGAAGACCTCATGGCTGGACGATGATTGCAACAAGAGATAAATCGGCAATCATGTCATATGGATACATGATAATATCAGTTGAGCATAGCGCGCTGCATCACTGACGTCACGTCAGGCATATAATCTAATCCGAATAAACCATCTGATAAACTTTCTCAGGCTCAGTTTTGACAACTTTCTCCGGTGCTTTCGCCTGCGGCACCTTACCGATGCCGGCACTGTGTGCGCCTGCCGGTTTATGTGGTAATGCTGCGGATTCGCTGCCTGCAGATAATGCACTGCCGCCCTGATTCATCGTCACCACCGGGCCGCTTAATGTAATACCTCCAGGATCGAGTTTGATAAAACTGCCGCCCGCCTGTAACGTCAGTTCCGTCCCGGCATGGTAGATAGCCTGATTCTTACTCTGCCAGACTACGTTTTGCCCTGCCTGAATCAGACTCTTTTGTTCAATATGCTGTTCCTGACTACCATGGATGGTGCAGTGCTGGTTTAAACCGACTTCTTTCTGAGTATCAGCTTCTAAGGTGATGTGCTGCTCACCCTCTATTTCCCGATAGTCATTACCACCAATAGCGCTTTCATGTGTGCCATTGATTTGGGTATGGCTGCAGCTCAGGATCCTGGCATCCCAGTCTTTTTCTGCCTGCCAGCGCAGTTCTTCTTTTCCTTTTTTATCTTCAAACCGCAGTTCGTTGCTACCATCACCACCCGGGCTGGAACAGGTCCGGATGCCGCTGCGGGTCATATGGACAGGCAACTCCCATGCAGTTTGCTGTTCACCGTTATGCAAACAACCGGTTATCAGCGGTTTATCCGGATTGCCGTCTTCAAAGCTGACCTGTACCTCCTGACCAATACGCGGCAATCTCACGACACCATAACCATTGCCGGCCCAATCGTGCATAACGCGGATCCAGCAACTGGTGCGTTCATCCTCTTTACCTTCTCTGTCCCAGTGAAACTGCACCTTGATGCGCCCCAACTCGTCGGTATGAATCTCTTCACCTGCAGGGCCCGTCACGCAGGCCGTTTGTATGCCGCACAACAACGGTTTTTCTGGCGCAAAATCAGGTCGCCACGGTGTATCCCACGGCACAGCACTGAACTGACAGCTCAGACTTGATTGCCCGCCACTGAACTCCTCCAGCACTTGCGGCTGCTCACCGCTTAAGCTGACTTCAGTAAGCAGCCACTGACTGTTGAATTCCGCCCGACCATGTCCACGGATCGGTAACAACCAACCGGTACGCAGCTGTGACAGGTTACCGCGCCCCTGAGCGGTGATACGGGTACGCTGCAATGATTCCAGGTGACGTTCAGCAATCTGTTGTGCCGAACTGATACTCTGTTGCTCAGCACTGCTGTAATCATAATGATTCAGGTGATCACGACAGGTACTGTCATTCCCTTTCAGGGACTGACTACCCGCTGCCGGTGGTGTTTTCTGTTCTGCATCGGTCAGTTGAAGTGGTTTATGTAGGTCAAAATAACGCCGGGAGATCATATTGACCGAAACAGCATGTCTGACCTGAAATGATTGCAAGGTATCCTCATCTGCGGCCTGACCAGTACCCGGTTTATACTGTACGACGGCAAGTCCGGTACTCCAGCCTGACGGATGATCAGCAAAGATCAGTTTGCTGCCACCTTCATCATGCGCAAAGTGGTAATGGATACCCTCTTCGCCCAGCAAGCGCGTGATAAATTGCAGATCGCTTTCGCCATACTGAACACAATAATCGCGTGCAGTATATGTTCCGCTTAATTTCCACTGCACCTGATCGCTGGCGACATGCTGTTCCTGCAGAAGTAGCCTGATGATATCGGGCACATTTTTTTGCTGAAAAATACGCTGATTCCGGCCCAGCCCAAGCCAGGACAGCGAAGGGCGCATCACCAGTTGATATTGTGTCAGTCGTTTACCTTGTGTCTGCCGCCGGAATTGCCACACCTGACCGTGGTAATAACTCCTGCCTGCACACCCCGATAAGGTTAACGTGGCCGCACTACCCACCATTTTCTCCGGTGATATATTTTCCGCTTCGCTGACCAGCGTAATATCCAGCTCCCATGGACAATTCAACGATTCCTGCGCCGTAAATCGTAAAACCTGTACGTCTTCATCGTGACCGCTCAGGGTAAGAAAAAAGCGCGATTCATTAGCGCTGAATAAACCACGGACACTACTGCCGAGGCTGGACAGCGCATCATCCGGGCTATCTGATACAAACATCGTGCTCTTTCCTTATTTTTATATAAACCAGTTATTCTTAAAGTCATTTTCAGTCAGTCCGGACAACACCTTATGCAGCCAATCAAGATTGCAACTGCGTTTGTGATGTGACCACATGAGCCCTTGTTGCAACGCTTTATCTAAAGTATGTCGCCGGTGAAAAACAGGCGTAATGACGTCGTTGCGGGCAGCAGCTTCATCCGTCGTATCTTTAAAAGGGTGCTCTCCGCTGAATAAGCGGTAAATGACACAACAGACCGAAAAAACGTCAGTTGCGATACTTGGGATATGTACGTCAAACAGTTCAGGGGCAGCATAACGGCAACTGCACGCCCGGATAGCTTCCCGATGATTCGCTGCAGGCCGGGCAAGCCATCGGCTGATGCCAAAATCAAATAAAGTCAGATGATTATCAGGAGAAATAATAATATTGGCTGGTTTAATATCACCATGAACAACGCCTTGTTCATGACAGTAACGCACGCCATTGACCAGTTGCCGCGCCAGCTTTAATGCCACAGCAGCAGGAATGCGCTGCCGGTAAAGCAACTCTTCAAGCAGCAAACCCTCTATCCAGTCCATGACCAGAAATGCTTTTTGTTGCTGACGACAAACATCGAAATGACGAATAGCAACCAGATTAGGATGCTTCAGACAGGAACCGAGCTCATATTCGGTAAAGAGTAATTTATCCGCGTAAACATGATCCGCCAGCGCAGTGCTGGTCATCTTAACCGCAATAAAATGACTCGCCGCACCAAAGGTCTGCAGCATCGTGTCTACGCCACGATAAACAACGCCCATACCACCAACACCGAGAATATTTCCCAGCTTATAGCGCCCGGCCAGCATAGAATAGCCGGCAGATAATTGCGGTGCAGTCACATCAGTTGTCACTTCACTTAACAGAGCTCTATTCATCCCGTGCCTCTGTTGTCATTATTATTTTGTGCTGTAGTTTTTAATTATTCCGCACAACAACTGCGGTCACGTTATCTTTTGCCGCCCCCGCTAATGCATGCTGCATCAGCGCCTGAACTGCTTTTTCTGGTTCAGCGAAGCTAAGGCTCCGTATGATAATCCCGGCAGATAACCCCCGATAGAGTCCATCCGTGCAGAGTAACAACATATCGCCGGAATACAGTTCAAACTCGACACTTTCCAGTACCAGTTCTCTGCTTACGCCTATCGCCCGGGTAACAATATTGCTGTGCGGATGCTGTATTGCTTCTTCCGCCGTCAGCCTTTTTGAATTCACCCATTGCTGCACCAGACTGTGATCTTCGCTGATTTGAAACAGCACGCCACGCCGTAATAAATAGCAGCGGCAGTCTCCTGCCCAGATGCAGGCAGCGCGACCAGATTGAGCAACCAATGTCATTACGGTCGAACCCATGATCTGCTGAGGATCAACTAATGTCCGCTCACAACTCAGATGAAAATTAACCCATTGCAGTGCAGTGGCGACATGCTCCAGCCGCCGGTCAAGATCGCCGCCAGCCGGGATATCAAGCAGCGATTCCGCGACCAGCTGACTGGCCAGACCACCCAGCTGATGCCCACCCATGCCATCAGCCACTGCCCAGATACCGTTTTCCGCATGAATCAGGTATGTATCTTCATTATTTGTCCGCACATTACCGGCACTGGTCGCCGCAGCGGACGACCAGCATTTTCCTGAACTCCGTCTCAGCATGACTGACTCACAGACGGTCTGATAGTGCAAAACTCGTCAGTAACGTGCGTTTCAGCGGATTCGGGCTGTGATCACCGGAGAACAGATACTGAGCCTGAACACCCTGATTATCGATGATGACCACCAGCTGATCTTCACCGTCATGTGTTCTGACAACGCAATGATCCAACAACCGGAATAGTGACCAGGCACCACTCTGTTTGGTCAGTAACGTTTCGCGACCATTCAGATCCTGCATGGATATACTGGCGGTACCATTGCCCTGAGCCACTGGCCAACGCAGATCTATCGGTACAATCGGACCATGCTGATAAATCAGTGACTGCCCGGAATAAGCAAACTCCGACTTCAGCGCACCGGGATCCAATTCCAGTGGCTGAACTTTAAAGTTCATCCCGGCCTGGCCACCAGCCTCTGTAAAGAATGCTTTCTGGATCTGCGCTGCCCGCTGAAACTGCTGCAGCGAAGAACGACTCATGCGGATGCCCTGTCCATCAATGGAGCGGGACAGCAATTCGCCACCGCGCACAAGAAAGAACGGCTTCAGCGGGCCGGAAACGAACTGATCCAGAACACCATCTTTTTTGAAGAATTCATTGAAATCACCCAGAGTTACATCCTTATCCGAGTCAGCAAACGGATAACGTCCCTTGATGGTATTGTCATAAACAGTAAGTACATCGGTGCGATACTGCATCTGTACATAATCGGCGGCTTTATCCAGTGTTATACGCCAGGTCTGATCACCGATATCAATAAACCATGTCCGGATAGGTTCCGGTAACCGATCAGCAGCGATACGGATCCGGGTCAGTTCATCTGGTTGTCCCGACATACGGTTACTTGCCAGCTGATAAGCTGCCGCATCCTGATCCGGTGCATGAGCAAGAGCAGTAAACATTGACTGGATCGCATTCAGAGCTGTAAATGCATCCTGTAATGCCGGATTAGGCGTCCCGTTTTCCTGAACCAGCTGATGGAAGGGCGCAAATTTCAGTGCAAGCGCCTGTTTCGGTCCCTTGTTCTGCGCTTCCTCGAGCGCCGAACCAGCCTGCGCAACCAGTGCTTTGGCCAGTTTGCCCTTCCCGGTTTTCTTCAGCACGACATTTTCGGGTTCATCTGCAATTGATTCTGACAATTTGAACAGCGTGTTATCACGGATCAATGCCAGCACCCGCTGTACAGGCTGATTGTTATTCAGATTATTCAGCGTATTACTGGCATCGGTGATATCGCTCATCGCTTTCAGTTGCAACTGGCCAATAGCTTCATTCCAGTAACTGATGTAATCCTGAAAATAGAGATTTTCAACATCGGCATAAATTTTCTGGAATTCCCGCTCGCTCATGTCATCTGAGGTCCCCAGAACCCAGTTATCACGCATGATGTCTTTAATTAAAGCTAATCCTTTCCGCAGGAAAACATCCTGATATCCACGCTGGGTATAGAGCCCGGGAATGCCGTAGTCACCACCGGTAAAACTGTGATACTGCAGTCCCTGCACATCATCAAAATGAACGGCGGGCAAAGTTACCGCCAGTGGATCTTCCTTGATCATGCGGTAAACCAGCCGGGCGGGAGACTCCTGTTTCAGCAGATGCTGCGTGTCTTCAACCAGACGATAATCAATGTCGAGCGGTTCAAAGCCAATACTCAGCAATTTGTCGAAATGATCCAGCAGACTATTTTGCAATGTTGCCTGACCGCTATATAAATCCGCCCAGGACAAACTGATCCACTGACGCAGGTAGTTATTATCCAGATGCGGTTTGTCATGCAGCATCAGATATGCCCGTAACGCCTTTAACAGGTAATCACGATCATCGGTGCCTGCCCGCAACTGCTCTTCCAGTAACAGCTTAATTTTCGGCAGCATCAGCTGACGCAGTTGTTGCTCGTAGGCTTTATCCACGACCGGATTAATTCGGTTACCCTGATGCAGGCTGAGTTTATTAATCCAGTCGGCCCGGTTACTTTGAGGATAAATTTCTGTCGCTTGCCGCAATGTACTTAATACCGGTAAGACGGCTGGCGTATCCGATACAGGCGGTATTTTCTGCTGCTCATGTTCTACTTTCATATGCAGATCGCGCAATATTTGCTGACGGGAACTGTTGTCATGGAATACGCGCATCCAGGTTGAACCGATGCCTAACACCACAACAAAAGCACACAGGCAGGCCAAACGATTAGTCCATCGCATACCACGGTCATAACGGGTATCAATAGTCGCCAGATCCCCCTCATTAAAGACAATATCCTCCAGCATCCGGCGAATAAAGAAACCCCGGTTTGGTGACGTGAATGGCAAAAGATCCCGCTGCAGACCGATATTACGACCAATGCTGACCGTGGTTTCATTCAGCGGTTGGTTCACGTCAATATGTGGTGCACTGGTCAGATAGATACCACGTAAGCGGGTGGGTAAATGATAGCGGTTACGGCCAAAGGCAATTTCAACAAACAGAGCCAATGGTTCTACTATCGCCGCAAATTGCAGCGGGAAACGGATAATATCGCCACGTCGTTTGACATCCCGTTCGTGATGAATACGCGACAACACCATATCGTTGATGCGACGGATCAGTTCTTCAAATTCAGTGCGTAATACATCGACCTGAGTACCATCACTGTTTTCTTTGAAAGTAACCCCGACAATCTGTTCCCGTTCTTCTTTGGTCAGGTGCTCAAAGAAGGCATTAAATCCCTCCAGATAGTCGCCTTTACTCAACACCAGATAAACCGGGATATCCGAGCTGAGTTGTGACTGGATTTGCTGCACCCGGCCACGAACAGTACGGGCATATTGTTCCAGTGCACCTTCGTCCTGATTCAGTAATTGTCCTACATCCAGCGTAAACACAATCCCGTTCAGCGGACGACGACGGCGCTTCTGATAAAGCATTTGCAGGAATTGCGGCCAGACCCGTTCAGCGACTGAATTTTCTTCCTGCACCATATAACGGCCACCAGCATCAATCATCACGGCCTGATTGGCAAAATACCAGTCGCAGTAGCAGGTATGCCCGATATCCCGGGTCATTCGCTCATCGGTTTTATTCAGCGGAAAATCAACCCCGGAATTTTCCAGCAATGCCGTCTTCCCGCTGTTTTGATCCCCCATCAGCAGATACCAGGGTAATTCATAACGGGAGGCTCGGCGCTTGCCATAAAAACTGGCGTGTTTTATGACATGGATTGCGTTGTTTAACCGTTCTTTCAGTATGTGTAACTCATCATCGATCTGCTCATCGTTTTCCAGTTCTGTTTTCAGCTGTTCCGCATTGAGCATCCGGCGACGACGACGCTTCCGCAGTGGCTGTGCCACCAGCAAAGCGACCAGCCAGAAAGCCAGCAGCAGGATCATGACCACTATGCGGGTTTCCAGTGCGGCCAGAATCGTTCGGCCAGCGATCGCAATCAGCGGACCGATGAAAAATACCAGAGCACCGCCAACGAATGTCAGCAACAACGTCCAGCACCATGTTTGTTTTAATGTGTGGATCAATCTGCGGAAGAGATTTTTCATTGTGCGTTGTGTCCTTGTTTCTGACCTGCGTCCTGATACATATTGGTAATGACGTGCGTCTGTTGTTCCAGCACATAATCAAAACCAGCGTAGACCAGCCCCAGACAGCACAAAGCCATCACCACAATCAGCCAGACGGGCACATAAACAGGCAGCTTTTGCCTTCCGGACACTACCGGTTGCCAGTTAATGGCCAGATCTTTTTGTTGCTCCCCCCGGATCATGCGTATCTGGCGATACAGGCTGTTACGGATAGCGTCCAGTTCAGATAAGCCGCGTTGCAGAACCCGGTATTTCCCTTCATAGCCCAGACTTAAAAAGACATAGATCAGCTCTAATACATTGATATGCTTGGTTGGATTACGGGATAACTTATCCAATAGCTGGAAGAGTTTTTCCCCGCCATTGGCTTCATTATGGAAGATGATCAGCAGACTATTTTTCGTCCACTCCAGACGGGCACTCCAGGGTTTGGTCGTGATTGCTTCATCCAGCGCCGTACACAGAACATAACGCGATGCGATAATTTCCGTGTTGTCACACCCTTGTGATAACGCCATGAATTCAAAGTCTTTAATTCGCTTTACCAGTTCTTCTTTAAGTCCTGCCGGAGCGGCATACCCTTCAGAGGAAACTTCAGCAATGGCCTGAAACAGCGGTGACGCTGCCGCCAGTAACGGATTGGTCCCAATGTTCAGCATTTTTTCATCACGCAGGCGTGCCGCGTAAATCATACGATCATCCAGTTGCTGATAACGGACTGCCGCATTCGATTTTGTCTTGGGTAACAGGACGATGATCTCTTCGTCATCCGTTTCTCTGTGCCCAAGAAATACAGTATGGTCCGAATTAGCCATCGCCATTTTAGTTATTCCTTATAGCCCAGAGACTGAGTTGCAGTTCAGGAAATTCACCCGCCACATGCAGCGCGAAACCACCGGAACTCTCCAGTTGGGCGCGCATAGTCGCGTCTAATTCCAGTGAAAAATAAATATGCCGGGCATGGAATGGTAACTGACGAGGCGCCGCGGCCATCGGGCGCAGATTAATGCCAGGCAAATGCAGATTCACCATCTGACGGATCTGTTCAACCGGCCCCACTTTCATTTGGGCAGGCAAACGGTTACGTAATTGTTCCTGCTCACAATCGGCCTGCGCCGTCAGTACGAACTGTGAATTATCAAGTAACGTTCTGTCTTGTAACGGGGAAACCAGAATGCCGTATTTCCGGGATTGCAGCGGTAATTCGACAGCATGCTGCTCAATAACCTGACTCAGATGCTGACGTAACTCATTCATCACCCGGTTGAAACAGGCATACTGTGCGGTATGGATATAGCTCAACTCATTCAGAGGACGACGGCTATCACCATTGAACGAGGCCAGCTCACTATGCAGCGAGACCATTTCCATAAAGACACGTTCCGGATGTATCTGTCTGAACTGCATCAAATGACGCAACCGGGTTTCATTCCGGTTAA
>RRZU010604427.1_pt1 | contig 13069 bp, 10 predicted proteins | sample 2165561 | NCBI WGS metagenome assembly RRZU01 (sample SAMN10456909, study PRJNA506462) | wastewater metagenome | isolation source: wastewater sludge | place: USA: Moscow, Idaho
AAGATAAGGGGCTTAAAAATAGTGTGGGATTGATTCAATCACATCCCACAAAAGAAGGCCTTCATTCAATTGATATACATTAAAGAAAGCTAAAACAAAGTAAGCCAATTAACGCAGAAGCAGCAAGGACATACATGACTTTCAACTCAAAATAGAACAGTCCAATCAGGGCAGCACAGGCAATGAGCGCCGCAACGAAATCAAAGGAACCACCAAATCCTGCCGGCCAAAGCACGTGATAGCTAAAAAATAGTGCAAGGTTAAGAATCACGCCGACAACCGCTGCTGTAATGGCGGTTAGAGGCGCCGTAAATTTGAGTTCGTTATGTGTCGATTCAATAATTGGTGCGCCAGCCAAGATAAAAATAAAAGAAAATAAAAAGGTAAACCAAGTGACGATTGTTGCGCCAATCGCGCCTGCCATGAATAGATGCTCTGAACCTAAGAGTGCATGATTGAATGCCCCTAAAAAGCCAACAAATGCCACCACCATAATCAGTGGCCCAGGGGTACTTTCACCCAGTGCAAGACCATCGATCATTTGCGTGGGGCTTAACCAGCCATAATAGTTCACAGCCCCTTGATAAACATAAGGTAAAACGGCGTATGCGCCGCCAAAGGTCAGCAGCGCAGCTTTAGTAAAGAACCATGCCATTTGCGTATACGCATGATCCCATCCAAGCGTTAAGCTTAGACTGATGATCGGAATCAGCCACAGTAGAGCGCCGAACAGCACAGTACTCCCCAATCGTTTCCAGCTAAAGATCGCATGCGCCGGTGTGGGAGTATCATCGTCAATCAATGCACGCCCATAGTCTTTTTTACTCTGTTGATGCGTGTTTCCATTAGCAAAAAGGCTCGGATATTTTTTACTGGTTAAATAACCAATAATAGCGGCAGAGAAAACGATTAAAGGAAAGGGTAAGCTGAAGAAAAAAATCGCAATAAATGAGAGCGCGGCAATCAGCCACAAAAAATTATTCTTGAGTGATCGGCTGCCGATTCGGTGAGTTGCATGAAAAACAATGGCAACCACGGCAGGTTTAATACCGTAAAACAGTCCAGCGATGATGGGGACATCACCAAATTTGACATAGACCCATGAAAGGCCGATTAAAATAAACAGGGAGGGCAAGACAAAAAGAATTCCTGCAACTAATCCGCCAGCGGTTCTGTGCATTAACCAGCCGATATAGGTCGCTAATTGCTGTGCTTCAGGTCCGGGCAGCAACATGCAGTAGTTCAGCGCATGCAAAAAACGTTTCTCGGAAATCCAGCGCTTCTGTTCAACCAGTTCTTGATGCATGACCGCGATTTGACCAGCGGGCCCGCCAAAACTAATAAATCCTAATTTAAGCCAAAACAGAAAGGCCTGCCAAAATGAAACAGTTTTTATTTCTGCTTCTGGGGGGATTAGTTCTTGCGCCATGATTATTCTCTAGAGAGGTTGGCATAAAGGCCATCAAAAATGTGGTTGGATAATTCAAATAATTGGTCATCATTGCTTATTTGGCTTCGAAGGCCCTGAATGACTTTCTCAATACCGATGGCTTCAGGCGGCTCAATCCCACCGACATCAAGGTAGTGAACAATTTCAGCAACCTTTTTGAGTGCTGGTGTTTCTAAATTAAAACTATGTAAAAGAACTTCAAAAGTGACCCAGTGATTCACGTGGCTGAACCTCGCGCCATCAAAATCGAAACCTAAGGCTTCTTCGGGGCAATCATCGGGAGTTTCTAACCAAATAAAGGTGGGTGTGGCATCGATAAAAGTCTTAATCAGCCATGCGGAGGCTAGCCGATCAATCCAAGGTCTTTTTCGCGTTGCCCAAATTTGGTTTTGATAATCTGTTTTGTCTAAAAGTTGAATATGAGTTTGTATTGCTTGGGGTTCGTTAGCTTCATCGAGTCGGGCAATAGAACGTTCCAATAATGAAAGTTCGTTGAGCACTTGTGCCTGAGTTTCATTTGGGCAATAGTCAATATCTACAAGCGCATTGATACTTTTTCGGAGTTTACGAACTTGCTTGAGCAGTTCTTTCTTTTCATCTTTAGTCTGGCGGTCTCTTAATGCTGTGAGCTGTTTATAGAGAGTGTCATATTCTTCTTTTCGGCTGAAAATAGTCGAAAGATCAAGATTTGAAAGGGACTCTGTATGGAAAATATAAGCAGTTCCTTGCTCTGAAACAATATCGTGAGTGATAGGGTCAAATTTCTCGCGATGAGCAATTGGGAGTACATAGACCCCATCTCTAAGGGTTGCAGCACCGCTTGCCTTAAGAGATCGCCATACCCTCATGCGCGCTGTGGTGCTTTGTGTCGGAAGTGATGAGATGAGCAAAGATATTTTCATGTTATATAATCAACATATTTTGTTAAGTATATTTTGTTTTTATAGTCAGTAGATCATATTTTCTGCAAAGAATATATGCAAAATAGATATGAACCTAATCGTTAACAAAGCTTATTTCTGATTTATTTTAGAAACGGAGATGAGCAATCGATTTGAAAACTTTGAGAATAATTTAAAGATCGCTGTATCTAAGCTTATTGTATGGCAAGAGTTGTGACCTAATGATGTCAAATGGTCATTTTATTTCATCCGAATAAAATTGTCGTGAATAGACTCTTTTCTATTTCTTAAGTGTTGTATGCGGTTAAGGGAGCAGGTTTACTGGACTCACTCAAAATATAATGTCTATTCTCTGTTTATATTTAATTTAGAGTGTTAAAGACTAAAATCCACCATAATAAAATGGTACGCCCTGCGGGACTCGAACCCACGTCGGTCGCTTAGGAGGCAACTGCTCTATCCAGTTAAGCTAAGGGCGCGTAAAACGCAGTTAATTTACTCCAATTACAAAAAAAAAAAAAGTTATTGCCGAAACAATAACTTTTTAAATGCTTAAGAAAATTACACTTTTCTATAAAGTATTTTGAATAGAATAAACATGAGCGTAATCCAAACTGGAATCATGATCACGGCGCCGCTTAAACCTTGCGTCCACATGATGTAGAGCACAATCGCAATGAAGGCAAGAACAAGGTAATTGCTGAATGGCGACCAAAGCGCAGGGAATTGCGATACCTTTGCTTCTGCTTTCATTGCTTTAATGAACTTAAGGTGCGTTAAGCTGATCATTGCCCAGTTTAAGACTAAAGCGCCAACCACGATATAAATCAGATTGCTTAAAGCATCTTCCGGTGCAAAGTAGTTTAGTAATACACAGCCAAAAATAAGCAAGGCAGAGAACAGCACGGCAGGAATTGGCACACCTTGCTTATTGGTCTGCGTAAAGATTTTCGGCGCATTGCCTTGCTGCGCTAGACCAAACAGCATGCGGCTGTTGGCATACATGCCGCTGTTATAAACAGAAAGCGCAGCCGTTAAAATAATGAAGTTAAGCAAATGCGCTGCCCAGCCAATACCCAGCTGGCTGAAGATCATCACAAATGGGCTTTTGTCTAAACCGCCCAGCTGCAGTTCGTTCCATGGCACAAGCGACAGTAAAATCGTCATTGAACCGACATAGAAAACCAGAATACGCAAAACGACTTGGTTAATGGCTTTTGGAATGGTCTTTTGTGGATCTTTGGCTTCAGCTGCCGCCATGCCAATCAGCTCAATACCGCCAAAAGCGAACATGAGGAAGGCCAGCATGTAAAATAAACCTTCAAAGCCGTGCGGGAAGAAGCCGCCATGCGTCCAAAGATTGCTGAAAGATGCGGTGGAATCCGGGCCTGCTGTAACCAGTAAGTAAATACCGAATACAATCATCGCGACAACAGCAGTGACTTTAACAATAGAGAGCCAGAATTCAGATTCGCCATAAAATTTTACGTTGCCAAGGTTCACTAAGGTGATAATGACAAAGAAGGTCAGCACCGATGCCCAGGCAGGAATGTGAGGCCACCAATAGTTGATGTATTTCGCGACTGCAGTCAGTTCTGTCATGGCAACGAGGACATATAAAATCCAATAGTTCCAGCCTGCAAGAAAACCGGCGAATTTGCCCCAGTATTTGTTCGCAAAATGACTGAATGAGCCTGCTACAGGCTCTTCAACAATCATTTCCCCAAGTTGGCGCATAATTAAAAAAGCAATTAATCCGCCAATCGCATAACCCAAAATAATGGATGGACCGGCAGATTCAATCACGTGTGCGGAACCTAAAAATAAGCCAGTACCAATTGCACCACCCATGGCAATCAATTGAATATGACGGTTTTTTAAGCCACGCTGAAGTTGAGACGACTCTTTATTCAAGTTATTTCAGCCCGACAATGAATATGTGATTTGGATTGTAATAGATCAAGAAGAAATAGCCTAGTAGCTCAAAAAATATGAAAAAAAGTTATAGGTTTCATTAAATATTTTTTAACAAAATTAATCATTAAACAATAAATGAATCAACAGATTAATTTTATTTTATTTATGAAAGATGAATCTGTGCTGCCGGCGGAAATCTGACAGATGCCGTTTTTTTATACTTAAGTCCTGTGGCTAATGTATTTTCAGTAAAAGCCGTTATGATAATGCGCGATCAATATCGGATTGGTATTGTGCAATACAATGATAAATAAGGATTCAGAATATGCCGTTTGCTCCCCAAATTAAAATTCCAGCAACTTATATGCGTGGCGGCACCAGTAAGGGTGTATTTTTTAAGCGCAGTGATCTGCCGGAAGCCGCGCAGAAGGCAGGCGTTATTCGTCATCAGCTGCTGCTTCGTGTCATTGGCAGTCCAGATCCTTACGGCAAGCAAATTGACGGCATGGGCGGCGCAACATCAAGCACCAGTAAAACAGTTATTTTAGATAAAAGCGCGCAGCCGCATCATGATGTGGATTATTTATTTGGGCAGGTGTCCATTGACAGCGCTTTTGTAGACTGGAGCGGCAATTGCGGCAATTTAACTGCTGCTGTAGGCGCTTTTGCAATTTCAAATGGCCTAGTGGCTGCGGAAAAAATACCGGAAAATGGCATTTGCACGGTGCATATTTGGCAGGCCAATATTCAAAAAACCATTATTGCGCATGTGCCAATCACTCAGGGCCAGGTGCAGGAAACAGGTGATTTTGAACTGGATGGCGTCACTTTTCCTGCAGCAGAAGTGCAGATTGAATTTTTAGATCCAGCAGATGACGGTGAAGATGGCGGCGCGATGTTCCCGACAGGCAATCTGGTTGATACCTTGCTTGTACCGGAGGTTGGCGAGTTTCAAGCGACCTTCATTAATGCCGGCATTCCAACAATTTTCTTAAATGCAGCAGATATCGGTTATGAAGGCACTGAACTGCAGGATGCAATTAACGGTGATGCAGCCGCCTTGGCGCGTTTTGAGAAAATCCGCGCGTATGGCGCCAAGCAAATGGGTCTAATTCAAGATATTGCTGAAGCGGAAAAACGCCAGCATACGCCAAAAATTGCCTTCGTCTCTGAGCCGAAAAGCTATGTGTCTTCCAGCGGAAAAGCCATTGGCGAACAGGATACAGATCTTCTGGTACGCGCACTGTCGATGGGCAAATTGCATCATGCAATGATGGGAACTGCCGCTGTCGCAATCGGCACAGCCGCGGCGATTCCCGGCACGTTGGTGAATTTAGCGGCTGGCGGCGGTGAGCGGGAAGCTGTACGTTTTGGCCATCCGTCCGGAACTTTGCGTGTTGGCGCGCAAGCCGTACAGGAAAATGGACAATGGGCTGTGAAGAAAGCGGTGATGAGCCGCAGCGCGCGCGTATTGATGGAAGGCTGGGTGCGCATTCCGCAAGATGCCTTGAAATAATCTCGATTGATATCGCGTGATTGCACATTGAATTAATTGAAAATATTTTAAAGCCCCTGAACAGGGGCTTTATTTTTGAGATCAGTTTAAGAACGTTCTATGAGCTGTTACGCAGAGCGCTCAATTCATCGTTTCAACAGCATGGATAAAATAACAATAAGCATCGAATTACCGGCTGCAGCCTTTCATCTCCAGATTAGATTCATGATTTTAGAGTAATTTGCGGTTCGTTTAGCAGGAAGAGGATCGATTATAAATTTAAGTTTTAAGAATTCAGTTTCGTGATAGAGAAAACAAGGCAAAAGCAGTATGATGCAACAAGCCAGAAACTGATGCAGGCCAAATTTTTAAGGCCCTATGCAGCGCCAGTTTGTCATACCGCTTAGATAAAAAAATTGAGGTGAACGTGTCGTCTTTAACTGATGTGCAGGCTCATGCACTGACAGAAGCACAGAACCGCATTCAGCAGGATTTACTGACTGCGCTGGATGCCTTTGCAATTCCAGAACCGTTAAAAGGCGCAGTGCACCATGCCGTTATGCTGGGCGGCAAGCGGGTGCGTCCAGCGCTTTGCTATGCAGCCGGCGCATTAAAGCAAAATCCGAATGCCGCTGCGGTGCGCCGCGCAGCGGTTGCCATAGAGTTTATTCACTGCTATTCATTGGCGCATGACGATTTGCCCTGCATGGACAATGATCTGCTGCGCCGCGGCCAGCCGACATGCCACGTGGCTTTTGGCGAGGACACGGCGCTATTGGCTGGAGATATTCTGCAGTCGATGGCTTTTGAAATTTTAGGCAGCCGCTTGTTTGATCAGGGGCCAGCCGTTGAAGCGTCTATTGTGCTGAAACAAATGCAGATTCTAGCGACAGCGTCTTCAAAAATGGTGAATGGCCAAGTTCTGGATTTGCAGGCTGAAGGTAAAAAAATTACCCAGGATGCATTAGAAAATATTCACCGCAATAAAACTGGGGCACTGATTACGGCAGCCGTGATGATGGCTGCGGTAACGCTGTTTGAAGGGACCGATCAGGCGATTCCGAAACTGCGAGAGTATGGGCAGGCGATTGGGCTGGCTTTCCAAGTTCAGGATGATATTTTGGATATTGTGTCCGAGACTGAAGTTCTTGGAAAAACGGCTGGCAAAGATCAGCAGGTTGAGAAATCAACTTATCCCGCCTTGATGGGGCTGGAGCAAGCCAAGGCTTATGCTCAGGATTTGCATAATCAGGCGATAGGCGCATTGGCTTATTTTGGTGATCAAGCTGAGCAATTAAGCCAAATCACCCAATTTCTGCTGTCGCGGAAAAGCTGATCTCAGTTGAGATCAAAGAATGAAAACAAAAAAGGAGAACAAGCTGTTCTCCTTTTTTTGTTCAATACGCTTATAAGCTTTCTTTGTAAATCCGTTCCGCTTCTTCAAAACGCTCGGTAATGTCTTTACCAGGCGCTTTGCCCATTAAGCTGACCGCAATAATGGCGATGAATGAGCAGATAAAGCCAGGAATAATTTCATAAACACCGGTATCAGCACAAACATTCTTCCATAAAATCACCATGACTGCGCCAACGACCATGCCGGCTAAAGCGCCATTTAAGGTCATGCGTTTCCAGAACAGTGAAAGAATAATCAATGGGCCAAATGCTGCGCCAAAACCGGCCCATGCATAAGCCACTAAGCCTAAAACTTTAGATTCAGGATTGCCTGCCATCCAAATGGCCAGCAAGGCAATCAAGAGCACCATCAGGCGGCCGACCCAAACCAATTCTTTCTGTGAGGCATGCTTACGCAGGAAAGACTTATAGAAATCTTCTGTCAAGGTGCTTGAGCATACTAAAAGCTGACAGCTTAAAGTACTCATGACCGCAGCCAAAATAGCCGCCAGTACGATGCCGGCAATCCACGGATTAAACAGGATTTTGGTCAGTTCCATAAACACGGTTTCAGGGTTCGCATTTACTGCGCCCGCCAGTTCCGGATGCTGCTGGAAGTAGGCGATGCCGAAGAAACCCGCTGCGACTGCGCCGCCTAGGCAGAGTGTCATCCACGTCATGCCGATGCGGCGTGCATTGGGAATGGACTTTACCGAATCTGCGGCCATAAAACGGACAAGAATATGCGGCTGACCGAAATAGCCCAAGCCCCATGCCATGAGTGACACGATGGTAACAACGCTTAAATTGCCGATGATATCGGTGGCTTGCGGACGGGCGGCTTCAAGCGCCAAAGTCACCTGGCTCATGTCTGAGAAAGACATGAGCGCAACAATAGGGGTCAGCAGCAAGGCGAAAATCATTAAGCCTGCCTGAATGGTATCTGTCCAGCTGACAGCAAGAAAGCCGCCGATAAACACATAGCTGATGGTTGCAATCGCGCTGATCCACAGCGCGGTGCTGTAGGACATGTCAAACATGCTTTCGAACAGGCGTGCGCCGGCAACCATGCCGGAAGCGCAGTAAATAGCAAAGAACACCAAGATGACAACTGCTGAAACGATGCGTAAAACTTTCTTCTGGTCGTTAAAGCGGTTGGAGAAATAATCAGGCAGGGTTAAGGCATTGTGCTGCACTTCAGTATGCACGCGCAGCCGTCCGGCAACGAGCAGCCAGTTCAGCCATGCGCCAATAATTAAACCGATGGCAATCCACATTTCAGATAAGCCTGAAAGGTAAATGGCGCCCGGCAGGCCCATCAGCAGCCAGCCGCTCATGTCAGATGCGCCTGCAGAAAGGGCGGTAACAAAACTTCCTAGACGGCGGCCCCCTAAAATGTAATCGGAAAAATTGCTTGTTGCCCGGTATGCCATCAAGCCAATCACGATCATGGCGGCAATATAAAAAAGAAAGGTGATTAAGGTTGGATTCAGGGAGCTCATACAATATCCATTTTCGAGTTGGACAGCAGATCGAAATATGAATTGACAGCAAAGGGAGAGCCAATTGAAGGCAAAATAAACTGCCATCAATTCAAGAGATTTCAAAAATTAACGCGAAATTTAACCATAAATAAACAAATTTTGCTGGCTTTTATCAGCTTAAATAAAAATAGACAGCAAAAAAGCTGTCTATTGTTTTGAAAAGCATGATGAATTAGTTATTTCGGCCCATCACGCCGCGAATGGTATTCATAATGTCTGCAGGTAAAACCACTGTTTTAGCATTATTGGATTTCGACATATCCTGCATGGCTTTGACGTACTGCTCTCCTAGAAGGTAAGCGACCGGAATTTCTTTGTCGCCTACTGCCGAGGTCACCATTTCAATGGCTTTTTGCGAGGCTTCCGCCAAGACCACTTGCGCTTCCGCATCGCGGCGTGATGCTTCCAAACGGCCGTCTGCTTCTAAAATGGCGGCCTGTTTTTCACCATCCGCTTTGGTGACCGTTGCGCGGCGCTGACGTTCAGCCGCTGCCTGTTCTTCCATTGCGGACTGCATGGTGCTGGATGGTTTAATATCTTGAATTTCTACGGTTTTTAACGTAATTCCCCAGTCCGAAATATCATCGGAAATACTGGCTTTCAATCGGGCTTTGATATGATCGCGCGATGAAAGCGCATCATCTAAATCCATTTCACCGACAATGGAACGCAAGGCTGTCTGCACGAGGTTCTGAATCGCCCATGTGTAGTTTTCGATCCCGTACACAGCTTTTTCAGGCGTGGTCAGGTTGATGTAGGCCACAGCATTCATTAATAAAACAGCATTGTCGCGGGTGATGACTTCCTGAGACGGAATATCCAGCACAATGTCTTTGGTGGTGACTTTGTAAGAGACTTCATCGACATAGGGAATGACAAAGTTCAAGCCCGGACTGAGGGTGGTGTGGTATTTGCCTAAACGTTGAACAATCCATTTATAGCCTTGCGGCACAATGCGCACACCTTTAAAAATGGTGACGGCAACAAAGGCCAGCAGGGCAAATACAACAATCGTAGCTGCGCTCATTTATTTACTCACTTTTTTCGTTGTCAGTTTGATTGTGCAATTGCACAACGAGGTCATTGCCTAAAATGTCGACGACTCGGACACGGTCACCCACTTGAACTGGAGATAAACTGCGGCAGTTCCATTCATCTGAGCCCAAGACCGGCATTGGAAAGCGCACCTTGATTTGCTCATGCTCTAAATTGGTTTGAATCACCATGCCGACTTGGCCAATTGTGGCTTCGCGGGGCAAACCGGCTTTGGTTCTGTCGGTCGATAGGGGTTTAATGAATTTGAACCATGCGATAGTGCATAGCACAGACAGAATGATCCAGGTCACAAACTGGGTGGTGGTGCCCATCATTGGAAAAAGAAAATATAAAACGCCAACCATGATGGCGCCAATGCCAAACCACAGCGCCGCAAATGCAGGCAGCAGCAGTTCTGACAGAATCAGCAAAACGCCTAAAACAAACCAGTGCCAAGGTTCTAAAACAAATTCCATACATCTGCCCGTGTATTGCCGTAATTGATATAGATGACCAAGCATCTATATCAATGTAGCAGATGAATAAGTTTTTGAATATTTAAAAAAATACTAAATTTTAAATTTAGAAGCCGGCGCAGGCTTGAGTGCCGCTGGAGAAGCCTTAAAATCTGCAATGGCTTTTTGGATGGATCGGATTTTCAGCTGAGCGGCTTTTTCGCCTTCTAAAATGGTTTCATTGCTGGCTTTTAAATCCAGTGTGCCAATGTGGCCGACTTTGGGCTGAATCACAATATTCGCGCGGTCCAATTCTTCATTAATGCTTTGCTGGCCCATAATATTCAGGGTTTGATCCAGCACGCCAAGCATATTCAGCGCCTTGCTTCCGTCTGGGCGGGCAGAAATATCGACGGCAATGACGATGTCGGCGCCCATATCTTTTGCTGTTTTGACAGGAATAGGGCTGACCAAGCCGCCATCAACATATTTTAAACCGCCTATCGTGGCAGGAACAAAGACATTGGGAATACTGCAGGAGGCGCGCACGGCTTGTCCTGCATTGCCTTTCATAAAATCGGCTTTTCGGCCGTTGTCTAAGCGGGTAGCTACAGCGGCAAAACGGATTGGAAATTTTTCGATTGGCTTATGGCCGACGTTTTTATTGACATAGTCTTGCAGCTTTTGACCCAAAATTACCCCTTGGCGGTTTAAGGTCAGGTCACGGATATCGGACTCTTTGAAGCCAAGAGCAATTTGCTGCATCTGATACGGTGTCTTGCCGCTGGCGTACAGGCTGCCGACAAAACTGCCGGCGCTGGTGCCAGTGACGATTTTCGGCTTAATGCCGTGCGATTCCAAAACTTTTAAAACGCCGATATGGGCAAAGCCTTTGGCGCCGCCGCCGCCAAGCGCAATGGCAATCACGGGTTCACGGGCTTTAATCGGCGTGGTTTTGACGGGGGTGTTCACAGCTTTGTCACAGCCTGCAAGGCTAAGGCCCAGCAGCCCAATCAAAGAGTAATGCAATAATCTCATAAAATTAAAACTGATTAAGTTCTGTTCAAATAGGCGCACATCTCAGCAAAAAAATGCAGATATAGCTAGTGTTTTTTCCATTGCTTTTGTAACGGCTTGGCCAGCCAATCTGGATTTTTAGGGGAAAACTTGCCTACATAGCGCTGCAGAATCTGCTCTAAATCCTGTTCAAAATGGCCTGTCGGCTCAAAAACGCCTAAGCAATGAATCGTTTTATTTTCATAATCAAAGGAGAACATCACAATCGGAATATGGGCCTCATAGGCAATATAATAAAAGCCGCTTTTGATTTTATCGGCTTTTTTACGGGTGCCTTCAGGCGCCATGCCCACCCAAATCCGGTCTTTTGCGTGAATGATCTCGGCAATCTGTTTGGTCAGGCCCTGCTGACTGGCACGGTTGACCGGAATTACGCCAATCCATTCCAGCAGCGGCTTTAAAGGCGTATTAAACAAGGTGTGCTTGCCAAAGATCGTGATTTGAATGCCCAGCCCGAGCAGGGCGGTAAAGCCATGCCATGCATCTATATTGGAGGTATGCGGTGAAATAATGGCGACCGCTTTAGGCAAATTCGGAAATTCGCCTTCAAAGCTCCAGCCTTGAGCCAAAAAAATTTGCCTAAAGATCCGTTTGGTTAATGCAGAACCGCGTGCAGGCACTTGGTCTGGCAATGCTGGAAAATACTGGGTCATTGTTTTTATCATTGATATCTATTTATTTAAATTATCATAGGCTGTTGATCTCGGGACTGCATTGGCAAGATTGTGCAGTCTGACCAATGGCCCTGATCAGCAGTGTCACGTGCCGAAGCAGTCTCTGCCGATGCTTTCCAAAACCGCAAGGAAATTTCATGCTTCAAATGCGCAATGTCTATCTGCTGCTGTTTTCACTGTATTGGGCGCAGGGTTTGCCTGTAGGCTTTATGACGCATGCGCTGCCAGTGATTTTAAGAGCGCAAGGGGTATCTTTGGCGCATATTGGCGGTTTTGGCCTGCTGATGCTGCCGTGGTCAATCAAGATTTTCTGGGCGCCTTGGGTCGACCGCATCGGCAGCACGAAGCAGGGCCATTACCGGTCATGGATTATTCCAGCGCAGCTGCTGACAGTATTTGTGCTCATCGGACTGTCTTTTTTACCCATTCAGGCCTTAAATCAGCCGCTGTATCTGCTGGCATTTTTTGCGGTTTTGCTGAGCATGAATTTGATTGGCGCAACACAGGATGTTGCGACAGACGGCCTGGCTGTCAATATCTTGAAAGGCGAACAGCAGCATTGGGGCAATACGTTTCAGGTGGTGGGATCCCGACTTGGCTTCATTGTTGGCGGCGGGGCGATTTTATGGGCCTTAGACTGGCTGCAGTGGCAGCCCACATTTTTAATTTTGGCTGGCTTGGTGCTGATCAATACTTGGCCTGTTTTGATGTATGAGGAAGCGCCGCGCACGAGTGCAATTGCGCATGATGCGTCCGCATTAATTGATGCTAAACAGCCGGCGCCGTTGCAACAAAAGTGGGCGGAGATCCGGCATTATCTGGCTTATTTCGTTGAAAGCGCTGAACTGAGGCGATGGCTGTGGGTGCTGATCACTTTCAAAGCAGCGGATGGGTTGGCGGAGCCCATTTTAAAGCCGCTGATGGTGGATATTGGGCTGTGTTTCAGCCAAATAGGCGTTTATGTCAGCATGCTGGGGGCCGCTGCTGCGCCTGCAGGCGCCGGTTTGGCAGGCGTTGCTTTAAAGTATTGCTCGCGTTTTCATGCACTGCTGATTTTTTCCATATTTAAAGTATGCAGTTTAGCGGCTTATGCATGGCTGGCCTGGCAATATGATACCCAGCAAT
>RRZU012058631.1_pt1 | contig 13068 bp, 11 predicted proteins | sample 2165561 | NCBI WGS metagenome assembly RRZU01 (sample SAMN10456909, study PRJNA506462) | wastewater metagenome | isolation source: wastewater sludge | place: USA: Moscow, Idaho
ACTGGGCGACGGCGGTGCCGTTTTTGATTCGAAAAGTTGGCAGACCCATATCCTGACCCCGGCGGCAGCGATCATTTTCGAAGCCCTCGCTGAAATCTGCGAGGACGGGCCGGTACCGCAAGCGCAGGCCTTCGAGTTGCTGCGTGATGAGCTGGATGTGGATATCGACACCCCCGAAATGAAAGAAGTGTTGCGTTCTCTTGAGGAGATGGGCATCCTTGGCGGATGATCGCCGCCAACCCGAGAATTCGAGACCTGCCGCCAAGCCTGCTGGCACAGCGTTTTTCAGAAGCATCTGTGACGCTCGATTATGGTGCTGCCCTGGTCCGTGTCCGGACCCTACTCAAGCCTTTCGTGCGCGATTTTCAACGAGTTTACGGGGCGTTTTTCCTGGCTGAAAAAGCCGATTTTGCGGATTTTCACATCGAAGTGTGTTCCGGAAAGGGCCTGCGGGCCATCCTCGGACCACAATCCCGTTTCCTGATCGACGGCATTCAGCCCTTCGATCCCTTTCCCAGAGAGCAGGCGCTTCCCCACTTCGAATGGGGGGTCAACTGGTGTTTTGGACAACGCTTCAACCAGCATGTCCTGCTGCACGCCGGTGTCCTGGCTCTTGGTGAGCGGGGCGTGATCATGGCTGCACCACCGGGCTCCGGCAAGAGTACGCTGACGGCGGCCATGATGCTGCGTGGCTTTCGGCTGCTGTCCGACGAGTTTGGCGTGCTCTGCCCACGCACCGGCCAACTGTGGCCAATGCTCAAGCCGGTGGCGCTGAAGAATCGCTCGATCGACGTCATCCGCGCTTATACCGACGAAGCGATCCTTGGCCCCGTCTACGGAGGAACCCGCAAGGGAGACGTGGTCCACCTGGCTCCCGATGAGGCCAGCGTCGATGCCAGGAGACTTCCTGCCCGCCCGCGTCTGGTGCTTTTCCCCCGTTTTCGGGAAGGCGCTGCGCTGACGACTCGTCGTCTGCCCAGCGAGGAAGCTTTTGCCCGCCTGGCTTTCAACAGCTTCAACTACGGTCTGCTCGGGCGGATCTCGTTCCATGCCGTGGCTGATGTCATCGACGCTTGTTCGGCCTACGAACTCGAATACAGCCGGCTGGATGAGGCGATCGAATGCCTGCGTGCAATGCTTTCGGAATCGACCGTAGCAATGGCAGCGGCATGATCAGCCTGGAACGTGTCGATCCCTGCGTGCATGGCCTGCTGGCCTTGCTGATCGACCCCCGGCAGGCAGGCAGTGTCGGTCTCGCCGACTGGGACAAGATCATTCGTCTCGCCCGGCAGTCCAGACTGCTGGGGGTGCTCTCGTACCGAATTCAGTCGCACCCTGAATTACTGCCACAGTTGCCGGAATGCGTGCTGGGTCATCTGCGCTCAGCAGCAGCCTATTCGGCGCATCGCATCCAGATCCTGCGCATCGAGCTGGCAGCGCTGGCCAAGGCGCTACCGGCCGAGATCCCGGTGGTCGTGCTCAAGGGAGCAGCCTACATCGTGCAGAATCTTGAAATCACCTGCGGCCGTCTGCCGAGCGATGTCGACCTGATGGTTGCCTACAGCGATCTCAAGCGAGCCGAGGCCGCGCTGCTCGACGCCGGCTGGTCAGGTGAGGTGATCGATGCCTACGACCAGCGCTACTACCGCGAATGGAGCCACGAACTGCCCCCGATGCGCCGTCCCGGACATTCGGTGGAACTCGATCTGCACCACACGATCACGCCGGTTACGGCCCGTCTCAAGCCGGACACGGCACTGCTTTTCGCCGACCTGCAGGTGGTCGAGGGGGAACGATTCCTGGTCCTGCATCCGCAGGATCAGATCCTGCACGCAGCAGTTCATCTTTTCCAGGACTCCGAACTGTTCGCCAATCTGCGCGATCTGGTCGATATCGACGGCCTGATCCGCACCCATCTGCACTCGGAAAGCGACTGGCAGGCGCTCGCTGTACGCGCTGCACGCCACCATCTTGAGCGACCCCTGTGGTATGCCCTGCGCTACTGCCGCGCGTGGCTCGCCACCGCGGTGCCTGATGCTCTGCCATTGGCCGCTCCACCAGCAGCGGCCATCCGGTGGATGGACTGGCTCTTTCCCCGTTGCACGCTGCCGAGAATTCCGGACCGGCAGCCACCCTTCTCGCGGCGGATTGCCGCGCAACTTGGCTTGCTCCGCTACCAGTGGCTGCGTATGCCGCCCGCCCTGCTGCTCCGCCACCTGGCCCACAAAGGCCTGCACTCCCTGCGGCCACGTCCTGCGGTGCCGAACAAGGCCGAATAGGCGTTCCGCTCAGGCAGGCTCGGCAGCGAGTTCGGCATACAGATCATGCTCGTCGGCATCGACCACCCGTACCCGCAGAAAATCACCCGGTTCGGCGTCGAAATGATCATTGACGAACACCAGTCCATCGATTTCCGGCGCATCGGCTGCCGAACGAGCGATCGTTCCCTCATCGTCCACTTCATCGACCAGGACGTCGATTTCACGCCCGATCTTCGCCGCCAGCAACTCTGCAGAGATATCTTCCTGTAACTCCATCAGACGGCGCCGGCGCTCCTCGCGAAGTTCCTCCGGCAGCGCACCTGGCAAGGCATTGGCTGCCGCGCCGGCAACCGGCGAATAGGCGAAACAGCCGACGCGATCGAGGCGCGCTGCCGCGATGAAGGCCAGCAATTCCTCGAATTCGGCTTCACTCTCCCCAGGGAAACCGGTGATGAAGGTGCTGCGCACCGTGATCTCGGGGCAGACGGCCCGCCACGCCTGGATCCGTTCGAGATTGTTCTCGGCACTCGCCGGACGCTTCATGGCCTTCAGAATGCGCGGGCTGGCGTGCTGGAAAGGCACATCGAGATACGGCAGCAGCTTGCCCGCGGCCATCAGCGGCAGCAGCGCATCGACGCTCGGATACGGATATACGTAGTGCAGGCGCACCCAGATGCCCAGTTCTGCCAGCGCTTCGCAGAGTTCCTGCAGCCGGGTCCGCAGCGGACGACCACCGAAAAAGCCGGTTCGGTACTTCACATCGACACCGTAGGCGCTGGTGTCCTGCGAAATGACGAGCAGTTCGCGCACGCCGGCGTCGGCCAGCGTCCTGGCTTCCTGCAGCACCTCACCGATCGGTCTGCTGACCAGAGGTCCGCGCATCGAGGGGATGATGCAGAAGGTGCAACTGTGATTGCAGCCCTCGGAAATCTTCAGGTAGGCAAAATGCTGCGGCGTCAGCTTGATGCCCTGCGGCGGTAGCAGGCTGGAGAACGGGTCGTGCGGCTGCGGCAAATGCGCATGCACCTGCTGCAGCACTTCGTCGGCGGCATGCGGGCCGGTCACCGCCAGCACCTGCGGGTGCGCCTGGCGGATCACTTCTTCCCGTGCTCCCAGGCAACCAGTGACGATCACCTTGCCGTTCGCGGTCAGGGCCTCGCCGATGGCATCGAGCGACTCCTCGACCGCGGCATCGATGAAACCGCAGGTATTGACGACGACCAGATCGGCGCCTTCATAGGAAGGTGAAATCAGATAGCCCTCGGCGCGCAATCTGGTGAGAATCTGTTCCGAGTCGACGAGCGCCTTCGGGCAACCCAGTGAAACGAAACCGATGTTTTTTGGTTTGGACATGAAGAACTGCTCGAATGAAAAGGCGTCGAGTATACCGCCAGCTTCGCTTCCACGATGCAGAACAAGCGGCCGCGAGCAACACGAGTGATTGACGCCAGCGGCGCAGGGTGGCAAGGTGCATGGCTTCCGGTCTCCAGTGATGCGGCGGCAATACCGCGGGGGATAGGAGCTAAACGTCCGATGGCCCGTTTCGTCCGACATCGGAAACCATGTATTTCTCCAGCCCAGTCTGTCTAGCGAAGGAAGTTTCATGCCCAGGAACACCCCCAGTGCCGCCGATTCGGAAGCTGCCACCCGACTCGCCGAACAGACCGCAGCGGCCATGTACAGCCGCGACGCGGCGAGCAAGCTGATTGGCCTGCAGATCATCTGCGTTCGCCCAGGATATTCGCGGCTGACGATGGTCGTTCGGCCGGATATGGTCAACGGCCACCATATCTGTCACGGCGGATATCTGTTCACCCTCGCCGACTCGGCTTTCGCCTATGCCTGCAACGCCTACAACCGGAATACCGTCGCCTCGGCGTGCCACATCGACTTTCTCACACCAGCAAGGGAAGGCGAACTTCTCGAAGCCGAGTGCGAGGAACGTTCTCGTTCCGGGCGTACCGGCGTCTACGACACCACCATCCGCAATCACAACGGCAGGATCGTCGCCCTCTTCCGCGGCAAATCGTACCGCATCGCCGGTGAAGTCATCGCCGGCCTCGAAGCGGAAGAAGCTCGCCCGGCCTCAGCCGGCGTACCGGCAAGCCGGGTCGAGGGCAACCCGCAGTGAGCCATCCAGGTGCATGTCTTTGGTTGTCAGAACAGGAAGCTCGTCAGCCATGCTCTGGCCAGACCGACGGCGCTGGCCCAGTCTTCCGGACTCATGAAATGGGGAGCACCCGCAATCTCCCGATAGCTCAGCCGATCCGGATGCTCGCGATAGCGAGGCAAGAGCCTGGCGTGCAGGGCCTGGGCGGCTGCCGGCGGAACGACCGTGTCGTTCTCGGCGGTGATCGAGAGAAGCGCAGTGGGGAAAAAACGGTCAAGGGCGAGATGAGGGCTGTCCGGGAGCAGCCATTCAGGCGAACCGAGGAGCGCAGCCGCCGCACCAATGCGCCGATCAGCAGTAACCGCTCCGTAAACGATGCAGCCACCCATCGAAACACCGGCAACGGCGACTCGCTTCGGATCAGTCAGACCGCCCTCGACCAGCATGTCGATGAATTGCGGTAACTCGGCAGCCGTCCGGCTGACGAGGCGATCGAAGAGTCGGGGGTTGCCCGTTGGCGACCCGGAAAATTGTTGTTCGAAATCGGCGAGCCGGCGCTGGCCGTGACCTACCGCATCCATGCCGACAGCCAGCAGCCCCGCCTCGGCTAAACAGCACAGTTCGGGCAGATGCAGCTCCTTGTCGGCGCCAAACCCGTGCAGCCACACCACCGTCGGCGCCGGAGCATCTCCACCCAGCGGACGTACGATCAGCGCCGGGACCTGAGCAAACATGGCACGCGTAATGGCAAGGGTCATGATGGCTGCCGCAGGAGACCCCGAGAGGTGGAAGCGCCCTCTTCGCCGCACTCTGCCGAAGCAGTCACGAACTCACTTTCCAGGGCGCCTCCCATCAACTCGCGTCCAGACGGACGCGAGCTGCTACAGACTTCAGGCGCCGCGCTCGCGCATCCAACTGGCAACCTTCGGCGCCAGGACCTTTTGCGACAAGCCGCCGGTGTAGATGCCGATGTGGCCCGTGGCAATGGCAAACTCGGTGTAGTCCTTGCTGCCTACATACTTGCCGAGAGCAACGGTGCACGGCGGCGGCACGATGTGATCCTTTTCGGCAAAGATGTTGAGGATCGGAATCGTGAGTTCCTTGAGGTCCACCTTGCGGCCACCAACCTCGAGGGTACCCTTGACGAGTTTGTTTCCTTTGAGGTAGTCGCGGATGAACTCCTTGAACATCTGGCCGACGGCGTCGGGGCCGCCAAACAGCCATTTTTCCATGCGCAGGAAGTTCTGCAAGGCCAGACGGTCGTCAAGAATATCGATCACGTCAGCGTACTTGCCGTAGTTCAGGATAAACGGCGAAGCCATCATGAACGACTCGTTGAGCACAGTGGCCGGTACATTGCCATGCACGGCAACCATTTTCTCCACGTCGGCTTCACCCCCCATGGTGAACATCAAGCCCTCGTGCGGCTTGTGATTCGCCTTGTAGGCGTCGAAATCGATCGGCGACACGGTCAGAACCAGGTGGCTGATCTTGTCCGGATTGAGCGTCGAGTAGGTGGTTGACATGGCGCCACCCTGGCAGATACCCAGCAGGGCAATCTTGTCGACACCATGGTACTTGCGAATGAAATCCACCGTATCGTCGAAGTAGCCGTTGATGTAGTCGTCGAGAGTGCGGAACTTGTCTACCTGACGCGGGTAACCCCAGTCGTTGAGGTAAACGTCGATACCCTGATTCAACAAATTACGGACCAGTGATCGATCAGGCTGCAGGTCGGCTACTTCGTAACCATTGATCAGCGGCGGCATGATCAGCAGCGGCGTCTTCATGATCTTCGACGGCTCGACCAGCGGATGATAATGGTAGACCTTGATGCCATCCTGCTCAAAGATGACGTCTTTTGGCGTGCTGCCGATATCGATGTCATCGTCAGTCAGATTGGTGAGATTGCTGACGCCCTTGGCGAGCTTCTCGTTCAGGGCAGCGGCTTCAGCCATGAGGTCAGCGGGAAGAATCTGGATTGGGAAAGAAAACATGGGTAGCACCCTCCTAACGGTCTATTAGCTTGTAAAGCCGATCAAAAACAACATTCAGGCTTCGGCTCACTCGCTCTTGGCACGCGCTACTGCTGCCTTGCGAGCCGCAACGCCGCCCTTGGCTGCAACTTGTGCTGCCGGAGGCAGTCCCTTTTTGAGCGCTCGGATCTCCTTCTTGAGTTCGTGGATCACCTGGTAGGTTTCGTCCAGTTCGCTGCGAGTAGGCATGTCGAGACTGCGGAAGATGTCCTCGACGACCTCGCGTTGTGCCAGTTTAAATTGCTGCTGGGCCTTGGTAAACGCGTTTTGCGTATCGAGGAACTCTTGCGTATTGAAGGTCACCAGCAACGATTTGTCGGCAGTACGGTACCAGAGGCCCATCAGTTGGCGCACAGCGGTGATCTTTTCACCCTTGGCAGCCACTTTGCCGAGTTCTTCCACTGTCGCCTCGACGGCTCTGGACAACGCATCGGCGAATGCCTTGTGGAAATTCAGACTGGTCTTGCGCAGATCAACGACCGCGTCGACCAAGCGCAACAACTTGGCGTTCTTCTCACGAGAAGCGCCAAAGAGAGGAATCTGACCGACGCCCGCCAGCGCACTGGCGTCGCCTTCCGGCGACAGGAGGCGATTGAGTCCGGCTGTACCGCCGAGCATCGCCTCGCCGATGTGCCCGGACGAAGCCGCCTGCATCAGAAACGACAACCAGGGACCCATGGCTTCGGGCAAATCCTTGCTCAAGGTTCCGCCCAAATTACCGATGTGCGAACCCATGCCAAAACTGCGCTCGAGCATGGCCGTCGACTCCTTGGCCCACTGCTCGGCAAAACCCTTGAGGTCGGGGCGCCAATCCTTGTTGGCCTCGAGGTTGGGAGCCACGACTTTCATGGACTTGAAAAAGAAATCCATGACACGGTTCATCGCATTATGGCTACCGGTCATACGATCCATCAGCAAACGTGCTGCTTCGTTCGTACCTTTGGTGGCGGCTTCAACGCCTTGCTTGACCGCGGCGACTGGGCCTTCCTGACCGCCCGGGAGATTCTGCAGCATCTGGGACCAGTCGCCCCACAAGCGCTTCTGCGACTCGGCCCAAGCGTTGACGACGCCGCCCAGTTGCTCATTCGGATTCTTGTTTTCCACTCCTGTGATCTCCTTTCAGTGTATCGGACACGCCTACCGCCACGGTAGGCGGATGCCCTGCGGTAGACGGGGTGCACTCTACAACAAAACTGCGGCCGTCTGGCGACGGCCGCGATCTTGCAGCTTTACTGGCCCGGCTGACGGTATCAGGCCAATGCCACCACGGCATCTGCCTTGTGTTTTGCCTCACCCTGCTCGTTGGCACAGGTCAACTCGAGGCGAACACATTTTTCCCCACCCTGCTCCAGTTTCTCGACCACCTTGCCGGTGCACACCATGCGCTCGCCGATCTGGGTGATGGCCGTAAAGCGCACCCCGAAACTGCGGATCGCTTCCTGTGGCACCCATTGCGTCAGCATGCGACCCAGGTAAGCCATGCCCAGCATGCCGTGCGCAAAGACATCAGGTATTCCTTTCGAGCGGACATAATCCTGGTCGAGGTGCAGGGGATGATGGTCGCCGGAACCCGTGGCATACAGGGCCAAGGTCAGACGAGACACCGGCTCGGTGGTCAACGAAGGAATCTCGTCGCCCACCTTGAGCGCATCATAATTCGCTGTTGTCATCGACTATCCCCCTATGCCCGAATAACCATCACGGAGTGCACATCGCACACCAATTCGCCCTGCCGGCGCACCTTGACATCCTTGACGACGAACTGCAGAGCACCATTCTTCTTGTCGTAGATGTCGGTAATCTCGCCATCGAAAGTCAGCGTATCGCCGGCATAGACCGGCTTGTGATACACGAACGACTGTTCGCCGTGCAGCATCTTGCCGAGATCGCAGCCCATGGTTTCGAGGTAATCGAAGGGATGTTCCTTGTCCATGTCCATGCAGAAGAAAAAGGTCGGTGGCGCCAGCACGCCCGGCAGACCAGCCTTCTTCGCGGCCTCTTCGTCGAAGTAGATCGGGTTCGTTTCACCCGTCGCCTTGGCGAACCACTTCAATTGCCATGCCGTCAAATTGACGGAATGTTGCGGCACTTTCATGCCAATGTGTTTCTTGTCAATCAACATCTGTTTCACTCCTGGACCACCCCGGAGACCGGGGTGGAAACGCCGTGTGGCGACTTGATCAGAGAATTTCCAGGGCGATCGCGGTGGCTTCGCCGCCGCCAGCGCAGAGGCCCGCGATGCCGCGCTTGAGACCACGCGCCTTGAGTGCGTAGAGCAGTGTCACCAGAATCCGTGACCCCGTGGCGCCGATCGGATGGCCCAGCGCACAGGCACCACCATTGACGTTAACCTTGTCGTGCGGCAGATCGAGATCACGCATCGACACCATGGTCACCGCAGCGAAAGCCTCGTTGATTTCCCAGAGGTCAACATCCGTAGTCTGCCATCCCACATTCTTCAACAGTTTCTGGAAGGCAAACACCGGCGCGGTCGTAAACCAGGCCGGTTCTTGCGCAAAAGTGGCATGGCCAGCGATCCGCGCCAGAGGCACGATGCCGGCTGCCTTGGCGTCCGATTCGCGCATCAGGACAAATGCCGCAGCACCGTCAGAGATCGAAGACGAGTTCGCCGGCGTCACCGCCCCATCCTTCTTGAAGGCCGGCTTGAGTTTGGCGATCTTCGAAACGTCGCATTTCATCGGTGTCTCGTCGAGGGCAATCACTTCCTCACCCTTGCGGCTGGTAACAGTGACCGGTGCGATCTCGTCCTTGAAGACACCGGAAGTGACTGCGTTCTGTGCACGCGTCACTGATTCAATCGCGAAGGCATCCATCGCTTCGCGCGAGAAAGCATATTTATCTACGCACAGTTCAGCAAAGGCGCCCATCAGTTTGCCTTGCTCGTACGCATCCTCAAGACCGTCGAGGAACATGTGGTCATGCAGCACCCCATTTCCCAGCCGGTAACCCGTGCGAGCGGTGGTCAGTACATGCGGAGCATTGGTCATCGACTCCATGCCACCGGCCACGGCGATGTTGATCGAACCAGCCAACAGTTCGTCGTGCGCGATCATGACCGATTTCTGGGCAGAGCTGCACATCTTGGTCAGGGTGGTGCAAGGCACCGACTTTGGCAGACCTGCGCCCAGAACCGCCTGGCGCGCGGGGGCCTGACGCAAGCCGGCCATCAAGCAGCAGCCCATCAGCGCCTCATCGATGTCCTCGACCTTGATACCCGCCTGCTCGACTGCGGCCTTGATCGCGACACTACCGAGTTGCGTGGCCGTCAAACCCGCAAACTGACCCTGGAAGGCGCCCACTGGCGTGCGCTTCGCGCCTACGATGACAACGGATTCACTCATAAAACACTCCTATTATTACAACGACTATTGCCCGATTGAAGTTAATTGCAGGTCAGGACTTACTTCCCTGGCATCCGGATGGCACCATCGAGACGGATGACTTCACCGTTCAGATAAGTGTTCTCGCAGATGTGCCGGACCAGCGCTGCATACTCGGCAGGATAGCCCAGGCGCGATGGGAACGGCACCATCTTGCTCAGCGTATCCTGAACGGGTTGTGGCAAGCCCTTCATCATCGGCGTCCCGAAGATACCTGGAGCGATGGTGACGACGCGGATGCCATGCTCTGCGAGCTCGCGCGCGACCGGCAGCGTCAGGCCAACGACAGCCGCCTTCGAAGAGGCATAGGCGGCCTGGCCAATCTGGCCGTCGTAGGCGGCGATTGATGCGGTGTTGACGATCACCCCACGCTCACCGTCCTCGTTCGCTTCGTTCTTGCTGATCGCTTCGGCAGCAAGACGAATCATGTTGAAGGTGCCGATCAGATTGATGTTTACGACGCGCGCAAAAGTTGCCAGGTCGTGCGGGCCATTGCGGCCAAGCACCTTTTTGGGTGGTGCGACACCGGCACAGTTGACCAGTCCGTGCAGCGCGCCGAATTCCTTGACGGCCATTTCGATGGCGGCGCTTGCGCTCGCCTCATCGGTCACATCGGTCTTGGCAAAGCGCGCGTTCGGTCCAAGTTGCGCGGCCTGCGCCTCGCCGGCAGCAGCATCGATATCGACAATCACCACCTTTGCACCAGCGCTGACCAGGCCGCTCGCCGTTTCCGCTCCGAGGCCGGAGCCTGCACCCGTTACCACAAAAACACTGCCACTGATTTGCATTTTAACCCCCAAAAAAATATCGCGACATCACGCAATGCCGCGCTCCTGGACTGTGCCGACGGCGATCCTCATGAACGAGCGTCGTCACAGTAAAAACAGAACCTCCTGGCACATCGAGAATTCTCTTGATGATGCGAGTGCCTGAGCCAAAAAGACTGCTTGGCAACAACCCGTACAGCGAACCGTTGCGCTCAACAAGTTCCCTTGTGTCTGGCGCATTTACGCCTGGCCGGTAACGGCGGCGAGCAACCTCGCCATTGTCGAATGCAGACCGCTGCCGAGTCAAGCACCAGACGCAGTCCGGCAACGAGGGCCACGCCATTCCCATGCTGCAGTCGGTCGCTAAGTGCCCGTTGTCACCGCTTCTGTTGACCTGGATCAGGGCCGCGTCCGCGCGATGCTTTAGCATGCTGGTCACTTGGGCGCTATGGTGCCCTGATCTGACGATTGTTTCAGCACTCAACGGAGAATACTCATGGTCGAAACGCTTAACGAATCTCAGGAGCCTGCTGCGGCAACCGCGGCGGTCACCCCACCTGAAGCGAGCGGTGCAGCAAAGCCGCCCGCCAAGCCCCGCATCGCACGTCGGAAGAAACCCGCAGCAAAGCCGCCCGCCCTGCCACCGGTTGCTGATGCCTCAACAACCGCAGCGCCTGACACCACAACGGCCATGCCTCTGGCTGCCGTTACGGCAGCCACGCCGGCGACCGTCGATCCGCAGCCGCGAATGGAGTTCTCTCGCCGCCTGGGAGATCGCCATTTGCTGGATTCCGACGCACTGGAAAACATTGACCGGATGACCAATGTGGCGCTCGGTCAGTTGAGTGGCGGAATTTCACCAGCATCGCTGGCGATGGCTTATCTCGACTGGACGGTGCATCTGGCGGCATCGCCCGGCAAGCAGTTTCAACTGGCAGCCAAGGCGACCCGCAAGGCGATGCGCCTGGGCGCCTATGCCCTGTCTTCGGCAATCACGGGTAACGCCGAGCCGACCATCAAGCCACTGCCCGGCGACCATCGCTTCGATCATCCGGGCTGGCAACGTTTTCCCTACAACGTGATCTACCAGGGCTTCCTGCTCAATCAACAATGGTGGCACAACGCGACCACCGGCATTCGCGGCGTTTCCAAGCATGGCGAAGCCGCAGTCTGGTTCACCGCCAAACAGATCCTCGACATGACGGCACCATGCAATATGCCGCTCCTGAACCCTGAAATCGTTGAAACCACGATCAACGAGCGAGGCGCCAATCTGTCACGGGGTGCCCAGTTCTATGGTGAGGACATGCGCCGCTCGCTGCGTGACGAAAAACCGGCCGGAGTCGAGGCGTTCAAGGTAGGAGAAAATCTCGCCATCACGCCGGGCAAGGTGGTTTATCGCAATCTGCTGATGGAGCTGATTCAATACTCGCCGACCACGGATACCGTCCAGCGCGAACCCGTCCTGATGCAGTCGGCATGGATGATGAAATACTACATCCTCGACCTGTCGCCGCACAATTCGCTGGTCAAGTACCTGGTGGATCAAGGCCATACGGTGTTCATGATCTCGTGGCTCAACCCCGGCGCGGAACACCGCAATCTCGGCATGGAAGATTACCGCAAGCTGGGAACACTGGCCGCCATCAACGCCATTTCGGACATCCTGCCGGGGCGCAAGATCCACACCGTCGGTTACTGCCTGGGCGGCATTCTGCTGACCATTGTCGCCGCTGCGATGGCTCGCGACGGGGATGACCGGCTGGCCAGCGTCACCTTGTTCACCACCATGACCGACTTTACCGACGTCGGTGAAATCAACGTCTTCATGGATGCCAGCGAAGTGACCCTGCTCGAGGACATGATGTGGCAGAAAGGTTATCTGGGACACAAGCAGGTCTCCGGTGGCTTCCAGATGCTCAAGTCCGCCGATCTGATCTGGTCGAAGATGGTGCGCGAGTACTTTCTCGGTCAGCGGGCGCCGATGTTCGACCTGATGGCGTGGAACGCCGACAGCACCCGCATGCCCTGCCGCCAGCACTCGGAACTACTCCGCCAGCTCTATCGCGACAACCAGCTGTTCTCTGGCTGCTATAAGGTCGGCGGGCGTCCGATCCACATCAGCGATATCCACGTCCCGATCTTCGCCGTCGCTGCCGAAGGGGATCATGTGGCGCCGTGGCGCGCGGTCTTCCGGCTGCACCTGCAGAGCGATGCCACCGAAATGACCTTCGTGCTGACCAGCGGCGGCCACAACGTCGGCATCGTCAACGAGCCGGGGCATCCGCACCGCAGCTACCGGATCTCCACCTGCCGCGAGGGCGAGCGGGTGCCTGACGCGGAGACCTGGAAGGCCGAAACGCCGAGCACGCAAGGCTCCTGGTGGACGGCGTGGCAGCCGTGGATGGTGGCGCATTCCACCGGCCACGTCCCCGCTCCGGCGACCGGCGCCCCCGACCGCGGCTACGCCACCCTCGGCGACGCACCGGGAAC
>RRZU010742083.1_pt1 | contig 13067 bp, 10 predicted proteins | sample 2165561 | NCBI WGS metagenome assembly RRZU01 (sample SAMN10456909, study PRJNA506462) | wastewater metagenome | isolation source: wastewater sludge | place: USA: Moscow, Idaho
GCCGCCGAACAGGTGAACCGCGTGCGGCTCGACCAGCAGGCGGCCCGCGACGCGCACCGTCCCCGCCTCGGCGGGCGCCGTGCCGTCGATCAGCGCCGTCAGCGAGCCGGCCGCCACCGCGCTGGAGGGAACGACGCCGACGACCTCGCCGTCCGTGAGCGCGAGCGACAGCCCGGCGATGCCCTCGGCGCGAACGCCGTCGAACTCCAGGGCCGGGTGCCCGCTCGTCGGCCCGTGCCCCGGCGCGTCGCCCTCCGGTGAGACTCCTCGAGGATCGCCTTGGTCGCCATCCAGTGACCGCCGCGCGCGCTGAACGTGAGCGCGGTGAACAGCAGCAGGATGCCGACGGAGGACAGCCACATCGCGCCGCCGTCGCCCGTGCGCACGGCGCGGTCGATGACGAGCCCGAACGCGACCGGCACGAGCGCCTCGCAGGTCTGGTGCCCGACCATGCCGAGCGTCGCGAGGACGGTCCGCAGGCGCTGCCGACGGTAGACGTCCAGGATCACGGCGCCGGCGGTCAACACGCAGAGCACCCTATCGGGTGGTTGAATCGGGGCATGAGCATCGACATCCAGATCTGGTCCGACATCGCCTGCCCGTGGTGTTTCATCGGCAAGCGGCGGTTCGAGCGGGCGCTCGCGGCGTTCCCGCAGCGCGATCAGGTCCGCGTGACCTGGCGCAGCTACCAGCTCGACCCGACGCTTCCCGAGCACTACGACGGCAGTGAGGTCGACTACCTCGTCTCGTCGAAGGGGATGCCGCGCGCGTCGGTCGAGCAGATGATCGGGCACGTCGCGGAGCAGGCGCGCGGTGAGGGCCTCGACTACGACTTCGGCGCGCTCGTCGTCGCCAACTCGCGGCGCGCGCATCGGCTCCTGCAGGCGGCCAAGCGCGCGGACGCCGATGGCGGTAGGCGCGCCGACGCCCTCGAGGAGGCGCTGTTCTCCGCGCACTTCGTGAAGGGCGAGGACATCGGCGACGGCGACACGCTCGTCCGGCTGGGCGCCGCCGCGGGCCTGGCCGAGGACGACTCCCGCGCCGCCCTGGACTCCGCGGAGCTGGACGCCGCCGTCGACGCCGACATCCGCGAGGCAGCGGCCATCGGCGTGCGCGGGGTGCCGTTCTTCGTCGTCGAGAACAAATACGGGGTTTCGGGTGCGCAGCCCTCCGAGGTGTTCACCCAGGTGTTGGAGACGGTGCTCGGGGAGCAGAAGCCTCAACTGATCGACGTCGGCGACGCGGGCGAGGCCTGCGGCCCGGACGGCTGCTGACCGGCTGGTAGCTAGTGGCGGCGAAGGCACACTGAGCATCAGCGTGGCGGCAAACGTTCAGTTCGCAACGCCCACGCGACTATCGTGAGCGTCAGAGTCAGTATGTTGACTCTGACGTTCACGGTAACCCTGGCAGCCTCGAGGGTGTGCTGCTCGCGGCGGCCGACCAGCGAGGAGACGAGCGTGTAGTGGCCTGGCCGTGACGAATGTCATGATGGGTCATGTTCGCCGACGACGGTGCGTCCGTGCCGACGCTCGACACGCTGAGGAAAGCGACGCCGGGCCTCCCCAGCCTGCCGTTGGCGCTGGTGACGATCGTCGTCGCCTGCCACACCGCCCTGAACGAGCTCGACCGGCTGATCGGCAGCGTCCCGGCGGGCGGGTATTCGGCGAGCTTCACGGCCGCCAACACGGCGCCGAGCGCGCGGGTCTTCGCGCTCCTCGGCCAGCTGAACGGCGCTGCGAACGGATTCGTTCTCGCCTACGTGCTCGTCGACTGCGCGCTGGCCGTCACCTACGGCTACCTCCTCCACGGCGCCCTCTCCGAGGCGCGACGGCGCGGCGTGATCCCCGCGGGGGCGCCGCTGGGCCTGCTGACCACGCCGCGGCCCCGGCTGGCCGTCGTCGCGGCAGGCGCGGACGTCGTCGAGAACCTGCTGCTCCTCGGCGTCGTGGTCGGCGGCCTCCCGCTCGCCCTCCCGGCCATGGCGGCGACGGCCGTGAAGTGGCTGTGCCTCGCCGGAGTGGGCGCCTCGCTCCTCTACGGCGCGCTGGGCACCGCGCGCGGCCGCAAGGTGGGAAGGGACCTGCTGCGCGCCGTCGCCGTCCACCGGTTCTCGCTGCTCGCGGTCCTGCCCGTCACCCTCCTGGCGCTGGTCTCCGGCCCCGGCATCTTCGACCAGCTCCCCGACGTCCAGCGCGCCTGGCTCGACGTGGCCGACGGCCGGACCGGGCCACGCGATGGGTTCGTCGCGGTCGTCGCCCTCGGCGCGGTGACGGTGGGCGTCTTCTTGTTGAACCGGCTCGAGACCGACGACCTGTACCGTCGTCGCGCGATGGCGCGGCGCGGCGAGCAACGCCCCGTCGCCCCGCTGTGGCAGTGGCTGTTCGGGCCGATCGTCGCCGGCGTGCTCGCCGGGCTCTCCGCGCTGCTGGGCGGCGTCGTCCGCTGGGGCATCTTCGGGCTCTTCGTGGGCATCCCTCTGGCGGTGGCCGGCGCGTCGTGGTTGCTGCGCCGGCGCGGGACGCTGACCCCGCCCGAGCTCGTCGGGCCGAAGGCTCCGGTCCGCCTGGCCTGGCTCGTCGGCGACGCCCTGGTGCTTGCCGGGGTCGTCGCCGCCTCGCTGGGACTGCTGCGCTCCTTCGTCGTCCTCGCTGCCGTCCCGGAGGGCGGCGCGCGAACCGTGGCGGCGTGGGCGGCCGTCCTCCTCGGCCCCGGGGTTGCGGTGGCCACCTGGTGGGTCGGCATCCCCGCGCTGACATCGGTGTGCGGCCACTGGCCGGGCGTCCGTTCGCTCCTGAGGCCCGGCGCAGGCTGGGGCATGCGCGACCTGAACCCGGCGGCGCTGGGTGGCACCTCCAGGCGCGCGGTCCGCGGCGGAGCCTGGGCCGGAATCGCGACCAGCGCGGGCCTCCTCGTCCTGATCGGCGCGGGTCCGCGTCAGGCGGCGGACCTCTTCGGCGTGCTCGGGGTCGTCATGATCTCGCTGGGGCTCCTGATGCTGCTCGTGGGCACCACGGTCGCCGTCCACGTGTCGTTCGCGCCGCCGGAGTTGTTCTGGACGAAGGCGCTGCGGCTCCGCGACGTTCCCGTGGTCGGGCTGCTCGTCGTCGTGCTGCTCGCGGCCACCCTGCAGGGCGGCGACACGGCGGTCCATGGCGTCCGGCCCCTCGCGGCGACGGCAAGCCCGGGCGACAGCCCGCAGACGGCGGTGGAGCAGTGGCTCGCGCGGGTCGACGTCGGCGACTGCCGCGTCAACGTGGGCACCGCGAGGAGCCCGCGTTGGGCGCGTCCGATGGTGTTCGTGGCCGCCGAGGGCGGCGGCATCCGCGCCGCCTACTGGACCGCCGCGGTCATGTCCCAGCTCCGCGGAACGTGCGCCGTCGACGCTGTTGCCCTCGCGTCGGGGGTCAGCGGCGGGTCGGTGGGCCTCGCCGTCCTGCGCGCCACGCCGGTCGGCGAGGGGAGCGACGCCGTGTGGGACCTCGGGGGCGCCGCGGCCCTCGGGCAGGCCGTCGACGGCCTGTTGGTCCGCGACCTCGCCTACTCCGTGACGGGCGTTCCCGGGCTTGTCGACGGCGCGTGGCTGGACCGGGCCGGGCTCATGGAGACGGCGTGGGAGACAAGTCTCCCGGGGCTTGCCGCCGACTTCTACGCGCCCGCGAGCGGCGGGCTGAGGGCGCCGCTCGTGCTCAACGCCACCGACGCCAACACGGGCTGCCGCGTGCTCGCCACCCACCTCCGGCTCGACCGCCCCCGGCTTGAGCGGTGCGGGGAGAGCACCGCGCCGCTGGCCAACAGCCGCGACCTGCGCGACTACCTCGCCGACTCCGCCCGACCGCTGGGCGACGGTGACAGGTGCCTTCCCGGCATCCGGCTCTCCAGTGCGGCCATGGCCTCGGCGCGGTTCCCGTACGTGACGCCGTCGGGCGTCGTCGGTCCCTGCCGGGAGGCCGCCGCCACGCAGCTGATCGACGGCGGCTACGCCGAGGGCAGCGGCCTCGGCTCCCTGATCGATCTCGCCCCGCGCCTCCTCGCCGTCGCCCCGGACGACGGCATCCCCGTCCTCCCGATCGTCGTCTACCTCGACAACGGCCGCGGCTCAGACCTCGCGCCGCCCCCGCCGGGCACGCTCCCCGAGCTGCTCGTCCCGCCGCTCGGCCTGCGGAACGCCAGGGGAAGCCAGCAGTCGCCGACGGCGTGGCTACAGCGGGCGGGGGAGCTCTCCGTCGGCCGCGACCCGCTGCCGGCAAGGGTCTTCGTCGTCGCGCAGGACAGCGCCCCCGGCGTGCAGGCGCCGCTGGGGTGGGTGCTGTCGGCGGCGAGCAGGGCGGACATGGACCGCTCGATCCGCGTCGCCGTCGAGCGCGCCGCCCAGCACGGCCCCGACCCGGACGACGAGGAGTTACAGGAGGCGGAGCAGGAGCAGCGCCAGGGCTACCCGGGCCTGGCCGAGCTCGTCAGGCTGTTCCACACCGGCCGCTAGGCCTTCTTCTCCTTCGCGGCCGCCTTGGCCCGGAGCGCGAAGATGTCGAAGGTGTCCCTGAGCTCGACGTCGGGGTCGTTGGCGCCTTCCTCCCAGGGGTCGTACGGCTCCTCGTCGTCGTCCTCGTCGACGAAGCCCTTCGACGGGTCGTACTTGTCCCGCAGCTCGCCCCCGACGGTGGCCAGGTCGCCCAGCAGCTCGTCGGGAAGCGTCGTCAGGATCTCCTCGATGTAGGTGGCCGCCGCCTCCTCCGTCGGGACCTCGCGGTTCTCGCGCTGCGACGTGTACCAGCGGTGGTCGAGGACCTCGTGGAAGAACTGGGCGGCATCGCGCTTGCCCTGCAGGTGCGCGGGGATGCGGCCGACGGCGGGCTCGAACACCTCGACCAGCCACTGGTGGGCCGCCACCGACTCCGGCACGGTGGGCGCCACCTTCGCGCGGAACGTGTCCATGTCGTTCAGCATGCGCCGGGCCTGGTGCTCCTCGGCGTCGAGGCCGGTCAGCCGCATCAGGCGGCGGGTGTGGTGGCCGGCGTCGACGACCTTCGGGCGCATCCGGATGGTGCGGCCGTCGGGTGAGGCGTCGACGTCGATTTCCGCGACGTCGAAGCCCAGGGCGTTCAGCCGTCGCACGCGCCCCTCGAGGCGGTACAGCTCGGACTCGTCGAACTCCTCGACGCCGGTCAGCTCCGCCCACAGCTGGTGGTAGCGCTCCTCGATGGTGCCGACGAGCCACTGCGGGTCGAGCGACGGGTCAAGGATGCCGCCGGCCTCGAGGTCGAGGAACTCGCCGAAGAGGTTGGTGCGGGCGATCTGGAGGTCGTGCGTGCGCTGGCCGTCGGTCAGCTGGTCGTGGATCTCTCCCGTCTCGGCGTCGACGAGGTACGCGGCGAACTCGCCGGCGTCGCGCCGGAACAGGATGTTCGAGAGCGACACGTCGCCCCAGTAGAAGCCGCTCAGGTGCAGCCGGACGAACAGCACGACCATCGCGTCGAGCAGGCGCCCCACGGTCTCGTGCTTCACGCCCGGGTAGAACAGCGAGCGGTACGGCAGGGAGAACGGCAGGTGCTTGGTGAGGAGGACGGGGTCGAGCGGGTCGCCGTTGATGTCGACGCGGCCGAGCACGACGCCGACCGGCTCGACCGACGGGATGCCGAGGTGCTTCAGCTCCGTCAGCAACCGGTACTCCTGGACCGCGACCTCCTCGAGGATCTCCTTCGCGGCGAGGATCTCGTCGCCGACCTGCAGGAACCGCACGACGTGCCGGGAGATGCCCCGGGGGAGCGCGACGAGGTACTGCGTCGGCCACTGGTCGAGCGGCGCTGCCCACGGCAGCCGGATGAGGTCGGCGTCGGGCTTCGCGGCGAGGAATCTGGGCACGCGCCAAGCCTAGCCGGGTCAAGGCCGTGGGCCGAGTGCCCTCTTGGCGTGGACGCGGTGCGTCGGGCGTGACGGGCTCAAGAAGCGGTGGCGGCGCGGTCGAGCGCCTCGGCCACGACGGCGACCAGGTCGTCGGCCGCCTCCACGCCCACGCTCATCCGGATCAGCGCGTCGGTGATCCCCGCGTCGTCGCGGGCCTCGGGCGTCATGCCCGCGTGGGTCATCGTCGCAGGCACGCAGACCAGCGACTCGATGCCGCCGAGGGACTCGGCGAGGTGGAAGACCTGTAACCCGTCGAGGAAGGCGTCGACGGCGGGGGCGCCGCCGGCCAGCTCGAACGACACGAGCGATCCCATGCCCAGCTGCTGCCGGGCGGCGACGTCGTGGCCAGGGTGGTCCGCGAGGCCGGGGAAGTGGACCCGCGCGACGGCGGGGTGGCCCCGCAGCACGGGCACGAGCGCCGCGGTGTTCTCCGCGTGCACGCGCAGCCGCGCGTCGAGGGTGCGGAGGCCGCGCAAGGTTAGATAGGCGTCGAATGGGCTGCCGGTGAGGCCCAGCGCGTTGGCCCACAGCCGCAGTCGCTCGTGGAGCTCCGGGTCTGCGACGACGACCGCGCCGCCGACGACGTCGGAGTGCCCGTTCAGGAACTTGGTCGTCGAGTGGAGAACGAGGTCCGCGCCGAGCTCGAGCGGGCGCTGCAGCAAGGGGGAGAGGAAGGTGTTGTCGACGGCCACCAGCGCGCCGACGGCGTGCGCCGCGTCCGCCGTCGCCCGGATGTCGGTGATCCGCAGCAGCGGGTTCGACGGCGTCTCGATCAGAACCAGGTCCGGACGGCGGCCGATCGCCGCGGCGAGGGCGTCGGCGTCGTTGACGTCCACGAAGTCGACGACGAAACGGCCCTGCTCGGCGAGGAAGGTCAGCAGCCGCCACGTGCCGCCGTAACAGTCGTGCTGGGCGAGCACGCGGCCGCCGACGGGAACCAGGGCCTCGACGACGAGGGTGAACGCGGCCAGGCCCGTCGCGAGCGCCGTGGCGCCGACCCCGCCCTCGAGCGTGGCGAGGGCGTCGTTCAGCTGGTCGCGGGTGGGGTTGCCGGAGCGCGAGTAGTCGTACTGGCGCGGCGACGTCGGTCCCTCGAAGGTGTAGTTGGTGCTGAGGTAGATGGGCGGCACCACGGCCCCGTGCGCGGGGTCCGCCCCCAGTCCGGTCCGCATTCCCGTCGTCCAACGCCCAAGCTCAGCCACCGGATCAAGGTAGCCCACCCGGCCGGGTGCGGGCGCGCCTGTTCGCATCCGGCGGAGCGGGAACGGCCGCCGTCGACTCGCCGACGAGCAGCTCGCCGCGGATGGACAGCGGGCTGAACTCCTGCCGGCCCTCGGTGATGGCCCGGACGAGGTAGCGCGACGTCTCGCGCGCGATCTCCTCGGTCGGCTGGACCACCGTGGTGACGGAGGGGACGCAGTAGCGCCCGAAGTCGAGGCCGTCGAAGCCCGTGACGGAGACGTCGCCGGGGACGGTCAGCCCGCGGTCGTGCGCGGCGCGCAGCGCCCCGAGGGCGGCCGCGTCGCACGTCGTCACGATGGCCGTGACGCCGTGCGGCACCTCGCCACCCGCCAACCACGCGTGCACCGACGCGTAGCCGTTATCCATCGTGTAGATGTCCTCGGGATCGGCGCTGGGGATGAGCCAGCCGTCCTCCGGCGCGATGCCCGCGTGGGCGAGCGCGTCGCGGTAGCCCTGATAGCGCAGCGCCCAGGCATGGTCCGACTCCAGGGAGAATCCCGCGCTGGCCGGGCCGAAGGCGATGCGGCGGTGGCCGAGGGCCAGCAGGTGGCGGGTGAGCTCGGCCGCGCCGGACTTGTCGTCCACAGACACCGACGGTGCGCCGTCGAGCAGGCCCATGGCCGTGCAGAACACCACCGGGATGCCGACCCCGGCCAGGTAGTCGGCGAGCGAGGGGTCGTCCGGGACGAGCTTGTTGCCGAAACGCCCCAGGAACACCAGCCCCGCGAGGCGACGCTCGGTCGTCAGCCGGATGATCGTGGCGGTGTTGGCGTCCTGGTCGCTCACGTGGACGGGGTGCAGGTCGAGCCCGGCGTCCGCGAGCTGGTCGCGGACCACGCCGAGGATGTGGTTCGACAGCTCCGAGGTCCAGCCCTGGAAGACGACGGCGACGGTGCGGGTCGACGAGATCTTCAGGTTCTTCGCGGCCGCGTTAGGGACGTAGCCGGTCTCGCGGGCGACCTGGAGGATCCGCTCCCTCGTCCGGGGGCTGATCCCCGTGCGCTCGTTCATGGCCCGCGAGACCGTGCTGACGGCGACGCCGCAGCGCTCGGCGAGCTCGGTGATCGTGATGCTCGACATCGATCACCCCTCGCCGATGTGGCCGCGGCGTCGCATCGGCGTCAGCCCTTGACCGCGCCCGCGACGATGCCGCGGATGATGTGCTTCTGGCTTGCCAGGTAGAAGACGATCACCGGGATCATCGCGAGCACCAGCACGCCCATCATCGCGCCCATGTCGACGGAACCGTAGCCGCCGCGCAGGTACTGCACGGCGATGGGGATCGTCTTGTAGTTCCTGAGGTCGAGCACCAGCGAGGGGAGCAGATAGTCGTTCCACAGCCACATGATCTCGAGGATAGCGACGGTGACCATCGCCGGCTTGAGGATGGGAAGCACGACCTGGAAGTACATCCGGACGGTGCCGCAGCCGTCGATCAGGGCGGCCTCCTCCAGCTCCCGGGGGATGCCCTTGACGAAGCCGGTGAAGATGAACACCGCCAACCCGGCACCGAAGCCCAGGTAGACGACCCAGATGCCGATCGGGTTGCTGAGGCCGAGGTAGTCCGCGAACCAGGACAGCGTGAACATCACCATCTGGAACGGCACGACCAGGTTGAACAGGAAGATCAGGTACAGGAACTTCGCGTACTTGTTGTCCACCCGGACGATCCACCACGCCGTCATCGACGTGCAGAGCAGGATCCAGAACGCCGATCCCAGCGTGATCACCAGCGACCACCCGAAGGCCTCGACGAGTCCGGTCTTCTGGATGCCGAGCAGGTAGTTGTCGAAGCCGACGAAGGTGTCGGCGTTCGGCAGCGAGAACGGCTCGGTCGAGATGAAGATCTTCGCCTTGAAGGAGTTGATGACCACCAGCGCGATCGGGTAGAGGTATGCCAGCGTCAGCACCGAGAAGAAGACGGTCCAGGCCGTGGGCCGCTTGACCTCATTCATTTCCGGCCTCCTTCGAGCGCACGAACCAGTTCTGCAGCAGCGTGACGGTGGCGACGATGATCAGGAAGACGACCGCCTTCGCCTGGCCGACGCCCTCGAACCCCGGGCGGCCGTAGAACGTGTTGAAGATGTTGAGCGCCAACAACTCGGAGGTCCGGGAGGGGGCACCGTTGGTGAGGGCGAGGTTCTGGTCGAACATCTTGAACCCGCCGGAGAGGGTCAGGAAGGTGCACACGGTGATCGCGGGCATCACCAGCGGCAGGATGACGTGCCACAGCGTCTGCCGGCGGCTCGCGCCGTCGACCTCCGCGGCCTCGAGGACGTCGCCGGGAATGGATTGCAGGCCCGCGATGTAGATCACCATCATGTAGCCGATCTGCTGCCATGCCGTGAGCATCACCATGCCCCAGAAGCCGTAGGTCGCGGAATAGGTGATGGACCGCTCCCAGAATCCCAGGATGCCGTTGAGCAGCAGCAGCCAGATGTAGCCGAGCACGATGCCGCCGATGAGGTTCGGCATGAAGAACACCGAGCGGAAGATGTTCGCGCCCTTGATCGCCTTCACCAGGATGTAGGCGACGAAGAACGCGGCGACGTTGATGATGACGGCGGTGACGATCGTGAACGCCGTGGTGTACCACAGGGAGTGGAGGAAGACGGGGTCCGTGAAGACCCTCGTGTAGTTGGCCATGCCGACCCAGGTGGCGCTCGTGATGGTGTTGAACTTCGTGAACGACAGGTAGACCCCCATCACGAAGGGGACGACGAAGCCGATGCAGAACGCGAGGACCGTGGGGCCGGTGAACAGCCAGCCCCAGCGTCTCATTGAGGTGTTCATTGAGATGACTCCTTATGAGAGACGTCCCGGAGCGCGACGCGCACGCTCCGGGACGTCTCATTCGGATGGATCAGCTGTTCGCGAGCTTGACCTCGGCGGCCCAGCCGTCGACGAAGGCGGTCTCGACGCCGGTCCACTCACCGGTGCCCTGCGCGTACTCGAGCAGGGCCTGGCCGACGCCGCTCTTCCACTCGTCGGAGGGCATGGCGGTGAAGTTCCAGGAGACCGGGATCTTGCCGGCCGCGGTGTAGGCCTGGTCCGCGAGCACCAGCGGGTTGGTGGGCGCGAATGCATCGAAGCCGGAGAACGGCGTCACGAAGCCCATGTCGTTGACCAGCGCGGACTGGCCGGTCTCGGAGGTGATGACCCACTCCAGGAACTTCACGGACGCGGCCTGGTTCTCGGCGGACGCCTGGCTGTTGACCACCCAGTAGTTCTCCGAGCCGGTCGTGAGGCCCTGGTTCTCCTCGCCGTCGGCGCCGATGTAGATCGGCAGCATGCCGAGGTCGTCGTCGGCCATGCCGGCGCCGGACAGGTCGCCGTAGGCCCAGGTGCCGTTCTGCAGGAACACGGCCTTGCCGGTGGCGAACTCGGCCGTTGCGTCCTCCATGGTCTTGCCGGAGAGCGTCGTCGGGGCGACCGTCGCGTTGTTGATGTACAGGTCGAAGATCTGCTTGTAGTTCGGCAGGTAGGAGCCCTTGATGGTCTCGGGCTGCCCGACGATGTTGTCAGCCTTGAACTCGTAGTACAGCGGCATGTTGGCCAGGTGCGTCTTGAAGCGCCAGTCGGACGACGGGTCGAAGCCGGACGAGGTGAACGCGCCCTCGACGCCCAGGGCGTCCTTGTTGGCCTGGATGCCCTCCGCGACGGCCTTGAGCGCGGCGAAGTTGTTCAGTTCCTCGATGGACTTGACGGCGGCGTCCGGCAGCTCGAAGTACTTGGCGAGCAGCGCCTTGTTGTAGATGATGCCGTAGGTCTCGATGACGTAGGGCACGGCCGAGATCTGCGAGCCGTCGGCGCTGCTGAGCGCCATCTCGGAGACGTTGAGGTTCTTGTACATCGCCGTGTCGGTGAGGTCGGCGGTGTAGTCCTGCCAGGTGGCGAGGCCGACGGGGCCGTTGACCTGGAAGATCGACGGCGGGTCGGACTTGGCCATCTCGGACTTCAGCGTGGCGGCGTAGGTGCCGGAGGCCGCGGTCTCGACGGTGACCGAGACGCCGGTCTCCTCCTGGTACTTCTTCGCGAGCTCGACCCACTGCTCGGCCTGCTCGGGCTTGAAGTTGAGGTAGTAGACGGAGCCGGTCGCGGCGGGCGCGCCGGTCGTGCCGCCGTCAGAGGGCTTCTCTGCGGCGTCGCCGCCGCAGGCGGCCAGCGAGAGCGACAGGGCGGCCGCCGCGGCGACGGCCAGTGTCGACTTCTTGAGATTGCGCGTAGTCATGACGCTCTGATTCCTCCAGGGGATCGGTGGGTGTCGGGCCCGGCACTCGCTGACAGGTCGTTCACCCGATGGACGGACAGGAACGGAAACGTTTCCTCTCATGGTCGACTCTACTGTCGGGCGAGGGGAGGGACAAGCTGAGGATGGTCACAATTCGGTAAAGTTCCGCGGCGCGGACGGGCGGCCTCACGCGGCCGGGGGAGCCTCCGGGAGCCACGGCGACACGGCCCGATTCAGCAGGGGGATGGTGGCGTAGGCGGCCATCGGCCACCCGCCGAGCAGGAGCGGGGGCAGGGCGGCGGGCACGGTGATCGCGACGGCGACGGCGAGGGCGACGATGCCCGCGGCGACGCCGAACGCGCCGAGCGCGTAGGGGAGCCTGACGAGGGGGATCAGCAGCGCGTTCTTCAGCGTCGCGCCGACGGGGTTCTCGAACCGGGCCTGGAGGAACCAGGGGAAGGGGAACACGAGCGCGACCACGACGGAGACGAGGACCTTGGCGACCAGCAGGTCGGCGACGGGCAGCAGCGCCCAGGAGGCGGCGAGGCCGCCGATGATCGGCGCGGCGATCGCCCAGAGCAGGGTCGCCCGCCCCAGGTTGGCGCGGAACGAGCGCAGGTAGAGCGCCGTCGTCCCGCCGCCCTGCCCGTCGTGCAGCCGCCACAGCGTGTCGTACAAAGCGGTCATGGCCGCCCCGAAGGTGACGAGCGGGATCGACGAGGCGATCAGGAGGAGATTGAGCAGCACGAGGTCGCCGACGCGGGCGACGCCCTGCCAGAAAGGGGCCTCGGTGTCGAAGATGCGGCCGAACATCCTGCCCCTGTCGTCGGTTGGTGGCTATGCAGAGGGCCCCGCGGACAACCGCGGGGCCCTCTGTGCGTTGGGTGCGTCAGCTGATGCGCAGACCGGACTTGGTGCTGAACACGTGCACGTTGGCCGGGTCGGCGACGAGGCGGACCATGTTGCCGCGATCGGGAGCCGTGCGGGCCGCGACGCGGGCGATGATCTGCTGCGCGGTGAGCTTCTCGTTGTCCGAGAGGCCGGCGAGCGTGCCGTAGAGGTACGAGTCGGCGCCGAGCTCCTCGAGCACGGAGACGTCGATGCCGATGCCGGTGCCGTCGGGGGAGACCGCGAAGGCCTCGGGACGGATGCCGACGGTGAGGGTGGCCTCACCCTCGGCCTTGGCAAGGGTCTCGCGGGGGACGCGCACGACGTAGTCGCCGATCTGCACGCCGTCCTCGGTCCGCTTGCCCTCGAGCAGGTTCATGGCGGGGGAGCCGATGAAGCCGGCGACGAAGAGGTTCTTCGGGGCGTCGTACAGGGCCAGCGGGGTGTCGACCTGCTGCAGAATGCCGTCCTTCATCACCGCGACGCGGTCACCCATGGTCATGGCCTCGACCTGGTCGTGCGTGACGTAGACGGTGGTGACGCCGAGGCGCTGCTGCAGCGCGGCGATCTGGGTGCGGGTGGCGACGCGCATCTTGGCGTCGAGGTTCGACAGCGGCTCGTCCATGAGGAACACCTGGGGCGAGCGGACGATCGCGCGGCCCATGGCGACGCGCTGACGCTGGCCACCGGAGAGGGCCTTCGGCTTGCGGGCGAGGAAGTCCTCGAGGCCGAGCATCTTGGCGGCCTCCTGGACGCGGGCCTGGCGCTCGGCCTTGGGCACGTTCTGCATCTTCAGCGCGAAGCC
>RRZU012218670.1_pt1 | contig 13065 bp, 10 predicted proteins | sample 2165561 | NCBI WGS metagenome assembly RRZU01 (sample SAMN10456909, study PRJNA506462) | wastewater metagenome | isolation source: wastewater sludge | place: USA: Moscow, Idaho
GCGTCGGGCGACGCCACTGCCGTCGAGGATGACAGGCACGCCACCTACCGGTCAATCGCTTTCCGGTGCCGTGCCGGCCTCACTCCGCGGGGCTCGTGTCGTCGCACCGATCAGGGTTCGAGGGCGGCGCCGACACACGAGCGCCCCGAGGATCCTGTCTCCGTCGCCGGGCCGACTCTGGGCCTCGACGATGTCGAACCCGGCCCCGTCGAGCACGGCGCACAGGTCGGTCGTCGGCCATCGATAGGCGCGCACGACGGCGTGGTCGAAGGGCTCGAGGGAGGCGCCGACGAAATAGCCGAGGACGAGAGGCGCGCCCGGACGCAGCGTCCGGCCGAACTCCGTGAGGGGCACGGTGATGCGTGACGGCTCGTGGTGGATCGTCGAGAACCAGGACAGGATGCCGCCGAGGGCGCCGTCCGGCTCGTCGATCTCCTCGATGCTCTCGACGTCGAAGCGAACCTGGGGGTACGTCGCGCGGGCGCGCTCGACGAAGGTCGGCACGAGGTCGATCCCGCGGGCATCCAGACCCTGCCCGACGAGATGATCCGTCCAGTGGCCCGGCCCGCACCCGGCGTCGATGACTCGACCGTCGATCGAGCCAGCCCACGCGTCGATGAGCCGACGATCCTCGGCGTGGACCGCGTCCATGCGGCCCAGGAGGTCCTCGTACTCGATCGCCCGGTGCCCGTAGGCGGCGGTCACGTCAGTCATCGTTCGAGAGGCCTCGACCGGCACGTGCCGCCGACCGACGGTGAGGCGAGCACGCATGCTCCCAACCGCATGCTCCTACTCGTCGCCGGTCTGGACGACGTCGTCGAGGGAGTCCGGGTCGTAGTCGTCGCGCTCGACGCGCGGGCGCGGCCGGGGTGCAGTCGGCTCGGGGAGGTCGAACAGCCCTGCCGGGTCGCTCGCCAGGCCGCCCCGCGACGCTCCACCGCCGGTCGACTCCTCGGTGCCCGAGCCGGTCGTGGCGGCGCCGGCCGATCCGCTGCCGTCGACAGATCCGCCGGCGGACGCGTGCTCCCCAGGAGCTACGGCAGCGATCGGGGCGTCGAGCGGAGTGCCCGACCCATCCCGGCGACCGTTCGCCTCAGGCAGAGTGCGCGCGACACCGCTGGACGCCGCCGCGCGCGGCGACGGGCCGACCCAGCCGAGCACGAGCACGTCCTCGTCGCGCAGGAACCGCTGGCAGCGCACGCCACCGGTCGCGCGCCCCTTGCCGGGGTACTCGGCGAACGGCGTGACCTTGATCGACGTCCCGGTTCGCCCGCTCCCGGCAATCGTCACGACGACGTTCGCCGCGTCGGGGTCGACGGCGCCGAACCAGATCGCCGAGGCCTTCGGCGCGAGCTTGATCCCCGCGACGCCACCGGCGGCCCGACCCTGCGGCCGCACCTTGTCGGCGCCGAAGTGCAGGAGCTGCGCGTCACTCGTGACGAACACGAGGTCCTCACGGCCCGTGACGAGTTCGGCCGCACCGACGACGCGATCGCCGGGCTTGAGCGTGATCGCCTCCCACTCGTCGCGCCCCGCCGGGTAGTCCGTCGAGACCCGCTTGACGACGCCGTGCGCCGTGCCGAGCGCGAGCCCGGGGGAGTCGGGCAGGAGCGACTGCAGCGTGAGCGTCGAGTCCGCCGCCGGCAGCTCGACGAAGGAGGAGACCGGCGCGCCACCCGACAGGTTCGGTGCCCCGTGGACCGGCGGCAGCGCCGGCAGCTCGAGGACCGAGAGCCGCACGACGCGCCCACCGGTCGTCACGAGCCCGACCTCGCCGCGGGCCGTCGCCGGCACCGCCGCGACGATCGCGTCGTGCTTGGCGCGCTTGCCCTCGGCGGACGGCGGCGTCGCGTCGCTCGTCCGCGCGAGCAGCCCGGTGCTCGACAGGAGCACCCAGCACGGGTCGTCGCCGACCTCGAGCGGGGTGGCGCTCGCAGCGCCGACCGAGGCCGCCGACGCCTCGAGGAGCACGGTCCGCCGCGGCGTGCCGAGCTTCTCGGCGACCTCCTGGAGCTCGTCGCGCACGAGCGCGCGCAGCAGCCCCTCGTCGGCGAGCAGCTCACGCAGCGCTGCGATCTGGGCTTCGAGCTCGGCCTTCTCGGTCTCCAGCTCGATCCGGCTGAACTTCGTGAGCCGGCGCAGCTGCAGCTCGAGGATGTAGTTGGCCTGGGCCTCCGACAGGTCGAAGACGTCGATGAGCCGCGTCCGCGCCTGGGCGGTGTCGTCACTGCTCCGGATGAGGGCGATGACCTCGTCGATGTCGAGGATCGCGATGAGCAGACCCTCGACGAGGTGCAGGCGCTCCTCCCGCTTGCGCAGCCGGAACTCGCTGCGGCGCCGCACGACCGAGAGCCGGAACTCGACGTACACGCGCAGCAGCTCGCGCAGGCCGAGCGTGCGCGGCTGGCCGTCGACGAGCGTCACGTTGTTGATGCCGAAGCTGTCCTCGAGCGGGGTGAGCTTGTAGAGCTTCTCCAGGACGGCCTCGGGGTTGAAGCCGTTCTTGATCTCGATGACCAGGCGCAGGCCCTGCTTGCCGTCGGTGAGGTCCTGCAGGTCGCTGATGCCCTGGAGCTTCTTGGCGCGGACGAGCTCCTGGATCTTCGTCGTCACCTTCTCGGGGCCGACGAGGTAGGGCAGCTCGGTGACGATGATGCCCTTGCGCCGCGGGGTGATGTTCTCGATCCGCGTCGTCGCCCGGGTGCGGAACGTGCCGCGCCCGGTCTCGTACGCGTCGCGGATCCCCTCCAGGCCGACGATCCGGCCGCCGCCGGGCAGGTCGGGGCCGGGGACGTAACGCATGAGGTCGCCGAGCGTCGCGTCCGGGTGGTCGATGAGGTGGCAGGCCGCGCCGATGACCTCGACGAGGTTGTGCGGCGGCATGTTCGTCGCCATCCCGACGGCGATGCCGGCCGCGCCGTTGACGAGCAGATTCGGGTAGGCAGCGGGCAGGACGCCGGGCTGCATGAGCTGGTCGTCGTAGTTGGGCACGTAGTCGACGGTGTTCTCGTCGAGGCTCGCGACCATCGGCAGCGCAGCGGGCGCCATCCGCGCCTCGGTGTACCGGCTCGCAGCCGGGCCGTCGTCGAGCGAGCCGAAGTTGCCGTGCCCGTCGACGAGGTTGAGCCGCATCGTGAACGGCTGGGCCATCCGCACGAGCGCGTCGTAGATCGCGCCGTCACCGTGCGGGTGGTACTTGCCCATGACGTCACCGACGATGCGGCTCGACTTCACGTGGCCGCGGTCGGGTCGCAGCCCCATCTCGTGCATCCCGAAGAGGATCCGCCGCTGCACCGGCTTGAGGCCGTCGCGGGCGTCGGGCAGGGCCCGGGAGTAGATGACCGAGTAGGCGTATTCGAGGAACGCCCCCTGCATCTCCTCCTCGACGTCGATGTCGACGATCCGCTCCTCGAAGTCATCGGGGAGCGTGGGCTCGCTCGTGCGCCTGCGTGCCATGCGGGGTGCTCATCCTCTCGGTGGGCGACGGGTGATCGACCTCTCATCCTTGCCGATCGCTCTGCATGTGCGGTGCATGGCTCGCCGTGGCACCCGAGCTCGACGTTGTCAGGACCCGCAGATCACGTCGGGCCGGGCGACGAAGCGAGCTGCGTCCTCGTCGGGGCCGACCTGGGCCACCGTCAGCCTCAGCCCCGCCGACGACCCGGACTCCTGCACACGGATGGTCCACGACTGCTGGGCAGCCGTCACATAACCGACCGGGGCCCTCCCGACGACGGCGGTCTGATGGGGTTCGCTGACTCGGGCGAGGTCCATCACGGCGGCGTAGGCAGTCGTGCCCCGGCCGTGGATGTCGGTGTCGAGGGCCGTGATCGCGGGGCAGACGTACTCCAGATTCCCCCCGAGGTACATCCCGTCGGGATCGACGATCCGAAGGTCGACCGAACGGGTTCTGTCCTGTCCGCACCACAGTCGGATCGTGCCTGGCGGGAACGGCTCGGTCGTCGTCGCCCCGGTCCCGGCGAACGGTCGGTCCGCCACCGCGTCGGTCGGCAGCTCCCAGTGCAGCGTCCACGCAGCGGCCGAGGTAGATCGGAAGAGGACGCCCTGGCCACGGGCTCGCACCGTCGTCGACGAGGCGGTGAGGCGTCCGCCCGTGCAGGTGAGGTCCACGCTGTCGGGCGTGCCGGCGGGAAGCGCTCCCTGCGGCGTATAGCTCGGCTCCATCCCCGCGGGGGCCTTCCCGCGCATGCAGATCCAGTTCGGACCTGCCTCGAAGCGATCCGGCCCGAGCCGCCGAACGTCGACGACAACGGCCTCCGGTGTGCTCGCGGCCGGGCCGATCGAGAAGTCGATCGTCCACGTCTGGCTCTCCGAGCCCGCGTAGCCGATCGGCGCCCGCCCCAGGGCGATCGGTCTCCGCTGGCCGCGTCCCATCGCCTCGGCGAGCTTCTCCACCGCCTCCCGCCGGGTCGCGGCGTGGACGGGGCCGATGGCCCACGACGGCTCCGCAGTCCCGCCGGCGCAGATGAGGTTGTTCCGGTCGCCGAGCCACGATGCGGTGCGGTCGAGGACGCCGAGGGTCGCCTTGCTCATCACCTCGTTTCCGGTGACGCTGCAGCTCAGCGTCACCGTGCCCGGCTCCGCGTCGATTGTGAGATCGTGCCGGCCCGCCGCGACGGCGGTTCCCCCGGTCTCCCAACCGATGTTGGTCGTCTTCGCCGTCGTGGTCCAGCGCAGGTGCACGCCGTCACGCTGAGCCTCCACGACAGGGGTGGCGATCCGGATCGTGCCGTCGGCTCCGCACGAGACGTCCCCGACATCGGCACCGGATGCCGGCTGCGGACCGATGGGATTCAGGTCGGCACTCGTCGGCGCCGACGTCGTGACGCCGGGGCCAGGCTGGGCGACGGTGTGCTGGGGCTGAGGCTGGAGCCGCGCGAGGGCGCCGACGCCGAGGGCGAGGCAGGCGGCCACGGAGGCGGCGAGCAGCGGGGCCATCCACCGCGGACGGCGGTCGCCAGACGTCGGGGGGCGGTCGACACGCGACGACGCCGTGCCGTCGAGGATCGCGTCGACTATCCGGTCGGCGTCGTGTCGATCCTGATCCGTGGCGCGAAGGGCCTCACGCAGCCGTGGGTCGAGGTCGCGGGGCTCGGTCATGACTGCCTCGATTCCGACGCATTCGCGCCGACGGAGAGCGCGGCGCGCAAGTGGGCCAGGGCTCGGGAGGACTGGGAGCGGACGGTGGCCACGGAGCAGCCCAACGCGGCGGCGATCTGGTCGTCGCTCAGGTCGTCGATGTGGCGCAGAAGGACGACGGCGCGCTGGCGGTCGCCGAGTCCGGCGAGGGCGGCGTCGAGTTCGGAGCGGTCCTCGATGCCGTGACCAGGCGCGACTGCCTCGGGTGCGGCGACGAGTCGGAGCCGTCGGGTCTCGCGGCCGGCGCTGCGCTGGGTCGCGAGATGCCGGTTGACCAGGGTGCGCACGACGTAGGCCCACGGGTGCTCCATCGCCCCGATCGAGGCCCACCGCTGATAGGCGACGAGCAGCGCGTCCTGGGTGAGGTCCTCGGCGAGTTCACGCCGCCCGGTCAGGAGCGTGGCGAAGCGCAGCAGGCGCGGCGCGTGCTCGCGCGCCCACTGCTCGAAGTCCACCGCCGGCACCGACTCCGGCGCCGCGGGGCAGGATCCACCCTCCATGCCCCTTCAATGTCACAGATCGCCGATCCGTTGCACGCCGGACGCGCCGAATCGTGCCGATCGGCCCGTAGCGCAGCGTCCGCCTCTGACCGGAGCGGCGGCTCCGGTCAGAGGCGCGAGTAGCGGACCGTGATGACGCCGGAGGAGGGGTTGGCGATCTTGCGGAAGGCACCGGTCGTCAGGTCGAGGCAGCGTCCGGCGATGTAGGGGCCGCGGTCGTTGATCGTCACGACGACGGACTTGCCGTTCTTCGGGTTCGTGACGCGCACCTTCGTGCCCATCGGCAGGGTCTTGTGCGCGGCCTTCATCGCGTTGACGTTGAAGCGCTGGCCGCTCGCGGTCTGGGTGTCCTCCCAGTAGTGCGAGGCCTTGCACGTCGCGGCGGTCGAGGTGTCGGAGGCCTCGCCGTTCGAGGTCTTCACCGCGGACTTCTTCGCGGGCGCCGCCTGGCGGGCCGTCGAGCGAGACGCGGTCTGGGCCGAGCGGGCCGACGCGGCCTGGGTGGCGGCGGTGCGCGCCGCGGCGTCGCCGGCGAGCGCAGAGGACAGGGCAGGGGCCGTCCCGCTCAGGGCGAGGGGAGTGGCGAGGGCCGCGCTCGCGGTGAGGGCAGCAAGGGATGCGGTGAGGTTCAGGGGGCTCATTTGCGCCACCTTAGGCACATCAATGAGCGATGTGGTCATTCGTCCAGGTCAGACGCTTGCCCAAAAAGTAATCAGGGCGTTACCACCGCGTGATCTCCCGCCTGATCCTTGGACGAAGGCCAGAGACGTCGAGGACGTGTCAGCGAGGCGGCATGCGGAGCGCGCCGTCGAGACGGATGACCTCACCGTTGAGCATCGGGTTGGCGACGATGTGCTCGACGAGCTGCGCGAACTCCTGCGGGCGACCCAGCCGCGAGGGGTGCGGCACGACGGCGCCGAGGCTGTCCTTCGTCTCCTGCGGGAGGCCGGCGAGCATCGGGGTCTCCATCGTGCCCGGCGCGACCGTCATGACGCGGATCTGCTTGTCCGCCAGGTCGCGTGCCGCCGTGAGGGTCAGCCCGACGATGCCCGCCTTGCTCGCGGCGTAGGCGGCCTGGCCGACCTGCCCGTCGTAGGCGGCGATCGAGGCGGTCATGACGACGACGCCACGGTCACCGTCGACCGGCTCGTTGCCCGCCATCGCCTCGGCCGCGAGGCGCAGCACGTTGAACGTGCCGACGAGGTTGATGTCGATGACGGTCGCGAAGGTCTCCAGCGGCAGGGCGCCCTTGCGTCCCACGACCCGGCCGGGCGTCGCGACGCCCGCACAGGTCACGGCGACGCGGAGCGTGCCGAGCTCGGCGGCAGCGGCGATCGCGGCGGCGACCTGCGCCTCGTCCCGCACATCGGCGGGGGAGAAGACGGCACGCTGCCCGAGCTCGGCGGCGAGCTCGGCACCAGGGGACTGCGGCAGGTCGACGATGACGACCCCTGCGCCCGCGGCGTGCAGGGCGCGCACCGTCGCGGCGCCGAGGCCGGAGGCCCCGCCGGTCACGAGGGCGACGGGCATCCGGTCGGTCGAGTTCGTGTCGTCCGACGTCACGTCGGCAGCGGCCAGGCGCATCAGGACCTCACGACCTCGTCGTCGAGCAGTTCGGCGATCTCCTGCGGGTCGGTCATCGTGAGCAGCTGCTCACGCAGCGAGGGCTTGGCGAGCCGGCGCGCGAGCTGGGCGAGCACGGCGAGCTGGTCGGACGCGCCCCCCTCCGGCACGGCGATGAGGAAGACGAGGCGGGCCGGGCCGTCGGCGGCACCCCACGCGATGCCCTCGTCGCTGCGCCCGAAGGCGATCGAGGGCGAGTTGACGTGGCGGCTGCGGCTGTGCGGGATCGCGACGCCGCCGGGCAGACCGGTCGCCATCTGCTCCTCGCGGCGCTGCACGTCGGACAGGAATCCCTCGAGGTCGGCGAGGCGGTCGTCGCGCACCAGGGTCTCGGCGAGCGTCCGGATCGCGGTCGTCCGGTCCGTGGTGTCGAGATTCAGCACGACCTGGTGAGGCGTGACGAGCGACATCGGGCTCCTTCGAAAGGTCAGGATGCGGTGGGTCGGTATGCGGGAGTTCGCACTGGGCCCGACCGGATTCGATCGAGTGACCTCGAACCGGAATCCGGACCGCCCGGGGGCGCAGCCAGCCTAGCGGCTCACGGCCCCACCGGTCCGCTCGGCGCCCCGGTGGGCCCACTCGGGCCCCGAACGCGTGCCGCGAGCGGCCGGAGTGACGGCACGGTCAGGAGTCGGCGTCGCGCCCGGTCGGGTCGCCCGGTTCGCGGTCGCGCAGCCACGGCTCGGTCTCGAAGAGGGAGAGCGTGTCGGGAGTGTCGGCGGGCTGCTGCGCCGACCGGTCGAGGACCCAGGAGGCGCCCGTGCCGAAGCGGCCGTCGTGGACGACGTCGGTGATCGGGCGACGCGGCGGGCGATGGCGGCGGGGCGCCGTGGCGGCAGAGTCGCCGGGGGTGAGCGGGCCGTCTCCAGCCTCGGACGAGGCACCAGGGGACCCCTCGCCCTTCTCGGGCTCAGCCGGGTATCCCAGCGCCACGACGCCGACGAGGCGTCGATCCGCGGGCACCCCCAGCGCCGCTCGGACGGCGTCGTGGCGCGGCCCGGGCACCCCGAAGAACAGCCCGCCCAGCCCGTCGTCCACCCCGCTGAGCAGCAGCAGGAGCGCCCCCATGCCGGCATCGACGTCCCAGTAGGGGATCGGCCAGTCTTGCGCCTGCGGCCCGGGCCGCCGCGCGACCTTGTCCGGCCGGGCATAGCGCTCGACGTAGGCCTGCGGGTCGCTGCAGACGAGCACGAGGCAGGGGGCGCGCCGCACACCTCGCAACCAGCGGTCCGGAGCGGAGTCGCTCGGCGGGGTCGCAGCCGCCCAGAAGGCCTCCCGATCCGCGTCGGCCGTCAGCACGACGACATCCCACCCCTGAGTGAAGCCGGCGCTCGGAGCGCGCACCGCGCGGCGCAGGGCCCGCCGCAGCGCCGCGATCGGCACCGGCGCCGCATGGAACGAGCGCACCATCCGCCGGCGCCGGACCACCTCGTCGAATTCCACGCCCCCATCCTGGTCGCTCACCCCGCGGACCGTCGATGCCGCCCGCTCGAGGCGTGTCGAGTGCACAACCGCCGGTCACGGACGAGCGCGGCGTGGAACCATGGTGAGCATGTCGTCGCAGGTGCTGCCCCATCCCTCGGACCCCGGCTACCCGGTCGAATGGGAGGGTGACGTCGTCCTGCGGGACGGTTCGATCGGACACGTCCGGCCGATCACCCCCGCGGACGCCGACGCGATCCACCGGTTCCACGACGCGCAAAGCGCGGAGTCGATCTACCTGCGCTTCTTCGCCCCGATCAAGCACCTCTCGGACCGCGACGTGCACCGCTTCACCCATGTCGACCACACGACCCGTGTCGCGCTCGTCGTCGTCGTCGGCGACGACATCGTCGGCATCGGCCGTTTCGACACCCTCGACGACCCCAAGGTGGCCGAGGTCGCCTTCAACATCTCGGATCACTACCAGGGCAAGGGCGTCGGCTCCGTGCTCCTGGAGCATCTCGCGGCCATCGCCCAGGAGCAGGGGGTCACGCGCTTCGTCGCCGACGTCCTGCCGCAGAACCGCAAGATGATGAAGGTCTTCACCGACGCCGGCTACGAGGTCGCCCACCACTTCGACGACGGCGTCATCGCGGTGGAGTTCACCATCGAGCCGACCGCGCGCAGCCAGGCGGTGCAGCTGGCCCGGGAGCACCGCTCGGAGGCGCAGAGCATGTCGCGGCTCCTCGCGCCGTCCTCCGTCGCCGTCGTCGGTGTGAGCCGGCGCCCCGACGCGATCGGCTCGGTCGTGCTCGACAACATCCTCGACGCGGGCTTCACCGGCGCGGTGTACGTCGTGCACAGCGAGGCGCAGAGCGTGCGCGGGCTGCCGACGCACCGCACTGTCGCCGAGATCGGCGAGCCGGTCGACATGGCGGTTGTCGCCGTGCCCGCCGAGCGGGTCCTCGATGTCGTCGACGACTGCGCGGCCGCCGGGGTCAAGACCCTGCTCGTGCTCTCCTCGGGCTTCGCCGAGACCGGCGAGTTGGGTGCGGCCCGGCAGGCCGAGCTCCTCGTCCGGGCGCGCCGCGGCGGCATGCGGGTCGTCGGCCCGAACTCCTACGGCCTGCTCAACAACGACCCCGCCGTCCGGCTCAACGCGACGATCGCCCGGAGTCAGCCCGTGCCCGGCACGCTCGGCGTCTTCAGCCAGAGCGGCGGCCTGGGGGTCGGACTGCTCACCGGGGCCGCGCGGGCGGGGCTGGGGCTCTCGATCTTCGCCTCGGCCGGCAACCGCGTCGACGTCTCGGGCAACGACGTCATGCAGTACCTCATCGACGACGACTCGACGACGACCGTGGCGCTATATCTCGAGTCGATCGGCAACGCCCGCAAGTTCAGCCGGATCGCCCGCCAGCTCTCCCTGCGCAAGCCGGTCGTCGCGGTGAAGTCGCCGACCGCGGGCGCCGTGCCGCCCGGGCACCGCGCGCGGGCGAGCCGGATCGGCCCGGAGGCCTTCGACGCGCTCCTGGCGCAGGCCGGCGTCATCGGCACCCAGTCGGTCCGCGAGCTGATCCACATCAGCATGCTGCTCGACTACCAGCCGCTGCCCCAGGGCGAGGGCATCGTCGTCGTCGGCACGTCCCCAGGACTCAACGCGATCACCGCTCAGGCCGCCCAGCAGGCCGGGCTGCGCGTCGTCGGCGAGCCGATGACCCTGCCGACCCAGGCGAGTCCGCGCCAGATGGCCGAGGCCTTCGAGGCGGCGTTCGCGCTGCCGGAGGCCGACATGCTCTCGATCACGCTGACGGCGCCGCTGACGACGAGCGAAGAGGAGATCGCGAGCGCCATCGCCCACATCTCGGGGACCTTCGACAAGCCGTGCGTCACCTCCTTCGTCGGAACGCGCGACGTCTCGGACGTGATGCGGCGCGCCGGGCGGCTCCTGGATCCCGAGACCGGGCGGCGGCGCGTCGTGCCCGTCTACGAGACCCCCCTCGACGGGGTCGCCGCGCTGAGCGCCGCCTCGCGCTACGCCCGCTGGCGCCGCAGCGATCACGGGGAGCGGGTGCGACCCTGCGGGCTCAACCGCGGTGTCGCCGACCGCATCGTGCGGGAGGCCTTGGCCGCCGACCCCCAGGGAGGGCGTCTCGACACCGCCGCGGCCACCGAGCTGCTCGCGGCGTACGGCATCGACGTCCGACCGATGGTGCCCGTCGCGACGGCGGAGGAGGCGATCGCGGCGGCCGCATCGCTGGGCTATCCGGTCGTCGTCCGCTCGCTCATCGAGTCGGTGCGCTTCCGGCCCGGGGCCGGCGGCGAGAGCGGTGAGGAGACGACTCCCGACGGCGTCGCCGAGGCCTTCGACTCGATGAGCCGTCGCCTCGCCGCCTTCGGCGACCCCCAGCTCGTCGTGCAGGCGACCGTGCCCTCGGGGATCGCGACGATCGTCTCCTCGACGGAGGACCCCCTCTTCGGCCCTGTCGTCAGCTTCGGGCTCGCCGGCCCGGTCGGCAAGCTGCTCGGCGACACGGCCCACCGGATCCCGCCGCTCACCGACGTCGACGTGCGTGCCCTCGTCTCCGATCTGCGGGTCTCTCCGCTGCTCGAGGGCTATCGCGGCAGCGTGCCCGTCGACATCGCCGCGCTGGAGGACGTCGTCGCCCGGGTCGCGGCGCTCGCCGACGACATCCCGGAGATCTCCCACCTCGTGCTCGACTACGTCAACGCCCGCCCCGAGGGCGTCGACGTCATGGGGGCCCAGGTCGACGTGGCGCCGGCCGTGGCGCGCACCGACGCCGGTCGCCGGGCGCTGACGTAGGCACGGTCGGCCCCTCCCTCATGGCTCTGTCATGCAGAACGCGCGCTATGTCGCGCGTTCTGCATGACGACCGCGACGGGCAGACACGTCCGTCGCTTCGTCGCTGGTGACGGGTGTAGGCGAGGATAGAGACATGAGTCCCTCCCGATCGGGCGCCGCCGGCCAGGCGCTGCCCGCCGATCTGACCCGCGACATCGAACGCGCCGGCTACTACCCGGCCCTGGTCCGTGACGTCGTCGGCACCGCACTGGCCGCCGACCGCGTCGCCTCCCACCTCGTGCACCAGGAGACGACCTTCGACCACGACACGGTCCGTCGCCACGTCACGGTGCTCGTGCTCACGCAGTCGCGGCTGCTCGTGATCCACGCCGACGACGACGCCGAGTCCGGCGCCGCCGGTGCCGCGACCGCGACCTCGGAGAGCGTGCCGCTGTCCGGCGTGCGCGGGGTGATGCTCACCCACGTCGTCGCCGACCCGGCCTCCTACCGGCCCGGCACACTGGGCCACGAGCTCACGGTGACGATCGGCTGGGGCTCGGTGAGCCGGCTCGACCTGCTGCCCGCGACGTGCGGCGACCCCCAGTGCGACGCCGACCACGGCTACGAGGGTTCGCTCACGGCCGACGACATCAGCGTCCGGGTGTCCGCCGTCGCCGATGGCGAGGCGGCGCTGTCGCAGGCCATGGCCTTCGCCCACGCGCTCCAGGCGGCGACCGCGCGATGACGTCGCCGGGGGGAGCGGGGCGATCGGCTCCCTTCGACGCGCCGAACTACGGCGACGCCGGGCTGAGCTGCGTGCTCCCCTCGGTCGCCGCGAGCCTCGGTGTGCCGCCCGTCGCGCAGGAGGCTGCGGCGGACGCTCAGGAGGATGGGGGCAGGCTCATCGACCTGCCGGCCGCCGATCGGGCCGTCGTCGTGCTCGTCGACGGCCTCGGGGAGCGGCTGCTCGCCCGGCGCGGCGGTCACGCGCCCTTCCTGCGCCGGCTCGCGGGCGAGGGACACCGCCTCACGTGCGGCTTCCCCTCGACGACCGCGACGAGCATGGGCACCTTCGGCACCGGCCTGCCACCCGGCGCCCACGGCCTCGTGGGCTACGAGGTGCTCGACCCGCCGCGCGACCTCACCTTCAATGAGCTGAGCTGGGAGAACGGGCCCGACCCCCGCCGGTGGCAGCCGTCCGCGACGGTCTTCGAGCGGGCCGCGCAGGCCGGGGTCGCCGTGACGATGATCGGCCCGAACTACTTCGAGGGCTCCGGGCTGACGACCGCGGCGTTGCGCGGCGCCCGCTTCCGCGGGGCCCGCGACCTACCGGGTCGCGTCGAGGCCGCTCTGACCGCGCTGCGGGAGTCGCCGCGCGCCCTCGTCTACCTCTACTGGGGCGAGCTCGACAAGGTCGGGCACGTCCGCGGCTGCGACTCCTGGCAGTGGGGGGACGAACTCGAGGCGATCGACCGCGCCCTGGCCGAGCTCGCCGCCCGGCTGCCGCGCGGCACCGCACTGCACGTCACCGCCGACCACGGCATGGTCGACGTGCCGCAC
>RRZU013012859.1_pt1 | contig 13064 bp, 6 predicted proteins | sample 2165561 | NCBI WGS metagenome assembly RRZU01 (sample SAMN10456909, study PRJNA506462) | wastewater metagenome | isolation source: wastewater sludge | place: USA: Moscow, Idaho
AGCACGCCGGTGACGACGGCGACGAGGACCCCGACGCCGATGAGCAGCACCGGCGCGCGGGGCGGGCCGATCTGGCGGTCCGTCGACGTCGACAGATACTGCAGTCCGACGATCGCCGATCCGACGAGCGCGGCGATGAAGCCGCCGCCGGGCTCGTTGTGCCCGCGCAGGAAGATGAGGGCCGAGAGCAGCGCGAGCACGGGCGCGACGAAGCGGACGACGAGCTGCATCGGGAGCATGTTCGACCACGCGTCGGTGATCGCCCGGTGCGCGGCGGTGCCCGGCGGGCGCAGGTCGAGTTCGGGCTCGGGCACGTGGGTCCGGCTGTGTGCCGGGTCGGGGTCGACCTGACCGGCGCGCACGCTCGAGACGATCGCGACGATGGCGATGCCGGCCATGCCGAGCACGGTGAGCTCGCCGAGCGTGTCGAGCGCGCGGAACTCCACGAGGATGACGTTGACGATGTTCGACCCGCCGGTCACCTCCGTGGCCTGGGTCGCGTAGTACTCGGCGACGTCGGAGCGGGGGCGTCGGGCCGCGAGCAGCCAGGTCGCGAGCCCGGCGGCGATCCCGACACCGATCGAGAGCACGCCGATGCCGACCCGGCGCGGCCGCGGGGGCGACCCGAAGGTCAGGGGCAGCTTCTGCAGCACGAGCATGATGACGATGACGGTGAGCGACTCGACGAGCAGCTGGGTCAGCGCGACATCCGGCGCACCGAGGGCCAGCAGCTGCACCGTCGCGAGGATCCCGACGGCCGACATCGACACGACGACGGCGAGCCGGTTCGTCGCCCCACAGACGCCGACGACGCTCGCGGCGATGAGCACGAGGATCACGACGTCGATCGGCCGGGTCAGGGCATCGGGCCCGGTCGCCCACGGCGGGGCGCCCGCGATGAGCGGGAGCAGCCCGCTCAGGGCGACGACGACGAAGCACCCGAGCAGCACGGCCAGATGCCGGTCGGGGTGGTCGACGACGAAGACGCGGGCCGGCGGCCGGGCCAGTGCGCGCAGCCCGGCGTGCAGCGCGGCGATGACGCCGGCTCCGTCGGTCGGCAGGCTCGGGTGCTCCAGCCGCGGCCACAGCTCCCGGCGGCGGGCGATGACGATCCCGCCGAGGGCGAAGACGCACAGGGTGGCGAGGAGCTCGGGGGTGACGCCGTGCCACAGCGTGAGGTGCACCTCGGGCTCCGAGCCGGTCGCCATGGCCTGGGTGGCGCGCGCGACGGGCCCGTCGAGCACGAACGGGGCGAGGCCGAGGGGGATGCCGAGGAGGATCGGCAGCGCCGCGGACCACAGCAGCACGCCTTCGTGCGGGTGCACCTCCCGCGGTGCAGCGCCGGCGTCGCAGCCGCGGGCGTCGACGAACGCTCCGAAGAGGATCTTCGTGCAGTAGGCGAAGGTGAGCACGCTCGCGCCCGCGCCGGCGATCATCGCCGCCCAGCCGATCCACGCCGGCCCGGGCGCATCGCGCAGCGCGGTGAAGATCGACTCCTTGGAGACGAAGCCGAGCAGCGGCGGCAGACCGGCCATCGAGGCGCAGCCCACGGCCATCACGGCGAAGCTCGCGGGCATCTCGCGGCGCAGCGCGGGCAGACGCCGCAGGTCGCGCGTGCCGGCGGAGTGGTCGACGACGCCGACCATCATGAAGAGGCCGGACTTGAAGAGGGCGTGCGCGATCGTGTGGACCATCGCCGCGGCGAGCGCGACGGGGGTGCCGACGCCGATCGCGGCGACGATGAGCCCGAGCTGACTCACCGTCGAATACGCCATGAGCTTCTTCAGGTCGGTCTGCTGGAGCGCGAACCACGCACCGAGCGCCGCGGTGAAGAGGCCGAAGCCGATGAGGCACACGTTCCAGACCGGTGTCGCGTGGAATGCCGGGGAGAAGCGCATCAGGAGGAAGATGCCCGCCTTGACGACGGCCGCCGCGTGCAGGTAGGCGCTCACCGGGGTGATCGCGGCCATCGCGTCGGGCAGCCAGACGTGGAAGGGGAACTGCGCGCTCTTGCTGAAGCCGGCGATGAGCACGAGCACCGCGACGGCGCCGGTGAAGGCCGGGTCGGTGCGCCACACCGGGTCGGCGAGCACGGCGGTCAGGTTCGTCGTGCCGGTGCGGGCGATCATGAGGCCGACCGCGGTGATGAGCGCGAGCCCGCCGATGTAGGTCATGAGCAGAGTGCGCATCGAGGCCGCCTCCCCGGCGTGCCCGGAGCGCGCGACGAGGAAGAACGACGCGAGGCTCGTCAGCTCCCAGCAGATGAAGAGGAGCACGAGGTCGTCGGCGAGCACGAGCCCGACCATCGACAGCGTGAACGTCGTCATCACGAGGTAGAAGCTGAGCTGGGGCCCGGCGCCGAGATAGGCCGTGGAGTAGGCGAAGACGACCGCCCCGATGAGCAGGGCGATGAGGCAGAAGGCGATCCCGAGCCCGTCGGCCCTCAGTGCGAAGTCGATGCCGAGCGGGGCGACCCACGGCACCCGCACGCTCTCCTGCCGACCGGCGAAGGCCTCGGCGACGGCCGGCCAGAGGGTCGCCGTCGCGACGAGATAGGCGGCGGCCAGCGGCCAGCCGGCGGCCCGCCCGAGGGCACGGTCGAGCAGAGGGGTCGAGGCGACGGCCACCGCGAGCACGACGATGGTCCACACCATGCTCATGTCGCGCACCGCCTCACGCTGCGGCCCCGTCGGTGCTCTTGTGCTTGCCGAAGGGCAGCACGTGCACGATGCCGACGACGATCGCTCCGGCGAGGAGCCCGAAAACGGCGGATCCGAGGGTGTTGACGAGCCACCCGACGACACCGCCCGCGGCGCCGACGGCGTGCGCCGCGGCCTCCTCGAGGTGGTGCACGACGGCGTAGGGCGCGGCCCAGCCGAGCTTGTCGAAGCCGTCGAGCAGGATGTGGCCACCGACCCAGAGCATCGCGACGGTGCCGATGACGGTGAGCGCCGAGAGCACCTTGGGCATCGCCGTGACGAGGGCGCGGCCGACGCGCTGGGCGGCGGCGCTCGAGCGCTCGGCGAGGTTGAGCCCGATGTCGTCCATCTTCACGATGAGCGCGACGACGCCGTAGACGAGCGCGGTGATCCCGATGGCGACGACGACGAGGATGATCGCGCGGGAGACGAAGGGCTCGTTCGCCACCTCGTTGAGCGAGATGACCATGATCTCGGCCGAGAGGATGAAGTCGGTCCGGATCGCGCCCGCGACCATCTGCTCCTCGTGCTCCGGGGTGCCCGCGGCGGCGCCGGCGGCCTCGTCATGACCGCCGTGGCCGAGCACCGTGGCGATGATCTTCTCGGCCCCCTCGAAGCACAGATAGGTGCCGCCGAGCATGAGCAGCGGGGTGAGCAGCACCGGGAGGAACTGACTGAGCAGCAGTGCGGCGGGCAGGATGAAGAGGAGCTTGTTGCGCAGCGAGCCGATCGCGATCCGCTTGATGATCGGCAGCTCGCGCTGCGGGCTGAAGCCCTGGGTGTAGCGCGGGGTGACGGCCGTGTCGTCGATGACGACCCCGGCGGCCTTCGCGCTCGCCCGGCTCGCGGCGGCGCCGATGTCGTCGAGCGAGGCGGCGGCCAGCTTGGCCAAGGCGGCGATGTCGTCGAGCAGCGCGACGAGACCGACGCTCACCGCAGCACCGGGGGGTGCGGGAGCCCGCGGTGCAGGGGCAGTCGCGGGTGGCGCGCGCTCGGTGGGACCGAACGGGGCGAGGCGTCTCGTGGGGTCACCGTGCCACCCTAACGAGCGCGACCGACAGGCTAGGACCGAACGGTCCCCTTTTCGGGGGTCCGGATCCGCCCCCCCGCCGCGCTCCTCAGGCCGCGGGGAGGGTGAAGCAGAAGGTCGCGCCGCCGAACTCGTTGCTGCTCGCGCTGATGTGCCCGCCGTGCCGGGCGACGATCGAGTGACACAGGGCCAGCCCCAGGCCGGTGCCCTGGTAGGCGTCCGCGTCCTTGTCGCTGCGCTCGAAGACGGCGAAGATCCGCTCTTCGTCGCCGGGCTGGAGGCCGACGCCGCGATCGACGACGGCGACCTGCACCCAGCCGGGCTCGGCGTCGGTCCGGCTGCGGACCGTGACGTGCGCAGGCACGCCGGGGCGGCTGTACTTCACCGCGTTGCCGACGAGATTGGCCAGGAGCTGGCGCGTGAGGGCCCGGTCGACGCGGCTCACGTGCGTCACGTCGATCTCGAAGCGCGGGTCGAGCCGGGGGTCGTCGCTCACGTAGAGATCCGTCACCTCGTCGACGAGCTCGGCGAGCGGCACCTCGCCCAGGCGCAGCAGACCCTCGCGCGTCACGGTGAACGCGAGGTATTCGTCGATGAGGTGGCGCATCCGCAGACTGGCCTGCCGTGCCTTGTAGAGCGCCATCCGCCCCACGACCGGGTCGTCCTCGGCCAGCTCGTCGTCGGCCGCCTCCATCCACCCCGACAGCGAGGTGAGCGGACCGCGCAGGTCGTGCGCGACGGTCCCGGCGAAGCCGCGCAGCTCACGGACGCGGGCGTGCTCGGCCGTGACGTCGTGGAAGAGGAGGAGGAGCCGGGTGCCCTCAGCCGTCGGGACGCGCTGGGAGGTGGCCGCGACGATCCGCTGCAGGCCGTCCTGACCGGTGATGCCGTAGTCGTGTTCGCTGCCCGGCCCCTGCTCCAGCCCCGAGAGGAACGTGAGCTCGGAGTCGACCATGCGACGCGACCCGTCGGCGGCCCGAACCGCGAAGTAGTCGGTCCACGAGGTCGGGGCCCGCGCCGGCACCTGTCGGCCGAGCAGGGTGCGGGCCGAGCGGTTGTGCATCGTGATCGACCCGGTGCGCGGGTCGGCGAGGATCATCCCGTCGCTGATCGATTCGAAGACGGCCTCGAGCAGTTCGGCCTGGGAGCGCGCCGCCTCGCGCTGCTCACGCAACTCGCTGAGCAGGCGCCCGCGCTGGTCGCGGAAGAGGACGAGCAGCATCGTGACGAACGTGCTGAAGACGATGAGGAGGTCGATGATGATCGCCGAGACGAGGTCGCCGTCGAGTCGGTCGGAGCGGACGGACGCGCTCGAGGCGAAGCCCGCCGCGGTATTGGCGCACAGCACGTAAAGGGCGCCCGACAGCGGGGTGAGGCTCATGCCCGCCCACAGCGCCGGCACCAGCCCGAGCCACAGCAGCGGCAGGTCGGGAAAGGCGAACGGGATCCACATCGCGCCGATGCCCGCGGCGAAGATCGCCACGGGCAGGAGCGGGTGACGCACCCCCAGGACCGGCGGCTCGCGCCAATACCAGAAGACGAGGAAGCAGGCGCATACCACCCAGAGGGAGACGAGACCGCGCACACTCCACCACAGGGCGGCGACGGGTGTCGTGTCGGCCGCGCTGAGGTCCAGACCGGGATAGGCGCCCAGCGCACCGGCGACGAGCGCCGAGGCGAGGCAGGCCAGGAGCATCGTGACGAGCGCCGCCGGAGTGCGCGGCTCCCATGTCGTGTGCTCCAGGCCGGAGCGGTAGAGGCGCAGGCACAGGAGGGCGACGACGAGATTGGCGACGACGAGCCAGGCGGCCGACAGCGGCGGATAGCCCACGAGGATCGCGGCGAGCAGGCTCAGGAGGGTCAGCCCGGCGGCGGTCGACCAGAAGGCCGCCGTCCGCGGCACCTCGCGACCGGACCACAGGCCCGACAGCGTGATGACGATGACCGCGGTCATCGGCCACTGCTCCTCGCCACCGATCGCCAGATCGGTCGAGAGGACGACCGCGACGCAGAGTGGGGTGACGATCGCCCCGGCGACAAGCATGAAGCGGAGCCGTGACCGGGCCCGCCCGCGCCGGGTGGGCCACGTCGGGGCTCCGGAGGTCGGCGAGACCTGCGACGGGGTTTCCGCCGGGGACTCGTCTGCGCCCATGTGCCCGCTTCGCTTCCTGCGCCCGTGCCATTCGGCACTGTCGCTCGCAATATCGGCCCTCCGGCCTGCCGACGTGAGGACTTCAGGTGGCGCCCGAGGAACCGGGGCCGGCACCCCTCATGAAGGAACGCCCGAATCATTGGGAACGGGTCGGGGTATGCCACGCTGTGAGCGTGAGCAACCGGGTCAAGGCGGCCGATGTGGCGCGACTCGCCGGGGTGTCACGGACAGCGGTGTCCTTAGTCCTCAACGGGCGGGCCGAGGGCAATATCGCGCCCGCGACCGCCGAGCGGGTCCGCGCCGCTGCGCAGGAACTCGGCTACACCCCCGACCGGGTCGCCCAGAGCCTGCGCCTCCAGCGGACCCATGTCATCGGCCTCGTCACCGACGCGATCGCCACCTCCCCCTTCGCCGGGCGCGTGCTCGCCGGCGCGATCGACCGGGCCGCCGAATCGGGCTACGTGCTCATCGTCTTCGACAGCCAGGAGCACCTCGAGCGGGAGCAGGAGGCGGTCGAGGAGCTCTCGCGACGCCGGGTCGACGGCCTCGTCTACGCGACGATGAGCCTGCGCCGGCCCCTGCACCTGCCGCGCACGACCCTGCCGATGGTGCTCGCCAACTGCCTGAGCGACGAAGATTCCTACACCTGCGTTGTGCCCGACAATGTCGCCGCCGGGCGCGCCGCCGCCGGGCACTTCATCGGCCTGGGGCACACCCGCTTCGTCATGCTCGGCGGGCCCGGCGACCTCGCCGGGGTGCAGCGCGTCGAGGGCTTCCGCGCCGGGGTCGCGGCGGCGCAGGCCGGCTCGGTCAGGAACGAGGCCTCGGTCGTCGGGATCGGCAAGCAGTGGACGATCGACATCGGCTACAACGGCACGATCCGGCTCTTCACCGACGGGCGCGGCCGGGTCCTGCCGGCGGATCGCCGCCCGACCGCGATCTTCGCCGTCAACGACCGCGTCGCCACGGGGGCGCTGCTCGCGCTCGGCTCGCTCGGGCTGCGCGTGCCCCACGATGTCTCGGTGCTCGGCTTCGACGACCAGGAGCAGCTCGCCGCGCACGTCGTGCCCGCGCTGAGCACCTTCGCGCTGCCGCACCGCACGATGGGTGAGGTCGCCGTCGACCGTCTACTCGCTCAGCTCTCGCGCCGGGCCGGGGCGCGCGACCCCGTCCTCGCGCTGCCGTGCCCCTTCATCGAGCGGGATTCCACCGCCCCGGCGCCCACCCGATGAGCCCGGTGGGCCCGCGCGACGAGCACGAGGCGTGTCCGCCCTGTGACCTGCGCTCTTGCGTAATCGCCTCGCACGACGGGTAATGGCTGTCGTGACGAATTCCTCCGACCGCGGCGGCGCCGCGGACGCCCGCCCGAGCGAGGCACCCACCGATCGCACCGCCGCAGAGCGCGCGGCGCACGAGGGCGGGGGCCACGCGAGCTCCTCGACGCGGGCCGACGTCGCCGCCGAGCACGCCCAGGGCGCGCACGGGGGGCCGGCGACGGAGGCGATCCACGATCACCACGAGCCGATGACGCAGGACGCGATCCTCACCGACCGCGACCACCCGGTGCAGGCGGGCGAGGGCCCCGGTGCGGGCCAGGCCGCCCTCGCGGGCACCCTGCCGCGGATCGGGATCATCCTCATCATCTTCGCCGCGGGGTGGCTGTCGGTCACCGCGGTGCAGAGCCTGCAGAACATCGTCGGGCCGCTCCTGCTCACCCTCAACCTCGCGATCGTCGCGTATCCGGTGCAGGGCTGGCTCAACCGCTACGGCATCCCCAAGATCATCGGTGCGTGCGTCTCCGGCGCGATCATCTTCGCGATCGTCCTCGCGTTCTTCGGGGCGCTCGGCTGGTCGCTGACGATGCTCATCCAGGAGATCCCGCAGTACCAGAAGCAGTTCACCGACATCTACCGCCAGATCATCGACCAGCTGAGCAAATACGGGATCAGCGAGACCCAGGCGATGCAGCAGCTGCAGAGCCAGCTCGACCCCTCCCGGGTCGTCAGCCTCGCGACGCAGACGCTCAGCGGCCTCACCGGCACGCTCTCGCTCCTGCTCGTCACGGTGACGATCATCTTCGTCGTCCTCATCGACTCGATGAACCTCACGCACCGGATGCGGATCGCCGCGACCGCGCACGCGGATCTCGTCGACGCGCTCGTCGGCTTCGCTCGGGGCGTGCGCCGCTACTGGGTCGTCTCGAGTGTCTTCGGGGCGATCGTCGCGGCCCTCGACATCGCTGCCCTCGTGTGGCTCGGGGTGCCGCTGGCGCTCGTCTGGGGACTGCTGTCGTTCCTCACGAACTACATCCCGAACATCGGCTTCGTCATCGGGATCGTGCCGCCGACCCTCATGGGTCTGCTCGCCGGCGGCCCGAAGACGGCCCTGCTCGTCGTCGTCGCCTACTGCGTCATCAACTTCGTCATCCAGTCGATCATCCAGCCGAAGTTCCTCGGCGACGCGGTCGGCGTCACCGCGACCGTCTCGCTGCTCTCGCTCTTCTTCTGGGCCTGGGTGCTCGGCCCGCTCGGGGCACTCCTCGCGCTGCCCGCGACCCTGCTGTGCAAGGCCCTGCTCATCGACCTCGACCCGCGGATGCGCTGGCTCGACGCCTTCATCGCCAGCGACCCCGAGCGCGGCAACCAGGTCGCCAAGGGACGCGCGGCGGACTGACACTTCGCCCTGCCGGTCGATGCCGCTGATGCCGTGCTTCATCTCGCCTCGAAGGCGTCAGATGGTCAACGGCACGCAGATCTGATCGACGGCTCGAGCGCCTTGTGATTGGCCTCGCACCTGATGTCGAACCGCTACGGCTTGCCCCTGGTGCACCGATAGGTCGGCCGCGCGGGCACCGCGGCGGGAGGGGCTCGCCGGACCGCGGCTTCATGTGGGGGATGTCATGGATGACGCGAGTAGTCGCAGGTTGCCGGTCGCGTCGAGCGGGCGGCCGGGCACCGGTTCCCGTCGTACTCGTCTGCGCCGCACGGCCACCGCGGCACTCGCCGCCGCAGCCGTTGCGGTCGGCCTGGGTGCCGGCGTCGCTGGCGCGCCCGCCAACGCAGCAGATGCGCCGACCTCTGCCACCATCTCCAAGGCCCTGTCGGGACCGTCCTATTGGTATCGCGTGCCGCGGAACGGATCAACGGTGGAAGACATCAGCAGTCCGTCTGTGTATTCGCTGGTGGACGGCCAGGTCACCGTTACCGTCTACCCGTTGGAGTTCGGACAATCCGTACCCAATCCAGGCAGCACTGGCTATCACTTGGTCGACTGGGACAGGCTCACCCCCGTGGACAGGCACGCCACTGTGAATGACGCACCGCCGACCCGCGTGGAGCGCTGGAAGAAGAACGACGAGAAGATCCGCTGGATCCTCGCGAACTCAGCCCTGCAGAAGGGCGCGGAGTCGGTGCTACAGGCAGCGGGCATCATCGGGGTCGCCCCTGGCAGTGAGTTTTCGACCGTCCGCGACGCGACCGCGTCGGCGATCTGGAACCTGAGCAGCGGCGCAGAGCTGTTTGCGATCTCCGGAGGCATGGGCAAGGTAACGGTCCTGAAGGCCGACGACCCGGTCCTCAAGCTCTATCAATGGCTCCTGAAGAGCGCCGACGACAGCACACCGCTGCCCGAGCCGGCCGTCACCTTCAACGCCACCTCCCGCTCCGGCACCTCGGGCACAACCCAGCCGTCGGTTCGCCTCGATACGACCAGCGACAAATCGACGATCAAGGCGACCCTGCCCGCGGGGGTGGCGCTGAAGCTCACTGCCGACGGCAAGACGACGTCGCATGAGGGCAACGTCGAGGTCACCGCGCCCGGCACGCTCGACCTCTCCCTCGAGGTGGACGCCGGCACGACGCCCTCGAGCGTCGACGTGACCGCGACCGCGGACGTGCCGGCCATGCCGGTCGGCTCGGTCTGGTCTCAGGCAACGTCGGGGCAGATCCAGAACCCCTTCGCCGAGGGCGATCGGGGGTCGTCGACAGAGCTGATCACGAACCGCCTCGGCTGGGGCGTCGAACTGCCGTCGCTGGTGCTCGCGGCTTCATCGACCGTGCGCTTGAGCGATACGACGAGTTTCAGCTGGAAGGCGCCGGATGCGCCCCCGCCCAGCACACCGACGGACCCTCCCACGGTGCCGGTTGATCCACCCACCACCACCCCCACGACCACACCCACCGACTCGCCGACCCCGACGACCGGGCCGACACCCACGACCACCCCGCCGCAGACGCCGACGCCGCCACCCCCGTCGCACAAGCCGCCGTCGTCCAAGCCGCCCAAGCCCACCAAGCCTGCGGTGATCAGCCGCACCTTCCAGGTGGACCGCTACGCGGTCGGGACCTCGGCCCAGGCCCGGGCGCTGGCTGCATTGGACGATGACCGCCGCCTCACCTGGCGCGAGGATCGAGGGTTCTGGGGTTCGAGCCGCTTTCAGTTCGTCACCGTGTGGGTGCCGGTCAACGCCACCAAGGCCACCATCCTCAAGGCGGTCAACGCGCAGACCAATGCTGCCATCGGTGACGTCACCACCACGGAACGACTGACCAAGGCCACCCGTGGACGCAGCTACGTCGTGGCGTGGGAGCTGGGCACCGGCGCGAGCACCCGCCATCCGTGGGGTCCGCGCACCGACATTGCGCAGCGATTCCTCGCTCGCTCCTGAGGAGCACCCGCCTGCGTCGGCGCCGACTCAGGTGGCTCAGATGCGGTCGGCGAGCCAGGCCATCTGGTCGCCCCAGTGGTCGCGGCAGTAGGCCGTCGTGTGGCCGCCCTCGTCGAGGATGAGGCGGGCGCGCGGCAGGAGCCTGCCGAGCTCGACATTGCCGCCGAAGAAGCGGTCTTCGGAGCCGCACGCGAGCAAGATCGGGATGCCGTTGAGGCGGCCGACCCGGGCGAAGATCGAGTGCTTGGCGAAGTCCTGCGCGTCGTCGAAGGCCCCGGGTGAGGTGTCGGCGAAGTCCTGGCGCAGCGCCGCCGACATCGTCGCGACGCCGAAGACGCGGCCCGGGCCGAGGTCTCCCGCCATATAGAGCGACCCGTAGCCGCCCATCGAGACGCCGGTGAGGCCGATGCGCTCGGTCGGCAGTCCGCGCTGCGCGAGCATCGGGAGGAACTCACGGGTCAGCATCGCGGGGGCGTCCGAGCCCTCACGGGGGTGCCAGTAGCTGAGGAGCCCGTCGATCGCCGCGATGGCGAGGCCGGTCTCGCGGGCGATCCGGGCGCCGTCGAGCACGTTGAACCAGTATCCGCTCGCGCTCCCCTTGCCGTGCAGCGCGAGGACGAGACCGCGGCACCGCTGGGGCACCGCGAGGCGCCAGCGCAGCGCCGTGCCGAGCAGATGCGTCGAGGTGAGCCAGCCGCGGGTCGTCTCGACGCCGGCGGCGAGGACCGTCTGTTCCGCGGGCGGTCCCAGGGCCGCGACGGCGCCGAGGAAGGCGGCCGAGCGCAGGATGACGCGCCGGTCGAGGCGGGCGGCCAGGGCGCGCGACAGCGGCCGCGGGCGGGCCTCGAGCGCCTCGCGCTCACCCGCCGTCAGCTCCTGTGATGGACCCCGTGCCCCCATGGCTCCACTATCGACGCACCTGCGGATGTGGTGCAGCCTTAGAGATCGAATCGTGTTCTCACAGATCGCTGCAGCCCTCGTGAGGGGACTGTGATCCGGCTGTGACGTGGGGTGATTCGCAGCGGTGGAGCCGGTCGGGGCGCCCGTGCGCGGCAGGCTCGTCGGCTCCCGTCGCCAGGCTCGGGCACCCGCGCGCCTACCCTGCCGGGTATGGACTTCGCCTCCGCCTACGCCCACGGTTTCGCGCGGGTCGCCGCGTGCACGATGCCGATCGCCATCGCCGATCCGGCCCGCAACGTCGACACGATCACCGACATCGCGCGCCAGGTGCACGACGAGGGCGTGGCGGTCGCCGTCTTCCCCGAGCTGTGCGTCAGCGGCTACGCGCTGGAGGACCTTCTCCTGCAGGACGCGCTGCTCGACGGCGTGCTCGAGGAGCTCCACCGGCTCGCGCAGGAGACCGCCGAGCTGCGGCCCGTCCTCGTCGTCGGGGCACCGCTGCGGCACGGCACGCGGCTCTTCAACTGCGCGGTCGTCATCCACCGGGGGCAGATCCTCGGGGTCGCGCCGAAGTCGTTCCTGCCGACGTACCGGGAGTTCTACGAACGGCGGCACTTCGCGCCCGGTGACGACCAGGCCGGGGCGGTCCTCACGGTCGGCGGGCCGTTCGCGGGGCTCACGGTCCCCTTCGGCCCGGATCTGCTCTTCCGCGCGAGCGACCTGCCGGGGCTGACGCTGCACGTCGAGGTGTGCGAGGACATGTGGGTGCCGGTGCCGCCGAGCGCCCGAGCGGCGCTCGCGGGGGCGAGCATCAGCGCGAACCTGTCCGGCAGCCCGATCACCGTGACGAAGTCCGACACCCGCCACCTGCTCTGTCGCTCGTCCTCGGCGCGCTGCCTGTCGGCCTACGTCTTCGCGGCGGCCGGCGAGGGCGAGTCGACGACCGACCTGAGCTGGGACGGGCAGACGATGATCTACGAGAACGGGGAACTGCTCGCCCAGACCGAGCGCTTCCCCGACGGGCCGCGGCGCTCGGTCGCCGACATCGACCTCGATCTGCTGCGGCAGGAGCGGATGCGCCAGGGCACCTTCGACGACAACCGGCGCGCGCTCGCGGCCGCGTTGCACTACCGGACGGTGGAATTCACGGTCGACCCACCGACCGGGGACATCGGGCTGCGGCGCGAGGTCGACCGCTTCCCGTTCGTGCCCAACGACGCCTCCCGGCTGGCCCAGGACTGCTACGAGGCCTACGCGATCCAGGTCTCGGGCCTGGAGCAGCGCCTGCGCGCGATCGGCAACCCCAAGATCGTCATCGGCGTCTCCGGGGGCCTGGACTCCACCCACGCGCTCATCGTCGCGGCCAAGGCGATGGACCGGCTCGGGCGGCCGCGCAGCGACATCCTCGCCTACACGATGCCGGGCTTCGCGACCGGCGAGCACACGAAGAACAACGCCCTCGCCCTGTGCGAGGCGCTCGAGGTGCCGTGCAAGGTGCTCGACATCCGGCCCGCCGCGCGGCAGATGCTCGACGATCTCGACCATCCGTACTCCGACGGCGCCGAGGTCTATGACGTGACGTTCGAGAACGTCCAGGCCGGGCTGCGGACCGACTAC
>RRZU013322680.1_pt1 | contig 13062 bp, 8 predicted proteins | sample 2165561 | NCBI WGS metagenome assembly RRZU01 (sample SAMN10456909, study PRJNA506462) | wastewater metagenome | isolation source: wastewater sludge | place: USA: Moscow, Idaho
ATCCCTCCCCAGGAAAAGCCTCTGAATACAGGCGCTTCATCAAATGTGAACGTATAGTTTATGGCATTTTTGAATTCCGTTTTATTGCAAATGAATTTCCAGACCTTATATACCTGGTTTTCCTTTTTAGTACCATCGAAGGCTACCACTGTTACATTCCTTTGATCATTGGCTGCAATGTCTATTTTCACCATATCAAGAGGTTCCAATCCCTTCAGGTCATAACTACTGAAGAATTTGAAAGACTCCATGCTGCCTTTTTCATCATAATAATACCGGATACTTTTTTTAACGGAATCATATAATACGGCCATGTCTTTGTACTGGTAATACTTATATTGGGCTTTAACCGGGTTGCAGAAATAAAGTAAGGCGGCAAGAAAAATGACAGTACGCATAAGGGTTGTTTTATCAAATGTAAAAGGCCTGCGTGATAATTCTATCCGTGGTGGATGGTATTTTCAATGACATGCTAGAAGTTTTTCTCCTGTGCGGCTTGATATAATCTGTTTTTCTCCGGATTGAACCCGGGCATAAAAAGCCAATTTTCTTTGCAGGAGATCCTGCCAGTCATTATCCTGCCGAGCATTTTGTATTCAACCCGGAGAATTCCGCCTGTGCCATTTCAATACACGATACTAAGGCCCGATTATGAAATACGTGAGTGAAAATGTTGTTTATGAACAACATGGGTCCCTTATTTTGAATGCAGGAGTTTAGTTCATGTCTTGCAATAACCCATGAAGACATATCTGCCCCATTGATCCTTTCAAAAAATGCGCCCATGTACCATGCCCTGGTTCTTGCCTCAGGAACCATGAAAATTCCCCCATAAAAAAAGATGAAGCCTACACTTCATCTTTTTATCAATAAGCCTACAGTTTATTATCCTGGGTCAATACCGTTGTATGATCCTGAATACAAACCGCTTCGGTTCAGAACTGACGCCTCCGGCTTCCCTTCTTTTTTTCAGCGCATCGGAAGACCAGTAGGCATTGGCTTTAGCCGTATCGCTGATGGCCGTCACAACCGAGATCTTGTGGTTGTCATCCGCATCATGGCCGTACTGCCTGTCTTTGATGCCGTTGTCGAGCCTTTCCTGCTTTCCTTCTTCGAAAGCCTTCTTCCAGGTTTCCCAATCTTTCACCGAATAAGTGGTCAGAACCCGGGGAAGATCACCGATATTCTCCGTATCCTGCCATGTTACGGTTGTAAAAGAAATTTCCGGGGCGCCTGTAACGCCGCCTTTTTTCATGGTTTCTTTAAGTCCGGGATCTTTGGTAAATGCTTTTGCTTTTTCCAAGTCATCCACTTTCAATGCCACCAGCACCATGTTGCTATCTTCCAGGTTACGTCCAATCACATAACTGTGGATGCCACTAGCCAGCCTGGCAGAATCATGTGAATCATAGACGGCTTTCCATTTGGCAAAATCGGCCACTTTGTGCCGGATCACCGTCATGCCCTGCGGTTCGGTTACTATGGTGCTGACCGGTGCCGCTGCGGTAGTGTCTTTACTGGCCACAGCCTGGGTTTCCGCTTCCTTTTTTTCCCCTCCACAGGAAATAAATACCAAAGACATGGCTGTTCCTAACAGCATGCCTGCGCATCGAAACTGCTTCATTGTTTACTTGTTTTAAATGGTGAAATAGGCGGGAAGGATCTACAGCCACATGGGGTAAGAAGAAATTAAATATAATGATTATTTGTATGGCTCCCGATTTTACTTTTATCGCAAGGGGTTTGATTGTATAACTTTGCCTACTGGTCATTCATCCATCAACATAACATCAAACTCATGGCATCACTCAACAATAAAGTAGCATACATCACAGGAGCCAGCAAAGGGATCGGGTACGGGATAGCCAAAACCTTGCTCGGTCAGGGTATGCGGGTAGCCATCAGCAGCCGTCATCTCGCTTCGGCGCAGGAAGCAGCGGCTTCTCTGGGTGTTGAACCCGGAAGGGTACTGGCGCTTGAATCGGACGTCAGTTCCATGGCCTCTGAAACCGCTGCCGTGCAAGCGATCCTCGCTCATTTCGGGCAACTGGACGTATTGGTGGCCAATGCAGGTGTGGGCCATTTTGCGGCCATTGACGAGATCACGGAAGAACAATGGAAACAGACCATTGATACCAATCTTACCGGGGTGTTTCACAGTATCAAAGCCAGTATCGAGCCCTTGAAAAAAACGCAGGGATATATTATCAGCATCGCCAGCCTGGCAGGAACCAATTTTTTTGAAAAGGCCTCAGCATATAATGCCAGTAAATTCGGACTGGTGGGTTTTACGCAAGCTGTCATGCTCGATCTGAGAAAATACGGCATTAAAGTGAGTACCATCATGCCGGGATCAGTAGCATCTTACTTCAATAATCATACTCCCAATGAAGCGGATGCCTGGAAGATACAACCTGAAGACATTGGCGAACTGGTTTATGATATCCTCCGTATGAACCCGCGCACCTTACCCAGCAAGATCGAGGTCAGGCCTTCCATGCCGGGTAAGTAACCCGTTTGCATGGAAGTTTTATTTCGACCCCATTTTGCCCATGATGGGGATAATAATTTGCCGTTATTAAGCATGGGATTCCCGACATTTACACCGCTATCGAACAGGCGTCGATCCTGTTGATATATATTGTCCAATATCTTCCTGGTAAAACCATTCAATTCCTGTTGACAACCTCACCTGCTGCTTTCCGCTGAAGCCACACCTAACAATCATCTACAGCCAAAACGAATTGTATGCGTAAGCTTCTGCCTGCCCTTTTCTTTCTTGTATTAAGTCTGCATGGGTTTTCTCAAAACTGGAAAAACTATCTCGTGTCCAATTTCCTGCCGGTGATCGGGCTCGATTCTAACCAGCAACTGCTGACCGGAACCTCGGGATTTCTGTTCCGGAACCAGGAAGGAAGCTGGATCAAGGCCGGCACCCTGAACCGCGAACCGTCTGCCGTTGCCACCGATCCGCAGGGAACGGTTTGGGCAACAAGTGTCACACAGCAGTCGGGCAACCTGATCGCAGGCGGACTTACCAAATTCGATGGTATCAACACGTTTACTTACACCACACAGAACAGCGGACTGGTCAGCGGATATGTGACCCATGTATCGATCGGCCGGGATGGAAGCAAATGGGTTTGTACGGAAGAAGGGGTATCTAAGTTCGATGGGATCAACTGGACCAACTATACCACGCAGAACAGCGGACTGGCCGAAGATTTTGTAAAATGGTCGGCCGAAGGTGCGGACGGAAGCGTATGGTTTGCCGTTAATACGGGCGTTTCCCGCTTACTGAATGATAGCTGGACATCTTACACCACACAGAACAGCGGCTTGGTCAGTGACCAGGTGAACGCCATTTATATTGATCGGAATGGCAATGCCTGGTTCGCCACAGATGCAGGCGTATCGGTTTATAACGGTTCTGTATGGACGAACTATACCAGTTCCAACAGCGGGTTGGCGAATGACCAGGTACGGCATATCACCCAGGATTCCCAGGGCAATATGTTGCTGGCCACGGCCGGCGGTTTGTCTAAGTTTAACGGTACGGTATGGACGAACTTTAATATGTCCAATACCGATATCCCCACCAATGACCTGCGTTATGTTCTGGCAGGCCGCTCCGGCAATACCTGGGTATCTACCGGATCGGCCATCCTTCTTTTCACCGGATCGGCTTTTATTGAACAGACCTGGTCGACCGTGCTGGCAGCCAACCAGGTTCATACCATTACATTCGACAGGCAAAACAACCCATGGCTGGGAACTTATTTCCAGGGGGCCCCTTCAAACCGGCCCATCGAAGTCATGAAAGTGTCCGGATCGGGGATCAGCCGCTTTGATTATAAAATCAGTTCCATTCATTCCGACCGCCAGCAAAACGTCTGGCTGACATCGGCCGAGCTCATCAAAAATGATGGCGCCGATTTTACTGCATACACCAACAGCAACAGCCCGGTTACGGAATATGCCAGTTGCGTGTCAAACGACCGCCAGGGAAATATCTGGATAGCATCGATGATCGGCGCTGCCAGGTTCGACGGATCAGCGTGGACGGATTATCCTTCCAATACCATTTTACCTGGATTTGAAGGCTCATTTAGTGCAAGTCGCATTGTTCCCGATAGCTCTGATAACGTCTGGTTTGCTTTTGGAAATGGAATTTCCGGTTCAGGATTCAATACATCCATGTTGAACGGGGTGATAAAATTCGATGGCACCAACTGGGAACAACTGAACAGTTCCAACAGCGGACTGATCGCTGATGAAGTGAATGACATTGCGGTGGATCCGGCAGGGAATGTTTGGTTTGCCACTGGCAGCGGTTTGTCTAAACGCAGCATTTCCGGTGAATGGACCAATTATACCATTGCCAACAGCGGATTGATCGATAACAGGATCAATGCCGTTGTATGCGACAATGTTGGACGGATCTGGTTGGGTACATATGCGGGGCTTATGTCTTTCAATGGCCAGGAATGGCTTTCGTATCCAAACTTTAATGCACAATTGCAGACGCCCAATATGAAACGGCTTGTGATCGACAGGGTAAATAAGTTGTGGGTATTGTATGAAAGCGCCGCCAGATTTTCAACGCTTGTTTCCAGTATGGACCTTCCTCCGGGCGGCTGCCCTGGCCTGGTTACGGGTTCCGTTTTCAACCAGGAGTCCTGTCTTTCTTATACCTGGAACGGTAATGTATATACGCAGAGTGGGGAATATTATTGCAGTTATGTCAATGAAAACGATTGCCCCGCGGTTGATACGCTTCGCCTCACGATCCTGAAGACCTCATCATCCAGCACAGAAGCCACCGCCTGTGATTCTTATGAGTGGAATGGCAATACCTATGTGGCATCAGGCACGTATGAGTATCACAGCACAGCCAGCAACGGATGCGACAGCACAGCGGTACTAAACCTTATCATAAACACATCAAGCCAGGCGCCGTCATCCATAACGGCCAGTGCTGCCACGATAGCGCCCGGCGCTCCCGTCACACTCACGGTTAACGGGGGAAGTCTTGGTACCAATGCCGGATGGGCCTGGTACAGTTCAACCTGCGGCGGAACGCCTGTCGGCAGCGGAAACAGCATTACGGTGAACCCGCAGGTAACCACCACTTATTTTGTTCGGGCAGAAGGCAGTTGTAACAATACTCCCTGCACATCAGTGATCATCAATGTGCAATCCATTGCCTGTGGGCCGGTTTCAATCAGTTCTGATGCGGCCAATAACAGTGTTTGCCGCGGAGAAAGAGTAAGGCTGACCGTTCAGGGCAACCTTCCTGCAGGCGCTGAATGGGTATGGTTCAGGGGAAGCTGCGGAAACGGTAATGTGATTGGAACAGGAAGTACGATCTCTGTCAGGCCCAATACCAGCACCACCTATTATGTTCGGGCCACGGGCTGTTCGAATAATTGCCAGTCGATCACCATTGCCGTAAGAAATGGCCAGTTGTTCCCCTCTTTTATTACTGGTCCGTTCTTCGTATGTGTTGGCAATCCTGTCAGGTACCGTTGCACTCCGGTTCCCGGAGCGGCAAGCTATGCCTGGAGCCTGCCGCCGGGATGGACATTGATTTCCGGCCAGGGGACCACACAGATCACCGTAAGGCCGGGCAATGCCAATGGCATGATCAGGGTTAGTCCGTCGAATGCCTGCGGCCAGGGATTTGTCAGCCAGTTCCCGGTCAGGTCGTTCCGCTGCGGTAATAATAACCACGGAGGCGGGCACTTCAATAACGATCGTATAACAGGAGAGGATATACGCACATGGCCTGTGCCGGCAAACGATTTCCTCAACCTCGATGCAGGTAAGCTTACGGCAAGTAAGATCGAGATCCGTAATATGGATGGACAGATGGTATTTGCCTCTGCATGGCAACGACGCATTGATGTCAGCAGGTTGAGGTCCGGCATTTACCTGTTAGGTGTGTATACCAGCCAGGGATTGATCTGGAAAAAGATAAACATAGTCAGATAACGAAAAGCCCGGAATTTCCGGGCTTTTTCATTTGAACTTACGACTGCCGTCCATTTTGTTTGGATGAAGTAGATCGATAATAAAGATTCATATTGGCGGATGTCACCATAGCATCCAATCATTATCAATATTTTCTTCTCTTGCCGTTGGTTGTTGCAAACCACCCGTCAGTTCCGGCACACGCCGGTTGACGTATTTTTTTAATTCGCTTACCGTGGCATGTTCGCGCTGTTGCATACATTCCAGGATACTGTATGTAAAGACGCCATTTTCCAGGGAACCTTTCTCCAGTGCAAATTGAGTTCCGCCTGCTGCCGATATGATGGTGGCGCCCGTGTTCTTATCTACGTTCACAAATAAATCCTGCATCAGTTCGAAACCGTTTCTCAGTTTCATCTCTCCCGGCGCGTTTTTATATTTCACAGGTTTGATTCCTTTCAGTCCCAATGTATTTTTAATGGAATCAAGCTGCCGCAGTTCAGATTTATCCACTTCACCGCTGTGGCAGGCATCCAGCATCATCAGTTTTTTGCGGGCGGGTATCCCATCCAGCAGGTCTTCCAGTAATTCATATGGAATACCATTCTGTTCAGGTTTGTCAAATTGTATATCGTATGATGAAAGAAAATAATCGTAAGTACTGCTGAACAGGCCGTGACCGGAAAAAGATATCAGTACTTTATCGTTGATATTTGTCTTAGTCAGCTTTTGTTTCAGGGCTTTGATATGATCTTTCGTCACCTCTTCATTGAACAGCGTATCGATGACCATCCTGTTACCATATCTGGCCTTGAGCATGAAGGCCAGGTCGCGGATATCTTTGACACTATAACGCAGGTTGTATTGCGGATCGGAAAACCGGTCGGTGGCCAGGCCAATAAAATATAATAAAGCCCCGGAAGGCTTTTCCGGCGTATAATGAACGATCAATGGCGAGCGGTAACTCTCAGTGCCGTTCACGTTCATGACCGAAGCTTCAATGCGGTTTTCACCGTCAGACAGGTTGATGTTGACGGTTGCCGTCATTTCTTTTTTACCTTTCTTCCGGATACTTATCCCACCTTTTCCATAAAGAGGCGATCCATTGACCCATACCTGGTAACGGTCAAGCATATATGTTTTATCCGACCCTTTCAGTTGTAAGGGGAATGTTCCATCGGGTTGTTCATCTTTGATCTTTTCCCTGTCAACCCAATCCGACTCCGGGATGCTGTAACCCGACCTGAATGACGTGGTGTCGATACCCAGCTTTTCGATCCTTTTATCATAAGCCCTTTTATAGGAACGGATCAGGGAACTGTCTGCCCTGCCGATAGCCTCCAGGACAATATCCGGCCGATTATATTTTACATCAAGCTGTCCGAACGACAGTACGTCATTATTGATCACGTAATGTAAACCCTGCGCACCCTGTTTAGATCCCATGTAATAGCCGTTCTCCAGGACAAAGACGTAATCGGTGGTGTCGATGGGTATCAAGCGGATCTTAGTATTGGTTTTCCTCGCTGTAAGGAATATCGTTTCATTCGGGGAATTCTGCTTATCCTTCATGAGGCTGTAGAGTGAGTTGCTGGAGTCCATCATCATGGTTAAATAGGCATTATCAGCAAGTGCCGCTTTGTTCGCCTGCATATTCTTCATCGTTGTACGGTAACCTTCCACCAGGTTATCATTATTGAAATAATCGCGGCTGATGATCATGCTTTTATCCGGTGAAATGGAATCTTCCAAAATCTGTAATGACAGATCATTGCTGTGAGACACACTGCCAGAACGAAGATCCCAGTAAAAGGGCGGCGTTGGGTCCTGCTTCATTCTTTGCTGTTGTGCCAACATTTGTTTATTTAGCTCGGTTTCATTTTCTTTCTTTTTCTCGGTGATCAGCCTGATTTTTTCCTGCTGGCTCATAGATTTAGCGGAATCGTTCATATGTAGCGTCATTTGTGCCGCGTAGGTCATGATCTCATCGAGTTTTTTACTATCCTGTGCAGAGAAGCCCATGTCGTATTTCGAATCTGTGTAGACGATATCGCTGGTGGAGGAGAATCCGGTTTTCCACACAGGTATATTGTGTTTTTTCAGTTCGATCATTTTTTTCTTCTGCATATTATACGAAGCAATGCCTTTATCGTTTTTCAACAGAAAATATTTGCCATCGGGTGAAAAGCATGACATATGAATAAGGCGGTCGTTATAGAATTCCTGTAAAACGGGTGTCAGGCTTTCCAGTTGCCAGGCATTGACATAGGAACCGTCATTATGCAGGCTGTATGCAAACAACACCGAGCCGTCTGCACTGAATGAGATGTTTTTTATGTATTTAGATAAGGACCTGACTCTTCCCAGTTCTTTATCTTTTTCTATATCCCATATCAGCAAGTTTCCTTCCCTGTCCGCAGCAACCAGTTTCTTTCCGTTCGGCGATGTTATCATTGACCTGACTTTTATAGGCAATATCAACGAACGGATGATTTCGCTTTTATCTATGGCCGCAGAATTTTTTACATTGACCTTATACCCAGGCATGTCTTTGAATTTTTCCATCATTTCCTGCTGCATCAAATCGGATACCTCCCGCATATAATCTTCCCCCAACATCTGGGTTAGCTGCTCGTTCCCGGCACCGGGTGATAAGGGTTGTTTAACAGGCCTGGGTTTCTTGCTCAAGCGGTTGATGGAGATGATGTCAACTTTGGATTTCTTATCATCATCGGAAAATTTGTGTGCGAGACTGAGCAGGCAAATACTGTCCTGATAGCGGATAAATGATACATTCTTACTCAGGTTAGTGAGTTCGCATTTTATTTGTTGCGACTGGTTATCCCAAACGGAATATTTCATTTGCTTACCCGATACCAGGGTTTCTATATCATTGGCCTGTGTTTTTTTATTCGCCGGAGCGGGTGGTTTATTAGGTTCGAAATTATTCAGCAGGAACCAATTCCCATCCGGGCTCATCGAAAAATCATCCGAACAGGTAAAAGGATAGGATCGAAGCAGGGTACCGCTTTTTGTTTCCCACTGTAAGACCCTGTATTTAGGTGTGATCATACTGGAGCCGGTAATTATCGACAATGTGATAAAACTATTGCCGTCTTCCATGAACATAACTTTTTGTACCGGGCTGCCAACAAAAATGGACCTGATCTCGGCACCGGTTTTCGCATCCCATAGAATGGCCAGGTACCTGGCGTCGCCGGTGATGATCAGTTTTCCGTTCGGTGAAATATCCATGCAACGTGTCTCCAAACTGCCATGAATGGGCATAACGAGCCTGGGTGTTTGCGCTTCTGCAACAGGGAAGATAAAAATACAAATGACCAATAAACCTATGGAGGACTTTATAAAATGCATAACAGCAGACCAATTGGGTTAACAATGATGGTTCAGGCAGGTGTGCATTTCAGGTCAGCGGGAAAATGTGATTCACCGGGTACTCAGAAACAGGGAGGCAAGGGTAGTGTTCGGGGAAATACCGGACGGTGATCAAGATAAGCATTAAAATGAAAAACGGACCTGTGTTTCATCTGTTAATGGGTCCCGATGATTCCCCACAGGTTAGCTACAATTCTACAAACCCTTTTCTGATCGCTTCCAGGGCAAGACCAACGCGGCTTTGTACATTGAATTTTTTAAAGAGGGTTTCCCGGTATCCGTCGATGGTGCGTTCGGCCAGGAACATTTCCGCTGCGATCTGCTTATAGGTGAGGTCGGAACAGGCCAATTTCAGGAAATCCTTTTCACGTTGGGTTAAAACCAGTTGCTCCTGTTCCTGTTGTGCCAACAGCAGCCTGCGGTAATTGACATTTACTGCATCCGCATTGTAATAGCCTTTCTGGTAAATTTCGTCCAGTGCTTTTTCAAGTTCATCGGGGTGGGTGTCTTTCAAGAGATAGGCGCAACATCCGGCTTTGATCATGCCTATGATGGTTTTATCGTCATCGTTCATGCTGAGCGCCACCATTTTTACGGCGGGATATTGTTGCTGCAGCCATGCTGCCGTTGCAATGCCGTCCATTACCGGCATGTTCACATCGATCAGCATCATTTCGGGTGCAGCCGTCAGTGCAGACATTTTTTGCTGAAGATCTCTCCCGTTCTTTGCATCCACCAAAACACGGTACCTGTTAAATGATTCAAGCATTAAGCCGAGGGAGCGCGAGAATAACTGGTGATCGTCGACGATGCCGATGGTGATTTGTTTCATGCTTGTCAGGATTGGTTCAACGGTATGTCTATTTTAACGCTGGTTCCGCTGCCGCTCTTTCGGGGCTGCCACAGGATAGTTCCACCCAGCAGGTGTGTCCGGTGTTTCATATTCAGCACGCCAACTCCGTTTCTGCTGGTCTCATCCAGGTTCATTCCCGAACCATTATCTTCTATGCCTAGCTGTATAAATGGCTTTTCCACATGCACTGATATACTTATTTCCGTGGCCCCTGCATGCCTGATGGCATTTTGTATCGCTTCCTGGACGATCCGGAAAAGAATGATCTGCAATTCGGCGGACAAAGGAATGGGGCCATGCCCATCGGAATAAATCAAACTGACTTTTCCCGAGCTGTTGATTCGCTGGATCTCCGCCTGCAGGTTTTCCTGAAAACTGAACTGCTCCAGCCATTCCTTGTTCAGGATCTTCGATAAGGTCCGAATTTCCTGTATGGCCTTCGACAGGGTTTCATTGGCCGAACTTAATGTTGGCGGAACCTGCTGCAGGGAACGTTCTGTAATACCCAGCAACATGCGCGTACTTCCCAGTAACTGACCGACATTATCGTGCAGCTCCTTTCCGATCTGCTCAAAAGTATGCTCCTGCACTTCCACCTGCGATTGAAGAAGTTGTTGCTGAAATTCCTGTTGCATGTGATTGTTGATATCTACTAATTGTTTTTTTCTTCTTTGGAAATATAAGAAATACAATATGACGAATATTGCTACAATTGTGAGTATTGAGCAAATGATAACAATTGCTTCTATAGCTGTTCCTGTTTTTTCTGGCATATTATTGCAATTATCCAGCTTCCATACAATATACAACAAAATGTACCCATCAGTATATCGTAAAATGTATTATTGCCAGATAATTTAATAGATGATACTTGTTTATAAAATGCAAATAGACCAACTGTTCCCAAATAAAACACTAAGAGCCCGGTAACTATCCAAAATGGAGGGTAATTTAAAGGAAAGGAAATGGTATCATTTTTTAACAGCAAATAATAAAATCTAAAACATAAAACTAACACTAATATAGAAAGAGCTTGTCGGCTGTATATGTTATAAGCACTAAATGAAATGTTTATTCCTTCTAATAGAAATGTTATCACAAACGCTAATAGAAGTAATAAAATAATTGTACTTCCTTTTTTTTCAATATCAAAGCGATAGAATAAAAAACAGAAATATATTGCCTGAATGAGCATTAAAAAATTATAAAAAACATAATTCGGCCTTTTAAGGCTATGATAATAATATCCCAAAAACTCAATAGACAAAACAAACAATAAGTAAAATGGAAGTGTACACAAATATCTAGCGTCTTTCTTGCCAAAACACAAGAAAGACGCTATTAATGCCAGGATTTCTGTCACAACCGATACAGTAAGAAATTCGCTTAAGGCCATAAATGTCCTTCGTCAAAAATGAAAGATTTTTTACCTGCATTCTCCAAGATCTTCAAAAGTTTCATATAATAGTTGGTGTATACATCACTATTATTTTTCATTTCTACCCAAAAATCAAAAACCTCATTGGGATTTGTAGCTGATACTATGGTTGGTAAAACAGAAATAGTTAGTTTATACTCGCCGTGTTCATTGTCATATATATACATAGGCGTTAATGCCATTTTCCACTTATATTTTGTTGAATCTATGGACACTTGTTTAATGGCATTCACCAGTGTATCATAAAAAAAATTTTTGAACTCAGTTGTATCGTAAATAATGGACGCTGTTTGATATTCTGAAATGTTATTTCGATAAGTACGGGTCATCACTTCGGCTTTATCCAAATCAATAATGCCCAATATCCGTTTGGATATAAATGTACCTGCTAATTTTTCAGTCTTTGTAGTGACTGATTGCTTATTGGGTTCATTTTTCGATTTCACCCAATTTAGATAACTAAAGATTGCGGCTATAGAGGCCAACAAAAAGGTTCCAATGTTAACGACTTTCATATTTAAATAATTTAGGATTGCAAGAAATGCATAATTGGATATCGATATAACGGGGTTTTACGTATAAAAATACCGGGAAAATTCCCGTAAGTCGATCAGGTGAAGTTCAAGCGGCTAATTAAACTTAAGCAGAAATCTGACATTCCTTACTACTAAATATAATGGCTTTTGTTATTATTTGGTTGTTAACGAGGTTACTTATATGAATAGATAAGTTGTCAAATATAATAGACACGGGAAAATTCCCGTCTTTAACACAGGGATACTCCCCTAACCAGCAGGAAGGCACGCCACTATTTTTACTCCGGGTATTTGAACAATCATTCACATTTAAACAATCATTGTATGAAAAGATATTATTTACTCGTTCTTCTTTTATCCTTTGCATTCTCAAGTCAGGCCCAATCGGTAGATATTTCTGAAGGGTTGATCAAAAAAAATCAATATCAAAAAGTGGCCCAAAAAGTGAAAAAGAAAAAAGGCGAATCTGGAGGAACAGAAGCCCTGGCAACAGGCGACACCTCAAAAAAGGATTCTATTGACGTATTGATCCGACCACGTGTGATGATTTTCGGCCTCACTTCTCTCAATAATTCAAACAACGATGTGCTCAATTCCCTAAATGGAACTGGCCGCATTGGCGCAACATTTTTCCTGGCCAGGTCGGGGAAAGTGAAACTAACTATGGGCGTCAATATGCTGAATGCAAAACCTCCCAAGGGCGTGTCCCGGGATTCGGTCGATTTTAATTCCCTGATGTTCCCCGAAACCGGAAATTTCGGATTCTTATTCAACCCTTCGGTCAGGCTCTCCAAATTCAGGGATGCGAGCGAAGAGCACACTTTATGGGCTGAGGCATTTTTTGCATACCGGAAAGTATCGATTGA
>RRZU010140860.1_pt1 | contig 13061 bp, 8 predicted proteins | sample 2165561 | NCBI WGS metagenome assembly RRZU01 (sample SAMN10456909, study PRJNA506462) | wastewater metagenome | isolation source: wastewater sludge | place: USA: Moscow, Idaho
ACCGAGCCGGAGGCCGGGCCGGTGATGGAGACCAGACAGGTGTCCTCGGCGCCCGGCGTGCCGCCGCCCGGGCCTCCGACATCATCGGTAACGAGGGTGGTGCCCGAACCCTTGGCCGGATCCGCCGCAATCGCCTCGAAGCCGCTACCGGTGATCTCGCCGACCGAGACGGTGATGCTTTCCGAGCCTTCGGCCAGTGCGTCGTCGATCGTGCTCAGGTCGAAGTCGACCGAACTCTGTCCGGCCGGAATGGTGACCGAAGTGACCGCGGTGTAGTCCGAGCCGTCGGTGGCGGTGCCGGAGTAGGTGAGCTGGACGGTGACGTCGGTCGCTGCAGGCTGGCTCAGCGAGACGGTGAACTTGGCCGTCTCGCCCTCGGTGATCGAGCCGGAAGCCGGCCCAACCAAAGCGACGAACACCGTGCTGCTGGCCACGGGGTCGTCCGCCGGCATGCCCGTTTCGCTGTCGGGCTCGTCCGTTGCGCTGGCGGCGCTGATCTCGGTGTTCTCGATCTCGCCGAGGGTGCCGGGCTGTTCGTAGGCGAACTGGTATTCCTGCGGCGTGACCACCTCGATGATGCGGTCGACCACCACGCCGGGTTGCAGGCTGCCCTCGCTGCCGCCCAGGCCGGCGCCGGGCGCGATGTCGATCTCGCCGTTGTCCAGGCTGGCGATCAGCTGGTCGAGTCCGTCGCCCTTCGCGGGACGGGCATTGGTGGCCACGGCCGTGCCGCCGAGACTGATCTCGACGACGCCGTTCTGTGCCGTCAGCAGCACGTCGCCTTTCGTGACCACGTCGCCGAGCTGCAGCGTGCGGGCGCCGCCGTCGTCCTGGCGCATGACCGCATCGCCCCACAGCCCGACGACGATGCCGGCCGGCAGCCGGCTCGGCACGTAATGGATGTTCAGCTGCGGCATGTCGCGGACGGCGCTCGACGGGGCGGCGGAGCTGGACGGGGGCTGGGAGGCGGGCATGGGGAGCCTTTCGACGGTCGCGACATCACGGAGGCGCACGCACGGTGCGCCTCGCCGATATCGGAGGCGTCAGACAGGCTCTTGAGTCGTCGTGCCGGCGCGCGAAAAGCCGGCCGGCAGGCGAGGCGGGCCGCGCTTCAGTCGGCTGGCACGAAGCGGTCGACCTCGTCGCTGATCAGGCCGTCGATGCCCAGCTCGATCAGCTCGCCGGCGCGGCCGGGGTCGTTGACGGTGTAGGCCAGCACGCGCAGGCCGTCGCGGTGCAGGCGTCCGATCAGCTCCGGCGTGATCGCCGATTGTTCGAGCACCATCGCGCTGCAGCCCAGGCGCTCGGCGATGTCGATGCAGTCGGGCCACAGCGTCTCGACCAGCAGTGCGCGCGGCAGCTCCGGCGCGGCCTCGCGCGCTGCGGCCAGCGCCTCGGGTCGGAAGGAACTCAGCAGCGGCCACACGGCCTGCTCGTCATGGACCGCCTCGCCCCACAGGCGTCGCACCGCCTGCGCGACCAGCCGGCCGGTGCGCTCCTCGTCACCCGGCGCGGGCTTGAGCTCGATGTTCAGCGCATGGCCGTTGCGCAGGATGAAGGCGGCGATGCCGTCGCGGCTCGGCAGCGGCTCGCCGGCGAAGATGCGTCCGTGCCAGCCGCCGGCATCCAGCAGCGACAGCTCGGCCCAGTCCAGCTCGAGGGCGGCGCCGGCCGCGTCGGTGGTGCGCTCGAGCGTGTCGTCGTGCAGCAGGAAGGGCAGGCCGTCGGCGCTGAGGCGCACGTCGCACTCGAAGGCACGCCAGCCCAGGCTGGCGCCCAGGCGCATCGCGGCCAGCGTGTTCTCCGGGGCGTGCCGGCCCGCACCCCGGTGCGCGAACCACAGCGGATAGGGCCAGGGTCGGGCCGGCGTGGCGGGCTCGGCTTCGTCGTCGGGCGTCAGGTCGTGATGCAGGCTGCTCATCGTGCTCCCCTCGTGCGTGCCTACCTGTGGACGGGCGGATGCCCCCTCCAAGATTGCGCCGCGGCGATGTCGGGGTCAAGACAGCTTTTCGTGGCAGGCCGGCCACGGGGCCTGCGGACGGGAAAGGACGTGCCGCGGCGGGCAAAACAGCTGCTGCGGTAGGATTGCCGGCCCTGCGCGCGCCTCGCGCTGCTGCCTTCGCGGCCCCATGAACGCACCGCTCCCTCCCAATCCGCTGCTCCAGTCCGTCGGCCAGGACCTCGATCCTGCCCATGCCGAACCTCGCCTGCGCGAGATTCCGTACAACTACACCTCCTTCTCGGACCGGGAAATCATCATCCGCCTGCTGGGCCCGCGCGCCTGGGAGCTGGCCGACCAGCTGCGCGGCGAGCGCCGCACCGGCCGCTCCGCGCGCATGCTCTACGAGGTGCTGGGCGACATCTGGGTGGTGCAGCGCAACCCCTATCTCGAAGACGACCTGATCGACAACCCGAAGCGGCGCGAGAACCTCATCGAGGCCTTGCACCACCGCCTCGCCGAGGTCGAGAAGCGTCGCACGCCGGGCGTCGACCCAGGCCGCGACGCGCTGGTCGGCGAGCTGATGGCGATGGCGCGCGGCGCGGTCGAGCGTTTCGCCGAGCGTTTCCGCCAGGTGCACGACCTGCGCCAGCGCACGAAGAAGGTGCTGGGCCGCCACACCCGCGCCGACAACCTGAAGTTCGACGGCCTGAGCCGCGTGGCCCATGTCACCGACGCCACCGACTGGCGCGTCGAGTACCCCTTCGTCGTGCTGACGCCCGACACCGAGGCCGAGATGGCCGCGCTGGTGGCCGGCTGCGTCGAGCTGGGCCTGACCATCATCCCGCGCGGAGGCGGCACCGGCTACACCGGCGGCGCCGTGCCGCTGACCTGGAAGAGCGCGGTCATCAACACCGAGAAGCTCGAACAGATGACCGAGGTCGAGTTCGTCGACCTGCCAGGCCTGTCGCACAAGGTGCCGACGATCTGGACCGGCGCCGGCGTGGTCACGCAGCGCGTGGCCGATGCGGCCGAGCGCGGCGGCCATGTCTTCGCGGTCGATCCGACCTCGGCCGAGGCCTCGTGCGTGGGCGGCAACATCGCGATGAACGCCGGCGGCAAGAAGGCGGTGCTGTGGGGCACGGCGCTGGACAACCTGGCCAGCTGGCGCATGGTCACGCCCGAGGCCAAGTGGCTGGAGGTCACCCGCCTGAACCACAACCTCGGCAAGATCCACGATGTCGAGGTGGCCAGCTTCGAGCTGAAGTACTTCGATGCCTCGGGCCGCACGCTCGAGCGCACCGAGCGGCTCGACATCCCGGGCCGCATCTTCCGCAAGGAAGGCCTGGGCAAGGATGTCACCGACAAGTTCCTCGCCGGCCTGCCCGGCATCCAGAAGGAAGGCTGCGACGGCCTGATCACCTCGGCGCGCTGGGTGGTGCACCGCATGCCGGCGCACACCCGCACCGTCTGCCTGGAGTTCTTCGGCAACCCGAAGGACTGCGTGCCCTCGATCGTCGAGATCAAGGACTTCATGTTCGGCGAGATGAAGAAGCCGGGCGGCGCGATCCTGGCCGGCCTCGAGCATCTCGACGACCGCTACCTGAAGGCGGTCGGCTACGCGACCAAGAGCAAGCGCGGCGGCACGCCGAAGATGGTGCTGATCGGCGACATCGTCGGCGACGACGAGGACGCGGTCGCGCGCGCCACCAGCGAGGTGGTGCGCCTGGCCAACGGTCGCTCGGGCGAGGGCTTCATCGCCATCTCGGCCGATGCGCGCAAGAAGTTCTGGCTCGACCGCAAGCGCACCGCCGCCATCTCGAAGCACACCAACGCGTTCAAGGTCAACGAGGACGTGGTGATTCCGCTCGAGCGCATGGGCGAGTACACGCTGGGCATCGAGCGCATCAACATCGAGCTGTCGCTGCGCAACAAGATCGCGCTGCTCGACCGGCTGGAGCAGTTCTTCCTGGCCGGCAACCTGCCGCTGGGCAAGACCGACGATGCCAGCGAGATCCCCAGCGCCGAGCTGCTGGGCGACCGGGTGCAGCGCGCACTGGCGCTGCTGCGCGAGCTGCGCGCGCAGTGGCAGCAGTGGCGGGACGGCCTCGATGTGGTGCAGCCCGACACCGGCCGCAGCTTCTTCGAGCAGATCCAGGACAACACGCTGCGCGCGTCGTGGAAGACGCAGATCCTGAAGGTCTTCCAGCAGCAGCTCTTCGCCGGCGCGGCCTTCGCGCCGCTGATCGAGGCCTGCAGGAAGATCCACAAGGAGGTGCTGCGCGGGCGCGTCTGGGTGGCGCTGCACATGCACGCCGGCGACGGCAACGTGCACACCAACATCCCGGTCAACTCCGACAACTACGAGATGCTGCAGACGGCGCATGAGGCGGTCGCACGCATCATGGTGCTGGCGCGCAGCCTCGACGGCGTGATCTCCGGCGAGCACGGCATCGGCATCACCAAGCTGGAGTTCCTGACCGACGCCGAGCTGGCCAACTTCGCCGCCTACAAGGCGAAGGTCGATCCGGAGGGCCGCTTCAACAAGGGCAAGCTGCTGCGCTCGCAGGACCGGGTCACCGACCTGGGCGCCGACACCCGCGCCGCCGACCTCAGCGAGGCCTACACGCCCAGCTTCGGCCTGATGACGCACGAGTCGCTGATCATGCAGCAGAGCGACATCGGCGACATCGCCGCGTCGGTCAAGGACTGCCTGCGCTGCGGCAAGTGCAAGCCGGTGTGCGCCACGCATGTGCCGCGCGCCAACCTGCTCTACAGCCCGCGCAACAAGATCCTGGGCACCTCGCTGCTGATCGAGGCCTTCCTGTACGAGGAGCAGACCCGCCGCGGCGTCAGCCTCAAGCACTGGGAGGAGTTCGAGGACGTCGCCGACCACTGCACCGTCTGCCACAAGTGCTTCACGCCGTGCCCGGTCAAGATCGACTTCGGCGACGTGACGATGAACATGCGCAACCTGCTGCGCAAGATGGGCAAGAAGAGCTTCCGGCCGGGCAACGCCGCCGCGATGCTGATGCTCAACGCCACGAACCCGGAGACGATCAAGATCGCCCGCTCGGCGATGGTGGGCGTCGGCATGAAGGCGCAGCGTCTGGCGCACGACGTGCTCAAGCTGGCCTCGAAGAAGCAGACCAGCGCGCCGCCGGCGACGGTGGGACCGGCTCCGATCAAGGAGCAGATCATCCACTTCGTCAACAAGAAGATGCCCGGCGGCCTGCCGAAGAAGACCGCACGCGCGCTGCTCGACATCGAGGATCGCGACTACGTGCCGATCATCCGCGACCCGAAGGCGACCACCGCCGAGACCGAGGCGGTGTTCTACTTCCCCGGCTGCGGCTCCGAGCGGCTGTTCAGTCAGGTCGGCCTGGCCACGCAGGCGATGCTCTGGCATGCCGGCGTGCAGACGGTGCTGCCGCCGGGCTACCTGTGCTGCGGCTACCCGCAGCGCGGCTCCGGCCAGTTCGACAAGGCCGAGCAGATGATCACCGACAACCGGGTGCTGTTCCACCGGGTCGCCAACACGCTGAACTACCTCGACATCAAGACGGTGGTGGTCTCGTGCGGCACCTGCTACGACCAGTTGCAGGGCTACCAGTTCGACAAGATCTTCCCCGGCTGCCGCATCATCGACATCCACGAGTACCTGTTGGAAAAAGGCATCACGCTGCAGGGTAAAGGTAACTTCATGTACCACGATCCCTGCCACACGCCGATGAAGCTGCAGGATCCGATGAAGACGGTCAAGGCGCTGGTGGGCGACGGCGTGGTCAAGTCCGAGCGCTGCTGCGGCGAGTCGGGCACGCTGGGCGTGACCCGGCCCGACATCTCGACGCAGATCCGCTTCCGCAAGGAAGAGGAGATCCGCAAGGCGGAGTCGACGCTGCGTGCCCAGGGCACCCAGGGCGATCTGAAGATCCTGACCTCCTGCCCGAGCTGCCTGCAGGGCCTGTCGCGCTATGGCGACGATCTGCAGAACGGCCTGCTCGAGGCCGACTACATCGTCGTCGAGATGGCGCGCCAGATCCTGGGCGAGAACTGGATGCCGGACTATGTGGCGCGGGCCAACGCCGGCGGCATCGAGCGGGTGCTTGTCTGAGGCCTCGCTGATCCTTGTCATGGGACAAGGTGAGCGGCGTGGCTGCGCTTGCACGCCAGTGGGCCGGACAGGCCCGTCGTCGCGGATAATCGCCCGGATCCGCCGCCTTCTCCGCGGCTTCTTCCGGACGAATCCCCGATGACCCACCCGACCGCCGCCCCCCAGCCCACCGCCCTGACGCTGCACCAGCAGTCGCGCGTGCTGGAGATCGGCTTCGATGACGGCCAGCTCTTCCGTCTGCCCTTCGAGCTGCTGCGCGTCTATTCGCCCTCTGCCGAGGTGCGTGGCCATGGCCCCGGCCAGGAGGTGCTGCAGACCGGCAAGCGCGAGGTCGGCATCGTCGACCTGCAGCTGGTCGGCCACTACGCCATCCAGCCGGTCTTCAGCGACGGCCATGACAGCGGTCTCTACACCTGGGAGATGCTGCACGATCTGGGCATGCGCCAGCAGGCGCTGTGGCAGGACTATCTCGATCGCCTGAACGCTGCTGGCGTCGACCGCGATGCACCGATGCAGAGCGGTGCGCCCACGGGCGGTGCCTGCGCCTCCCATGGCCACTGAGTTTCCGGTGCGTCCGGCCGGGCACGCAAGCTGCTCCATTTCCGCCCCGACATTTTCCTGCCCATGAGCGATACCCACTTCGGCTTCAAGACCGTCGACGAGCAGAGCAAGGCACGCATGGTGCGCGGCGTGTTCGACTCGGTCGCGGCCCGCTACGACCTGATGAACGACCTGATGTCGGGCGGCATGCACCGGCTCTGGAAGGCCTACACCCTGGCGGTGTCGGGCGCCCGCGAAGGCCACCAGGTGCTCGACATCGCCGGAGGCACCGGCGACCTGAGCCGCGCCTTTGCGCGCAAGGTCGGCCGCAGCGGCTGCGTGGTGCACACCGACATCAACGAGGCGATGCTGAGCCGTGGCCGCGACCGCCTGGTCGATGAGGGCCTGTCCCTGCCGACGGTGCTGTGCGATGCCGAGAAGCTGCCCTTTCCCGAGGCGCGCTTCGACATCGTCTCGGTCGCCTTCGGCCTGCGCAACATGACGCACAAGGATGCGGCGCTGGCCGAGATGTGCCGCGTGCTCAAGCCGGGCGGCAAGCTGATGGTGCTGGAGTTTTCCAAGGTGGCCGCGCCGCTCGAGAAGGTCTATGACTGGTACTCCTTCAGCGTGCTGCCCAGGCTGGGCCAGATGGTGGCCGGCGACGCCGAGAGCTACCGCTATCTGGCCGAGTCGATCCGCATGCATCCGGGCCAGGCCGAGCTGAAGGCGATGATGAAGACCGCCGGCTTCGGTCATGTCGATGTGCACAACCTGACCGGCGGGGTGGTGGCCCTGCATGTCGGGCTGAAGTGCTGACCTCCGGCCGAGGGGGTGCCTGAAGTGCGCAAATCACATCTTTGCGTGACGGCATGTATCGGACACGGCTTGCGGAATTACTTCTTTTGCCATATCGGGGCATTCCTGCAAACTGAAGACACACGCTGATTTGTACGCATCTGTTGACGCAGTTGGTACAAGTCTTCACTCTCACGTCAATACGTCACACAATCGTGCTCCAGTCTCCCCTGCTTGGGGGAATGAGGGTGCCCGTGCATCAGGCGCCAGGGAGTCAGGGTCGAAAATCAGGGGGTCAGCAATGATGGCCTCCAGTCCTGCGCAAGTGACGCGAGACGCATTGCCAGTGTTTTGCCAAGGGGGCTGTCAGAATGTTTCGAGTTTTCCAGCACCGATCGTCGGGAACGCACTTCGTCGAGCTGTTCGCTGACGGTCTGCTGTGCTTCATCGCTGCGCTGCTGTCGGCAGCCACGCTGGCCAGTCCGCTGCCCGGCGTCAGTCCGCTGACCCAGATCATCACGCCGACCATCCTGCTGGTCGCCTTTTCCTTTGCGCTGGTGATGGCGCTGCTCTATTCCTTCGTCGGACTCTATCGGCACCGCAATCTCGGTCTGGTTCCGATGGTCGTGCGCATCGGTTTTGCGTTTCTCGTCGGGGGGTACATCACTTACCTGACGCTGAAATACATCAGCTATGACGGTTATGCCGGCAGCCTGGTCGGATATTCGCTGGTGTACCTGCTGGTCGGCCTGATGCTCTACCGGGGCGTGGCGTGGGTGGTCCGCCAGGCCGTGGGCACCCGCCGCGTGCTGATCGTCGGCACCGGCCCGGATGCCCGTCAGGTGTGCACCGACCTGCGCGCCGGCGGCCAGTGGGCCGGCTATGACGTGGTCGGCTTCTACCCGACCACCGAACAGACCGACCGCGCCGCGCTGCGTGGTGCCGCCCATGTGTTCGACGCCCGCCAGAAGCTGGTCGATCTGGTGCGCGAGCACCGCATCAACGAGATCATCGTGGCGGTGCGCGAGCAGCGCGGCGGCGGCGTGCCGATGAACGATCTGCTCGAGTGCCGCATCGGCGGCGTGCCGATCATGGATCTGGCCTACTTCTACGAGCGCACCAAGGCCGAGGTGCCGGTCGACAGCCTGAAGGCCAGCTGGCTGGTCTATGGCGACGGCTTCGTCCAGGGCCATGCCCGCGAGCTGACCAAGCGCCTGTTCGACATCGTCAGCTCCTCGGTGCTGCTGATCCTGGGCGCGCCGGTCATGCTGATGACCGCGCTGATGATCAAGCTCGACAGTCCTGGCCCGATCCTCTACAGGCAGGAGCGTGTCGGCCTGGGCGGCAAGGGCTTCATGTGCATCAAATTCCGCAGCATGCGCACCGATGCCGAGAAGGATGGCGTCGCTCGCTGGGCCTCCAAGAACGACTCGCGCATCACCCGCGTCGGCGCCTTCATCCGTAAGACCCGCATCGACGAACTGCCGCAGCTCTTCAGCGTGCTGCGCGGCGAGATGAGCATGGTGGGCCCGCGTCCGGAGCGCCCGTCCTTCGTCGCCCAGCTGCGCGAGCAGATTCCCTACTACGACCTGCGCCACACGGTGAAGCCGGGTCTGACCGGCTGGGCCCAGGTCCGCTATGCCTACGGCGCCTCGCTCGAGGACGCCCGCAAGAAGCATCAGTTCGACCTGTACTACGTCAAGAACAACTCGCTGCTGCTGGATCTGCAGGTGCTGATCGAGACGGTGAGCGTGGTGCTGTTCCGCGAGGGGGCGCACTGAGCACATCGAGCATGTCGTGCATGCCACAGTCGCCGGGCCTGGCCTGAGGGCCTGCGGGACGACAGAAGCTCCAGACCAGAGGACAGCGCACGGAATGCTTTCGTGCGCTGTTCGTGCTTCAAGGCGTGTTCATTTTTATCATTTTCATGATCTGCCCGATGCGCGTGAATGCGCGGGTCATGAATGCTGTTCATGATGATGAACTTGTAAGGAATTCTTGCGCTGCAGCGGTACGATCGGGTTGCGTGCCGCGCGGAGACCGCAGGGTGCTGGAATGATCAAGAGAGGATTTCGCATGAGGATCGAAACGAGCCGTCTGTCGCGTGCGGCCGCCTTGCTGCTGGCGTCGGTGATGGCGGTCGGCACCCTGTCGGGCTGCGGCAGCATCGGTCGCCATCCGCCGGCGCCGAAGTCGGCGGAGACGCCGGATCACCGCTACAAGATCGGTCCGCTGGACACGCTCAACATCGTCGTCTGGCGCAACCCCGAGCTGTCGGCGACCGTCACGGTGCGCCCGGACGGCCGCATCTCGACGCCGCTGGTCGAGGATCTGCAGGCCTCGGGCAAGAACCCGTACGACCTGTCGCGCGAGATCGAGAAGGAGCTGAGCAAGGTCATCCGCGACCCGGTGGTCACGGTGGTGGTCGGCTCCTTCCAGGGCGTCTACAGCGAGCAGATCCGCATCGTCGGCGAGGCCGCGCGTCCGCAGAGCGTCGCCTTCCGCCAGAACATGAGCCTGCTCGACGTGATGATCCAGTCCGGCGGACTGACCGACTTCGCCGACGGCAATGCCGCGGTGCTGGTGCGTGGCGCCGAGGGGGGCAAGCAGTACAGCATCCGCCTGAAGGATCTGCTCAAGCGCGGCGACATCTCGGCCAACGTCGATGTGAAGCCCGGCGACATCATCATCGTGCCGCAGAGCTGGTTCTGAGCACGCCTGCCAAGCACGTGGCCGTGTCCGTCGCGCCGCCCGCCTGCTGCGGGGGCCCGGACCGGTCAGAACTGACGATTACAGGTAGACAGCCGGTATGAACGATTTCACCCGACAGGCTGCGATCCTGGCCGCGAGCGTCTGGCGACACCGCTGGACCGCCGTGGCCGTGGCATGGCTGGTGGCCATCCTGGGCGCGCTGGTGGTCATGGTGGTGCCCGAGCGCCGCGAGGCCCGCGCCAGCATCTATGTCGACACCCAGACGGTGCTGCGGCCGATGATGGTCGGTCTGGCCTTCCAGCCCGACATCGACCAGCAGGTCCGCATGCTGGGCCGCACGCTGATCTCGCGCCCGAACGTCGAGCGTCTGGTCAACAACCCCACGATCGGTCTCGAGAAGGTCGATCCCTCGCAGGTCGACTCGCAGATCGAGACCCTGATGAAGACCATCAAGGTGGTCCAGACCGGGGGCAACAACCTCTACGCGATCAGCTACCGCGATGTCGACGGCGAGCGTGCCCGGCGTCTGGTCGAGGGGCTGGTGGCGCTGTTCATGGAGAGCGGCGTCGACTCCAAGCGCAAGGACTCCGCCGAGGCCAGCCGCTTCATCGACGAGCAGATCACCTCCTACGAATCCAAGCTGACCGAGGCCGAGAACCGGCTGAAGGAATTCAAGCTGAAGAACATGAACGTCGCCTCGACGCAGACGCAGGACTTCTTCGGCCGCATCCAGTCGATGACCGACGAGGTCAACCGCCTGAAGGTGCAGCTCAGCGCCGCCGAGCGCTCTCGCGACGCGATCCGGCGCGATCTGGAGTCCGAGGAGCCGCAGCTGCCGATGGGCGCAGCCTCGGCGGTCTCGCTGACGCCGGACCTCGACGAGCGCATCCGCACCCTGAAGCGCCAGCTCGACGACATGGAGCGTCGCTTCACCGACAACCATCCGGATGTGCGCACCACCCGCCGCATGATCGGCGAGCTCGAGCAGAGCCGCCGCGACGAGCTGGCCCGCCTGCAGGCCGAGAATCCGAAGCGCCGTGCCGCCGCGACCAACCCGGTCTACCAGCGCCTGCGCAACAACCTGTCGGATGCCGAGGCCAGCGTGGCGTCGCTGCGCGGCCAGCTCGAGGCCCAGGTCGCCCGCCTCGAGGAGATCCGCTCGCAGGCCAACCAGGTGCCGCAGGCCGAGGCCGAGCTGGCCCAGCTCAACCGCGACTACGAGATCATGCGCCGCAACTACGATCAGCTGGTGCAGCGCCGCGAGGCCGCCTCGCTGGGCGTGAAGATCGACCAGACCTCGTCGATGGCCGACTTCCGCCTGATCGAGCCGCCGCGCATCCTGCCCTCGCCGGTCTTCCCCGGCAAGCTGCAGATGGCCGCTGGCGTGATGCTGCTGGCCCTGCTGGCCGGTGGGGCGGTGGCCTATGCGATGACGCTGCTCAATCCGACCTTCTCGAGCGAGCGCGAGCTGCGCGAGTTCACCAAGCGGCCGGTGCTCGGCAGCCTGACCAAGATCGAGGATCCGCGCGATCGTGACCTGCAGCGCCAGGACCGCATGAAGCTGGCCGGCGTGATGGGCCTGTTCCTGCTGGCCAATGTCGGCTGGATGGCCTGGATCTCGACACGCACCGCGAGCTGAGGAGTCCCCAGATGAACACGATCGAGCAGGCCGCCAAGCGGCTCGCTGAACTCAAGCGTGCCGGCTACGACGTGCCGGTGCCCGATGTCCCGGGCACGGCGGCGGCGCAGCCGGCGCCTGCCGCGGCTGCGGTGCCGTCGGCGGCTCCGGTCGCACCGGCTGCGGTGGCTCCGGTCCCCGCGCCTGCCTCTGCACCTGCACCGGTGTCGGCCGCCACGCTGCCGACGGTGCGCAGTGCCCAGGTCGAGATGCTGCCCACCGCCGGCCGGCGCTCCCGCGAGGTCCGCCTGGATCTGGAGCGGCTCGAGCGCGAAGGCTACCTGGTGCCCTCGCAGGCCCGCTCGCAGCTGGCCGAGCAGATGCGCATCATCAAGCGCCCGCTGCTGGCCAACGCCCGCGGCGAGTCGGCGCAGCAGATCTCGCGCGCCAACCTGATCCAGGTGGTCAGCGCGATGCCGGGCGAAGGCAAGACCTTCTTCGCGGTCAACCTCGCGATGAGCATCGCGATGGAGGTCGACCTGTCGGTGCTGCTGGTCGATGCCGACGTGCTGCGCCCCTCGGTGCTGGCGCGCTGCGGCGTCGAGCCTTCGCGCGGCCTGATGGACGTGCTGAAGACGCCCTCGCTCGATCTGGCCGACGTGATGCTGCGCACCAATGTGCCCAAGCTGACCCTGCTGCCGGCCGGCACCGCCAACTCCCAGTCGACCGAGCTGCTGGCCAGCACGGCGATGGAGCGGCTGCTCGACGAGCTGGCCTCGCGCTTCCCGGATCGCATCATCGTCTTCGATGCGCCGCCGCTGATCCCGACCACCGAGTCGCGCGTGCTGGCCTCGCGGGTCGGCCAGGTGGTGATGGTGGTCGAGGCCGGCAAGACCACCCATGCGCAGGTGACCCAGGCCTATGCCGCGGTCGAGCAATGCCCGGTGGTGCTTTCGGTGCTGAACCGCGCCAGCGGCAACTCGGGCGAGGCTTATGGCTATTACTACGCCTCGTGAGCGGCTGAAGCTCCAGCGTCCGGCGCCGGTCGCGCTGCTGGCGACCGCACTGCTGGGCATGGCCCTGCCGCTGCAGGCCCAGCCGGTCGATGCGGCGGCGGCCGCTGCCGCCGGGGGCGCTGGGGCGCTTCCCGCCTCGCGGGCCACCCAGGTCACCACGCCCGATCCGCTGCAGGGCCTGGCCGGGCCGGGCGCGGCGCCGATGCCGGCGGCCGCCTCCGCGCCGGCGCGCGGCTGGCGCGTCGCGCCGGCGGTCAAGGCGGGGGTCAACGCGACCAACAATGTCGGGCTGCAGTCGAGCGACCGCGCCTACGGCATCGTCACGAC
>RRZU012345618.1_pt1 | contig 13061 bp, 9 predicted proteins | sample 2165561 | NCBI WGS metagenome assembly RRZU01 (sample SAMN10456909, study PRJNA506462) | wastewater metagenome | isolation source: wastewater sludge | place: USA: Moscow, Idaho
CGAGAGCCGGCACACTTCAACCGAGCCGATCACGACCTTTCCCTACTATCATCCTGCCGAAGAAACCGTGCTCAGCCAGGCGCAGCGACTGCCAGACTATGCCAGCTTCGACGGCAGCGGCGTAACGATTGCCTTCTTGGACAGCGAATTTTATCCGCATCCAGACCGGTTACGCGCAGCTGAATGGCAAGGGATCCAGCCTGATTGGCGGCAATTAAGCGAACGGCAGTGGTATGACTTACTTGGGCCGGCCGACTTGCGACTGGTCGATTATGTCGACTTGACCGACGACGGCGAACAAGTCGGCCTCGACGTGCCAAGCTTGTGGGACAGCGCCGGCGACAGCTGGCACGGCCAGATGACGACCGCTGTCGCGGCAGGCAACGGCCTGCTCAGCGGCGGCCGGTACCGCGGCTATGCACCTGCTGCCTCTATCCTGCCCATCAAAATCGGACGGGGCGGGGGCCGCATCCCTGAAGAGGACATTCTACGCGGGCTGACCTGGCTGCTGCGCGATGACAATTGGCTGCGCTACGGCGTACGCGTCGTCAACATCAGCGTCGGCGGCGACTATCCTGAGCCCTGGCAGAACAACCTGGTGTGCCATGCGGCGCACGCCCTGGCACAGCGCGGGGTGCTGGTAGCAGCCGCAGCGGGGAATCGCGGCGTGGAGGAACTGCTGGCCCCAGCGCAGACGCCGACGGTATTGACTGTTGGCGGTGTGGACGATCGCAACTTGCGTTGGCGCTCGGCTGTTGGCACAGACCTGGGGCAAATGGAACTGTACCACCACAATTATGGCAGCGTCCCATGGGGTCACAGCCTGCTGCGCAAACCTGAACTGCTGGCGCTGGCACGTTGGCTGCCTTCGCCGATCCTGCCGCCCAGCCCAATCCTGCGCGAGACGTACCTGATCGACCGCCTGCGCCACGTATTGGAGGGAGAAGACGAAGCGATGATGCCCGAAGTCTGGCATGCGCTGCGGCGGCGTATGAATGCGCACAAGTGGGTGCATCCGTACTACCAGCACGTCGACGGCACCAGCGTGGCGGTGGCACAGGTATCGGCAGTCGCAGCACAGATGTTTGCGGCCAACCCGGCGCTGACCGGCGACGACGTACGCCAGATCCTGGTCGACAGTTCCCTGCCGCTGTCTCACCTCATGCCACGGCAGACAGGCGCGGGTCTACTCCAGCCGGCCGCAGCCGTCGCGGCGGCACTGCGTGCCCAGGGGGGCAGATTGGCCGGTTTCCCACACAGCGGTGTGCGGCTGCGCGAACATGAATTGCATAAATGGGCTGCTCAGGGTACATTGTCGGTGCTCACGCTGGACGAAACCCCAAGCGCAGCCGGCGCCGTCTATTTTGGTTGCTATGCTCCGCAGGCCGACTGCGTCAGCCTGGTAGGTTCCTTCAATCACTGGCTGCCGTACCGTCTGCCGCTGCGGTCTGCTGGCCGCGGCTGGTGGCACGCGGCGGTGCAGCTGCCGCAAGGAACGCACCTGTACCGCTTCTGGCTCGAATCAGACGGCGAAGCAGGCGCCACGGGAACGTGGTTGCATGACTATGAAAACCCCAACAGCAGTGAGAGTGGCTACCACGATGGGCACAGCGCCGTCATCATCGACTAAGGTCATCTAGCTGGGTCAGCAAACTTAAATTGCCAGGAACAAACATAACCGCCCGCCAACCATCCAAACCACCATCTACTGGCCAGAGGTATCGCCATGCACCGCGAATATCATAAGTGGTACAGCCCACGTCTGAACCGTGACATGGAACTGCTGATTTATGGGCATGCCGGGGCGCGCATGCTGGTCTTTCCTACGAGCATGGGCCGCTTTTACGAATACGAAGACCGCGGCATGGTGGCCAACCTGGCGGACCAACTGGATAACGGCTGGCTGCAGATCTACTGCGTAGACAGCGTAGACAGCGAGAGCTTCTATAACAACTGGGCGCATCCGGGCGGGCGCATCTACCGCCATGTGCAATACGAGGACTATCTACTCAACGAGGTGCTGCCGCTGTCGCAAACCAAGAACCCCGATCCGTTCCTCATCAGCCACGGCTGCAGCTTTGGCGCTTATCATGCCGTGAACATTGCCTTGCGCAACCCGCATCTGTTTGGACGAGTGCTGGCATTGAGCGGCAAGTACGACATGTCTGGTTTCTTCAGCGGTTATTACGACGATAATCTTTACTTCAACACGCCGAGCCACTACGTGCCCAACCTCAGCGATCACAATATGCTGGAGGCAATGCGCCGTATGGACATCATCATTGTGGCCGGTGAGCATGACCCGAACATCGAGAATAACCGGGCCCTCAGCCGGGCGCTGTGGGCCAAGGGTGTGCCACATGCCTTCCGCGAGTGGGCCGGCTGGAGCCACGACTGGCCTTACTGGAAGCAGATGGTGCGCCAGTACATTTCCGGGCACGATTGAACAACATAATCAATCCACGCTGTTCTAAACGGGGGACCACATGAGCGTCAAAAAAGTTGGTGTGATCGTCGGCCGTGAGTGGAGTTTTCCGCCGGCATTTATCGAGGAAGTTAACAGCCGCAATGCCGGGGTTGTCGCCGAGTATGCGAAACTGGGCGGCACCAAAATGAACGAGCCGTGCGAGTATGCCGTGCTGATCGACCGTATCAGCCATGAGATACCGTACTACCGCACCTACCTGAAAAATGCCATGCTGCAGGGCGCCTACTGCATCAACAACCCCTTCTGGTGGAGCGCCGACGACAAGTTCTTTGGTGCCAGCCTGATCACTAAGCTGGGGCTGGCCTCGCCCAAGACCATGGCGCTGCCGATGAAGGCATACCCCGAAGGCGTGGTCAGCGAAAGCCTGCGCAACCTGATCTATCCGCTCGATTGGGATGCCATCGTCGGCTATATAGGGCTGCCTGCAATTTTGAAGGATGCCTGGGGCGGCGGCTGGAAAAACGTCTACAAGGTCAACTCGCTTGAGGAGCTGATCCGGGCCTATGACGAAACCGATACGCTGTGCATGATCCTGCAGGAATTTATCGAATTCGACCAGTTCGTGCGCTGCATCTGCGTCGGCCAGGACAACATCATGCCGATCAAGTATGATCCCAAGAACCGGCGCTACATCATCGAACACGACCACCTTACGCCCGAACTAGGTGACCGCATCGTGCATGATGCCCGGCTGATCAACAACGTCATGGGCTATGACATGAACAGCATCGAGTTCGCCATCAAGGACGGCGTGCCGTATGCGATCGACTTCATGAATCCGGCCCCAGACATGGACATCAACAGCGTTACACCGCATTACTTTAACTGGGCAGTGAAGGCGATGGCGGACCTGGCGATCGAGATGGCGCACAATCCCAAGCCGCAGCGCGCCGAGCAGCGCTGGGCGCGCTTTCTCGAGTAATACGGCCTGAGTTTGCCATTCGCAGCGCTGGCGGATGTAAAATCAAGCTATGGAAGCGCTAGCCCTGATCGTTGTCGGCATAATCATCGGGATCCTGTTTACGCTGCTCTGGATGTCGATTCGGACATGGTGGCGCAAAAGCAAGGATCTGCGCTCGTCCTCGGTCAAAGCGCGCAAGGAGGTGCAGGAGAAGTCGCTGAAGGCGAAACAAGATGCGCACAAAGCAAACGACGCCATCTTTCGTGCCGTGATGCGCGTCTTCTTTCTGGTGCTTGCCCTCGTCGTGGTAAGCTGGATTGTGTGGACCATTATTCAGATCTAGGGGAAATATGGCAGAACAGCAACAGCCGTTGACGGCGCTGGTAGAATGCGCGGGTTGAGCGTCTAAGGCCCCTCCGGGGACGTTAGCGCAGGTCGTGCGCCAGTTGGCCGGGTTATTCCCGGCAGAAGAATATCCTGATGTGCTGGTGGGACTTGGCGAGCCAGATGATGCCGCCGTCTTCCGTCTAGACGACACGCGCGCCCTGATCAAGACGACCGACTTCTTCACGCCGGTGGTGGACGATCCCTGGACCTACGGCGCGATTGCCGCCGCCAACGCCATGAGCGACGTCTACGCAATGGGCGGTGATGTACTGTTCTGCCTTAATATTGCCGGGTTCCCTGACACCATAGCGCCGGAGACTGTGGCGCAGATCTTTGCCGGTGGCGCTGTGAAGGTGCGCGAGGCCGGGGCAGCAATTGCCGGCGGCCACACGGTCAAGAGCCCCGAGCCGTTCTACGGCCTGAGCGTGACCGGCATCATCCATCCCGATGCGATCATGCGCAAGGGCGGTGCACAGCCAGGCGACGCCCTCTTTCTGACCAAGCCGCTGGGCACGGGAATTATCACGACGGCGGCCAAAGTGACGGGCAGTGCCGAAAGTGAAGCCCAGCGCATGGCACGGCGCGCGCAGGGCAAACCAGACCTTGACCTCAAGCATCTCGACGCCGCAATCGATTCGATGCTGCTGCTCAACCGGGCAGCCTCGCAGGCAGGGCGGCAGGCGGGGGTGCGTGCCGCCACAGATATAACCGGCTTTGGCCTTCTAGGGCACGCCAGCGAAATGGCCACTGCCGCCTACCGCCAGAGCGGTGCAGGCTTTGTGGTGCACGCGGCCTCGATTCCGGTGCTGGACGGCGTGTGGGACTACGTCGCCGCCGGCTACATGTCAGGCGCCACCGGCCGCAATCCCAGCTACTATGGGGTCAATGTAACCTATGCGGCGGAAGTCACGCTGGACCAGCGCACGCTGTTTTGGGAAGCCGAGACAAGCGGCGGGCTGCTGCTGGCTGTTCCCGCAGCCCAGGTGGGCACATTTACGGCCGCCTGCGACGAACGCAAGCAGGCCTACTGGCAGATCGGCGAAGTGGTGCGAGCCGAAGGCATACACGTCGTATAGGCCAATACCCCTAACACAACTTACCGGTCGCGCAGCTTGGGATCCAGGGCATCGCGAATGGCATCGCCCAGGAAGTTGAAGGCGAGCATGGTCAGCGACAGCGCCAGGGCCGGGAAAAAGATCAGCCAAGGTGCGGTGCGCAAGGCACCATAGCCGTCGGCAATCATGCTGCCCCAGCTAGGCGTCGGCGGCTGGACACCTAGGCCGATGAAGCTAAGAAACGCCTCGGTGGCGATATAGGTTGGAATCGCCAGTGTCTCGGCCACGATGCATGGGCCGATTGCGTTGGGCAGCAGGTGGCGCCCCATGATGCGCCGGTCGTTGGCCCCTACGACATGAGCAGCCTGGACGAACTCCTGCTCCTTGTAGTGCATAACCTGGCCTCGCATCAGCCGGGCCATGTTGAGCCAGCTTACAGCGCCAATGGCGACGAAGACGAAAAACAGGCCGCCAGAATTCTGGTCCAGGCTCACAAACAGCTGCTCTAGCGGGCGCATATCCGCTGGGTCTTTCTGGGCCAAGGCGGTCAAGAAGACCTGGAGCAGGATGATCAGAATCAGCGTCGGATACGCGTAGATGATATCGACGATGCGCATCATGATGTTATCGATGCGCGGGCGGCTGTAGCCGGCGATCAATCCGTAGCTGGTGCCGATCGTAAAGCTGATGGCGGCGCCCAGGTAGGCGACGGCCATAGAAACGCGCGTGCCGTACACCAGCCGGCTGTATACATCGCGGCCGAGCTTATCGGCTCCCATCCAGTAAGTAAAACCGGCCATCTTGCCGTCAGCCACCACAGTGCCCGGAGACGCAAACTTATACGGGAAATTCGTCTCGTCGTAGGGCGCCGTAGCAAAAAAGGCTGGGAACAGCGCAACCACCAACAAAAGGGCAAGATAGAGGATGCAGACGACTACCACCGGATCTTTAAAGAGCCGGTGCAGTGTGTCCTGCAAAAGCGAGCGTGCTCGCCGCCGCGGTGCAGCTGGCAGCGCAGGAGCGGCGGTCTGGGCAGAACTAGTTGCCATGACGCATCCTCGGATCGATGAACAAATAGAGAATATCAACCACAAGGTTGACGATGACGATAATAAAGGCGTAAATCACGACCACCGCCATCACCATGGGGTAATCGCGACTGGTGATGCTGCTGACAAAATAGCGGCCCATCCCTGGGATGGCGAAGATCTGCTCGACCACTAGTGAGCCTGTCAGCACGGCAGCCGCCAAAGGCCCCAGGTAGGTGACGAGGGGAATCAGCGAGTTGCGCAGGGCATGTTGAATAGTGACGGTTCGCCGCGCTAATCCCTTCGCATGAGCAGTGCGAATGTAGTCCTCGCCGAGGACCTGGAGCAGGCTGGCGCGTGTCAGACGGGCAACAATGGCGGAGAGCCCGGCCCCCAACGTAATGGCCGGCAGGACGAGATGGCTGGCATAGGGGATGATGCCGTCTTGCAGGGGTACCCACTGGGCAACGGGAAGCCAGTCAAGGGTCAAGGCAAACAGCCACACCAGCAGCGGCCCCAGGACGATTGCCGGCACCGATACACCGAGGATGGCGACAAACGTTGCCGCGCGATCCTGCCAGCGGCCGCGGTGCAGCGCAGCGATAATGCCAGAGGGGAGCCCAATCGTTAAGGCAAACAGCAGGGCGAAGATACCGAGCTGGGCCGAAACTGCGAGCCCGGGGAGCAGGAAACCCGCCACCGGCTTGCCGCGCTGCTTGAGCGAGGGGCCAAAGTCCAGTTGGGCAGCGTTCTTGAGCCAGATAAAGTACTGCTCGTAGATGGGCCGGTTCAGCCCAAAGGCATTTTCCATCTGCCGCACCAGGGCCGGCGGCGTTTTGTCATTGGTAAACGGCCCGCCCGGCAAGGCATGCATTGTCAAGAAGGTGATGCCCGTCACCACAAAGAAGACGGGGATAAACCAGAGGAGGCGGCGCACGACAAGGCGGAACATAGGCTGTTTCCCATGCTAAAGTGAGAGGGTGAGGGTGCGACGTCCCCGGGACATTCGCACCCTCACTCTCTCATCATTCCTACTGCTCAGTCACCGTCCATGTATCCCAGTTGGGGGGGGCAAACGTGGGATAGGCACGCTGGATATACGGCTTGGCCAGGACGGTGAAGCCGCGGTGGTAATAGGGGGCTACGCGTACTTCATCGCCGAACATCATCTGTTCGACCTGGCGGTACATCTCGATGCGCTTGGCCTGGTCGGTCTCACGGCCGGCGGCCTTGGCAAGTTCGTCGGCCTGTGTGCACTCGGCGCGCGGGCGGTTCTGGCTGTCGCTGCAGTGGAATACCTCGTAGACCCAGTTGTTCTCATCCGGGTAGTCTGCACCCCAGCCGAGGCGCCACATCTCTGGCATATCTTCTACGGCCACGGTTGAGGCGGTTGAAGCCAGGAAAGCCGGGAATTCCATCGACTCCAACTCGACATTGACATTCAGATTCTCTTTCCACATCGCCTGGAGGGCCTGTGCCAGTGCCTCCTCCAAGGTATTGGAGAAGTAGCGATAGGTCACGGTGGGGAAGCCTTCGCCATCGGGATAGCCAGCTTCGGCCAACCAGGCCTTGGCCTGTTCGGGGTCGAAGGCGATACCGACTTCTGGGTCGGGAGCGCCAAAAACGCCCTTGGGCGCAAACTGCGTTGCGGGAACACCCGAACCGACAACGTCACGGACCATTGTCTCGCGATCAATACCAGCAGAGAAAGCCTTGCGCACCAGCACATTGTCAAACGGCGGCTTGGTCATTGTAAAGCCCACATAAGTTGTGGAAGCACGTGGGCCTTCGTGCAGTTCAGCACTGAGCGTAGCATCCTGGCGGATGCGGGTCAGCGCCTCGATCGGGAAAGAACCCGCACCGTCGCCGGCGACATCAAGATCTCCCGTCTCGTACAATGCCAATTCGGTGTTTTGATCGCTAATCACATCCAACTCCACGCGATCGATCTGCACCTTGTCGGCATCATAGTAGGTCGGGTTTTTCTCAAAGACGAGCTGCTCGGCTGGTTTCCACTCTTTCAGCATGTAGGGGCCGTTGACGACGATGTTGGCGGGATCCGTCCAGGCATCACCGAATTTCTCGATAGCAGCGACGGGTACTGGGCGCAAAGTCCACATGCTGGAGATAGATTCGAAGAATGAGGCAGGGGCCTCGAGCGTGAACTCGACAGTGTAGTCATCTACGGCTTTGACTCCGAGACTGTCAATATCGTACGTATCGGTGGGAATCGCGGTCTGGTTGATGGCGGCCGCATTCTTGATCGAATAGAGCACATAGGCATAGGGCGAAGCCGTCTCAGGCTTAACCGCGCGCTTGACGCTGTACTCGACATCGTTGGCGGTGACCGGCGTACCGTCACTCCAGACAGCATCCTTGCGCATGTTGAAGGTCCAAGTGAGACCATCCTCAGAAACCGTCCAGCTTTCGGCCAATTCCGGCTCCACTGCGCCGGTCTCATTGTTGAGATTGGTCAATCCCAGAAACAGCTGCTCGATCGGCGTAATCGAATAGACATCCTCGGCCAGGTTCGGATCGAGCGTGCTCGGTTCCGACACCGTCGAGACGCGTACCGTAACTGGGGTGGCGGCCGTACCGGTTTCGGCGGCCTGGTCGGTGGCGCCGGCAGCACCAGCTTCGGTGCCTGCTGCGGGTGCGGAAGCTGGGGCCGCTGCCGTACAGCCGGCGGCCAGCACGAGCACCAGTGCCAGCACCAGCACATACCACAAGGGTTTACGCATGGTATTCTCCTTTTTCTGACGATGAGATACAAGAGATTGAAATTGGATGGGTGCGCCTGCAAGCAGGCGAGTCACGCAATAGACTTGTCGGGATTGAATATACCATACGTTCGACAAGTTGACGCACTGCTGTCATGGACATCGTATAGAAAAGGGGAGGCGCATGTGCACCTCCCCTTGCCGCAATACGGGCCCTTACCTAAATATCCAGCCGCGCCTGGTTGGCGTGCGTCTGGATAAAGCGGCGGCGTGGGGGCACGTTGCTGCCCATGAGCATGTCGAACGTGCGGTCCGCCTCGGCGGCGTCGGCGATGTTGACACGCAACACGGTACGGTTGGCCGGGTTCATGGTGGTGTCCCACAGCTGCACTTCGTTCATCTCGCCCAGGCCTTTGTAGCGCTGCTCGATCTTCACGTTGGGGTCGCCCAGTTCCTTGCGTAGCGTCTCCAAGGCCTTGTCGTCGTAGACATATTCAGTAGTCTTCTTGGCCTTGCCATTCTCCTGGCGCGTGACGCCGACCCGGTAGAGCGGCGGCTGTGCGATGTAGAGATGGCCGTTGGCCACCAGCTCCTCCATGTAACGGTAGAAGAAGGTCAACAATAACGTTCTGATATGGCTACCATCTACGTCAGCGTCCGTCATTAGAACAATTTTGTGGTACCTTAAACCAGATAAGTCGAAGTTCTCGCCGATGTTGGTCCCCAGCGCGGTGATCAGCGCCTGGATTTCCTTGTTGGCGAGTGCCTTGTCGAGGCTGGTCTTCTCGATGTTGAGGATCTTGCCGCGTAGGGGCAGGATGGCCTGAAAACGACGGTCACGGCCCTGCTTGGCCGTGCCACCGGCGCTGTCGCCCTCGACGATGTAGATCTCGCACTCCTGGGGGTTGCGGTTGGAACAGTCGGCCAGCTTGCCGGGCAGCGTCAAGCTTTCCAGCGCGCTCTTGCGGATGACGAGGTCGCGCGCCTTCTTGGCAGCTTCGCGGGCGCGGAAGGCCGTGCGGCACTTCTCGACGATGCCGCGGGCGTCACGCGGGTTCTCTTCCATCCAGCGGCCCATAGCCTCGGCCACGGCTTGCTCGACGTGGTAGCGCACCTCGTTATTGAGCAGCTTGAGCTTATTCTGGCCTTCAAACTGCGGCTCGACGACCTTGACGCTGATGATGGCGGTCATGCCCTGGCGGGTGTCATCGCCCGAGAAGTTCTCTTCTTTCTCCTTGATCAACCCCTGCTTGCGCGCATAGTCATTGATCATGCGCGTCACGGCCGTACGCAGACCCGTCAGGTGCGAGCCGCCGTCGGGCGTGTTGATCGTGTTGGCAAAGGCAAAGACCGATTCGGTGAAGGCATCCGTGTACTGAATGGCGGCCTCGACCTGCGTCGTCTCGACCTCCATGTCGATATACACCGGATCGTGCACCACCTGCCGATTTTTGTTCAGATAGCGCACGAACGACTTGACGCCGCCTTCAAAATGAAAGTTCATTTCGCGCTGCTGTTCGGGCCGTTCGTCGTAGAAACTTATGTCGATCCCACGGGTGAGAAAAGCCATTTCGCGGAAGCGCGTAACCAGCGTATGCCAGCTGTACTCCAGTACTTGGAAGATCGTATCGTCGCGCATGAAGGTCTGGATCGTGCCCGTATCGTTGGGGTCACACTCGCCGATCACGTCCACGCCCGTCACCGGAATACCGCGTTCAAAACGCTGGCGGTAGATCTTGCCGCCGCGCTTGACCTTGGTTTCCATCCATTCGCTGAGAGCGTTGACTGCGCTGACGCCGACGCCGTGCAGACCGCCGGAAACCTTATAGCCGCCACCGCCAAACTTGCCGCCGGCATGCAGCTTGGTCATGACTACCGTCACGGCCGGCATGCCGGTCTGCTTCTGAATATCGACCGGGATGCCGGCGCCGTTGTCTTCGACGGTGACGCTATCATCTTTGTGGATGATGATTCGGATGCGATCACAGCGTCCCTGCATGGCTTCGTCGATCGAATTGTCGACCACTTCGTAGACCATGTGGTGCAGCGCCTTGGCATCGGTGCCGCCGATGTACATACCTGGGCGGCGGCGCACGGCCTCGAGGCCTTCCAGCACCTGGATCTGATCGGCAGTATAGTTTGCCTGCGCGGCTTGCTTATTGTTCGGATCAATCACAAATCATTCCTCCTACTTACCATTCCGCCAGCGACGGTGGTCGCTGCCGGTCACCCTAAAATTGGGCCATATCTGCGCCCTTGATGAAGCGCGAGCGATAGAAGACCAGCAGCGCCATGCTCAAGCCGGTGCCGATGTACGCGTTAAAGATGATCGCCACAAACCCTGCCCACATCGCAAGGTTAGCGAGTTGGACTAGCAGCAGCGCAATGCCCAGGCCGATAAGATTGCTGAGCAGAATAAAGCCCAGGGTTGCCCAGAAATTCTCCCGCACCAGGCGTATGCTGCGCATGATCGCCACGCCAAGCGGCACGTTATCCATAATCAGTGCAGCAGTCACAAAATATAGATAGAAAAACACGACCAACGTCAGCGCTCCGGCAAACGCCGCCGCCGCCGAACCGATGGCAGGGCTGACCAGCATCATCAGGCCCACGATGAAGCTGATGGGCAAGTATAGAACCAGCAGCGCCAACGACACGATGAAGACAAACCCGATGACCTGCAGCCAGTGCCGCAGCACGGCCACGGCCACCTGTCCGCCGGACGAGCTCGCCGCACTGCCGATCGGCAGCCGGCGCGCCAGCAGCGTCAGATAAATCACCCCGAGTAACAGGCCCAGCAAACTGAAGACCAGCCACCAGATTGCCGCCTCGCCCATCGTCGTGATGTCGACGGTGTAGTGCGGCAGCCAGTTGGCAGTGACGACAGGCAGGCTTGGCACGTGCAGCAGAGTGCCGCTGATCAGGCCGTTGAGCAGGTTGGAACCTTCTCCCATCTGGCGAATGCTGTCCGACAGTTGGCCCACCATCTGCCCAATGTCGGGCGTCACCCCCTCTGCCGATGCCAGGCTCCGATACGAAATCGCAAACTGTTCGAAGAGCGGCGCCACATTTAGGCGTGGTCCCAACCAAAGCAGCAAATCCAACACGATCGGAATCAGGATCAATTCGAGCCGCCAACCTAAGTAGCGATAGCCCGCCGACAAACAGTCGATTACGCCCAAGCCTCACCTGCCGAATCGTGGTGAAAAATACGACCAAATTCAAGGGAGAATTATAGCATATTCGCCCTGAATTCCGAAGTCTGGCATGCCCCAAAAACGAACAGGCGTTCTGGCACAGCATCGTTTGTGGAAGCCCCGCTGCAAAGTGCGCAGTCGGGAAAAAATCGCACGAAAAGGTGTCCTCCCAGCAGGCGTGCGGGTTGGCGATTCGGTGCGGGTCTGGGTACAATGCGGCGCGTTTGCCGATCGTACGAGGTCGTGCCACCAGGAACTGGGGGCTACACTCGAGACGTTTCACCAGTAACTGACTTTCCAGAGCGGCGCCGGAACACGCCGCGATCACTAAAGGAATTGAGCCCACTATGCCGTCGTTTCTCATCGAAGGCGGGCATCCGCTGCACGGCAGCATCCGCCCGATCGGCAACAAAAATGCAGCCCTGCCGATGTTGGCGGCATGCTTGCTTACCGATGACACTATCACGCTGCACAACCTGCCGCAGATCGGCGACGTGCGCACCCTCCTCCAGATCCTGGGCGGCATGGGTGTTGCCATCACACAGCACGACAATTCGGTGACGTTGTGCGCCCGCGGTGTCACGACCACCTCACCTGACCCCCATCTCTTTGGCCAAATCCGCGGCTCGCTTACTTTGATGGGACCGATGCTGGGCCGGCATGGCCATTTTGCCGTCAATACCGCCGCCGGGGGCGACGACATCGGCCGCCGCCGGATCGACACCCACCTCCAAGTATTCGACGCACTTGGTGCGGAGCTGCGGCACAACGGCAAATTTGAGCTTAGCGCGGCGCACCGCCTACAGGGCCGCGACATCCTGCTGTACGAAGCCGCCGTCACGGCCACCGAGAACGGCATCATGGCCGCCGCCCTGGCGCAAGGAACCACCATCCTGCGTAACGCAGCCAGCGAGCCGCATGTGCAGGACCTCTGCCGGCTGCTGGTGGCCATGGGCTGCCCAATCCACGGCATCGGCAGCAACACGCTGACCATCGAAGGGCAGCCGCGGTTGGGTGGCGCGGAACTCCATGTCAGCCCCGACTTCGTCGAAGTGGGAAGCTATATCGGCATGGGTGCGATCACGGACGGAGAAGTGCGCATCGTCGGCGTCGTGCCGGATCACCTGCGCATGATGGAAATGGTCTTTGTCGACAGGCTCGGTGTGCGCATGCATCTTGAGGAACAGCCCTCGGCGCCGCCCGACGAACGCTATACGCTGGTCATCGAAAAGGAGCAGGAACTGCGCGTGCGGCCGGATTTTGGCGGCGCCGTCCCCAAGATCGA
>RRZU011987598.1_pt1 | contig 13054 bp, 12 predicted proteins | sample 2165561 | NCBI WGS metagenome assembly RRZU01 (sample SAMN10456909, study PRJNA506462) | wastewater metagenome | isolation source: wastewater sludge | place: USA: Moscow, Idaho
CGAAAGAAGGGCCGCAACGGGGTTGATGCGGGCCGCGAGAGCATCCCCCGATGGGCTGACACCCTGCACGCCAAGTACACGCCGCGTTTTTCGGTCAACGACAAGTTCCATGGACATGGGGTTTTTTGTGGGAAAGAAATGCGCCCGATCCGCTTGGACGACTTGAACGCTTATGGCATCAAAGCCCTCGCGTAACGCTGATTCAAGAGTTAACCCCGCCCCGGCTGCATTAAGCGCACAAAGTTTTACCCCCCATGCTCCTACTGCGCCGTTAAAGCGTTCGTTGCCGCCAGAGATATTGGTGCCAATGACACGCCCTTGTCGGTTAGCCATAGATCCCAATGGATACCACCCCGGCTTTCCTGTCACTTGATTGGGGATAGTAACGCAGTCACCCCCCGCATAAATATCCGGATCAGAAGTACGCATATGCTCATCAACCACCAGTAATCCTTTCTCCGTAACGTTCAGGCCTGCCTCTTTAGCTATATCCGTATTCGGATGGACTCCCGCAGACATGATTACCAATTCTGCCGGAATCTCACGTTTGTTGGTAATCACCTTACATACTCGTCCGTCTTTACCTTCAAAGCGTAATACTTTTTCATCAGTATGCACGGTGATATTTTTGGATGCCAAATCTTGCTGCACCATACGGGCAAAGCTGGGCGAAAGAAAATTCGGCAAAACTTGTGGGGCGATTTCAATCACACTGGTAGGAATTCCCCACATTTCACCAATGGCAACGGCAAGTTCAAGCCCGATAAATCCGCCTCCAACAACGACTACATGCGAGTTGTTTTTAGCGCTGAGGGCAGATTTTATGTACTCGGCTTCATCAAGATTAACTGCAGAAGAGATACCCTGCAATTCTATGCCGGGAATCGGAGGTCTGTTGGGAGAGCTGCCAAGAGCCAATACGAGAGAATCGTAGGAAAGCGTCGATGCTGAACCATCTATGAGATTCTGCACCGTGACGATTCTTTCTTTCCTGTCGATGTGCGTGGCTTGGCAATTTGTGAGTGTTTTGATGTCTTTGTGTTTTTCAAAAAATTGTTCGTTTCTGATAGCTCCATACGGGGTAGATTGTAATTCGGCGACGTTTTTCACTTCGTCTGAAATAAAATATGGAATACCGCATCCGCCATAGGAAATACGGCTGGACTGATCAATAAGGGTGACTTCCGCATCCGGCATCAACCGCTTGCAACGGGAAGCCGCTTTAGGGCCTAGAGCCACTGCGCCGATAATGAGTATACGCTTTGCCATAGAATGCTCCTCTGTACGAAAGTATATAGGTTATTAAATATCGCTGCCGTCTTTACATTTCAGCTTACAAATCACTTGCGTCATTGTGCCCATGGGACAGTATACACACCATGATCTTGGTTTGAAAAACAGCATGGTTACCAAGCCGAGTGTCAGGGATGTAAGCATTAGAGAATAAAATCCGAAGGCAAACTGTGTAACCCAGATGGGAAATGCTCCAATGGAATGGGTCCAATCTAGTGGTAACCGCAATGCTTGGAAAAGTTTAATCGTACTATCAAGCTCGCTTGCTCCCGAAGCTACAAGATATGTGGCTGTAACAACACTTCCAAACATTCCAAAAAAGTATATCATGAAAATGTAGCGGAACCAGCGGTTTTTCAACAAAGCAGGCATTGGTTTACCTCGCGAAACACCCAACTTGCTTCCCAAAAAGCGAAAAAGACGTCCCCGGTCACAGTATTTGTTGCAATACGATTTATCACCGTTAATAAAGGCAATTAACAAAGGGGTGAGAAAAAAAATCAAGCCTAACCACGCAAAAATAATGTTATACAGCCCAAGTAAAAAATACACACACGTCACGATCCACAAGTGATTCCGCCAACTTTTTCTTGCCATTACACTTCCTCCAGTTTGATTGCGGAAGCAGGACAAGCAACGGCACACGCACCGCATCCAACGCACTGCTTGTAGTCAATACTTGCATAGGTACCGCACTGAATTGTTATGGCGTACCGAGGACATGTTTCTGCACATTCACCGCAGGCAGCACAAAACACACGGTTAACCACGGGTTTATGCCTTTTCTTAATCGCCATACGACCCTCCTTTTTTCTATTCCTCCTGATAGCGCACAACAAATATTTTATCTGTGACATAATCACATTGTGTATTATGGATTGAATATCTCCCTATTGAGTGCAACAATTTGATATTATTCTCAATAAATAAATTTTCGATTAGCTGCTGGTGGTATGGGATAACGATGAGTCAATATGTGTTTGGATACTCTGCAGAGATCGTAGGCTGGCAGGAATTATTGTTCATAGATTTTGCGTCAGGGGAAAGACAAAGAATCTTCAAAGTATAGATTGGGCCTTTAAGAGGTTATTGGTAGAGCCTGGGTGAAAGTGCAAAGCTTAATCCTGATCATTTCTTGCCTTTGAGTATGGTGAAACGTTACGGCAAATCATATTTGTGACAAAGTCACAGACTCTTTTTCATGGCACTATTATTCTTCCAATCAATAATCACAGTAAAAGAGGGAATAGTATGCTCAATAAGGCTATTAAGATTATGTTCCTGGGTGTTTTGGCTTTCTCTCTAATGGGTATGGGATTTGGCGAACATCCTGACAATGCTACCGCATATAAGAAATTGTCTGCCTCCCAAGCCAAAGCTCTCATGACTGATGAGGAGCATTACATTTTGCTCGATGTTCGAACAGAAGAGGAGTTCAGAGAGCGTCACATAAAGGGAGCTATCTTGCTTCCTTATACTGAAATAAAAAACCGTGCGGCATTTGAACTCTCAGACAAGGATGCCTTGATTCTTATTTATTGTCGTAGTGGGCGGAGGAGTGCCATAGCGGCCAAGGAGCTTATTGGCATGGGATATACGCAAGTATACGATTTTGGGGGCATAAATGACTGGCCGTATGAAACGGCTTCGAGCGCAGACAATTCGCAGCAATAAAAATATAATCTGATAACTATTTTGACTCAGTTTTCAGACAACTGGGATAACGCTTCGAAAGATTTGATGAACAACTCACCACGGGAAAGTTGGACATAGCCTTTTTTTTGAAAGTCATTGAGTAAGCGGCTAACCACTTCTCTGGCTGTTCCCATTTCCAAGGCAATGGCTTCATGTGTTGTTGTTAGTTTACCTTGGTGATGTTTTTGAAGCAAAAATTTGGCAAGGCGATTATCCATACGGTTAAAAGCTACTTCTTCCAGTAACATGGACATGGCTTCAAACCTATCCGCAAACATCCCCATAACGTATTGTTGCAAGACCGAAGATCGGCTAAAAAAATCGGCAAAAAAGCCACCGGGCAGCGTAATGGCGGTTATTGGTTCTTCCGCAACAGCTATTGCTGGAAAAGGCTTACCACTCAATATGCAAGCTGCTGACATAATACAGCACTCCCCTGAAGTTACACGAAAAAGTGTTATTTCGCGTCCTTCAGGGGAGAGTTTGAAAATTTTTATACGCCCAGCCAAGACAAACGTCATAAATCGGCAAGAAGCGCCTGAGTCTGTGAGTTGGGTTCCTTGCTTGATGGATTGCAGGGTGCAGGCTTCCTCAAATTCTTTCCGTAAATCGATGCCCAAACTTGAAATAAAAGGGAAAGTAGTTTTCAAATCCAAAGCACCAGTCATTATAGAATCCTTTACAGCGTATTTACAATTGGAGCGCTCAACAGCCCCATTTTTTGTTCAAAAGTTAGCCTTCATCGGCGAGGAACTCATATCATTGACGCCGTTGCCTGCAAACTTCACAGTCGCATTCCAAAGCTTCAAGAACGTTTTCCCCTAATGCCAGAAAAAGTTCAAGCAACGTAGAGTCTAGTTGGGTTCCGGCCACTTCCCGCATAATGCGGATAGTGTTACCAATGCTTTGCGCTGGTCTGTATATTCTATACGTTCTAAGAGCTGAAAAAGTATCTGTGATCGCAATTATTTTGGACGTAGTGCCACATAATACGCTCTGTTCCCAACTACTATTCTAAATAACCGGCTTGACAAATTTCTCGCTCAAAAGCTCCAACAGGAGCTGCATGCTTAATGATTTCCAAGAAAAAGGCTACACCCTGGTGTCCCAGTAGCGAGTTGCCGAGTAAATCTCTCGAAGTATTATTGGGCCTAAGCAACGCTGATAATTGTCAGCACTCGCTGACGGTTTGGTTCCGCCCGTTGTTTTTAGCTTGGTAAAGGCGTTTGTCCGCTAAAGCAATCAACTCCTTGTGATCGAGTTTGGCGGCATCTGTACTCTCCGCTATCCCAATGCTGACGGTTATGGTGATACTGTGTCCGCTTTCCTGGATTACCGTTTCGGCAATATGCTGTCTGACTCGTTCGCAAACGCTATGGCAGTCCTGGAGGGTAACTCCGGGCAGGCAGAGCAGTATTTCCTCCCCGCCGTACCGCACAGCAAAATCCGAATCTCTGCGGATAAACGACTTCACGATATGGCCCATTTTCCGCAAAACAGCATCTCCCGCTTGGTGGCCGTAGCGGTCGTTGACTTGTTTGAAATGATCAATATCAAGCATGGCCAGAGAAATAGGCAAATTCTTTTTAAGACAACTTACTATCGCATTCTCCAGGTTGGCATCAAGATACCTGCGGTTGCGTAGACCTGTTAGATCATCCAATGTTGACAAGGTATTGAGCCGGTCTATGATTGAAGGTAGTTCATTTTTGAATTTTTTATCCTTGAGATCAACGATCATGCTTTTAGTTATATTTTTGACTATTTCAACAACAAGGTGGCGATTTTGTATAAAAATAGGCACGGAAAATATAAGAAGCACAGAATCGTTGACATATTCAAACTTTACAACGGTTTCATTTGAATAATGAGCTCTGATTGAAGAACAATTTTTACAACGTTCACGCGTTCCAAACACGTCATTGCACGATACTTTTGTTGTGAATAGTTCTCCATCTACCAATTCGACAATTGTCCCTTCCTTGGCATCAACAATACGTAAAATGTCAAATAGATTTAGCAATAGACCTTGGTTTAGCAAAATTGACTTAATATCGGCGTATGTCTTATCAATCATACCGTAGATCTCGTTGCTTTTCAGTCAGTGAAATAGCTTACGCAGCGGTTTTTTTGTACGCCACGGAATCCTCATTATTGCCGCCAAACCCCATGGACAAAAGAACAAAAAATGAAATCTCAAAAAATGTGGAGATCATCGTTTTTTACATGGAATTTCTCCTTCACTATCGTTCCTGCGGATTGAAAAAATATTTTGAAGAATAGCTTTGTTATACAAAAATGTCTGTGACTTTATCACAAATAGCCGTTGTATTCGTCTATGAACGATAATTTCTGCAGGGGCGTCCACCTTTTCGATAGACGCCCCTACTTGTTTTAACCCTTCAAAATAGCTTTAAGATCTTCTTCCGGGGTCGTGATGGGGTGCAAGTCAAATTTGTCTACCAGCACGCTCAACACATCCTTAGAAAAGAAAGCCGGAATACTGGGGCCGATGTAGATATTTTTGATCCCAAGCGATAGCAGAGTCAGCAAGATGCATACTGCCTTTTGCTCGTACCAAGATAATACTAATGTCAGCGGCAAGTCGTTTACTCCGCAATTAAAAGCACCGGCTAAGGCAACAGCAACCTGAATAGCCCCATAGGCATCATTGCACTGCCCCATATCCAGTATGCGCGGGAATGGTCCAATAGCCCCGGCGTCAAGATCGTTAATACGGTACTTTCCGCAGGCCAAGGTAAGCACGACAGTATCTTTCGGGGTTTGTTTAACGAACTCGGTGTAATAGTTGCGCCCAGGCTTCGCCCCGTCACATCCGCCTACGAGGAAGAAGTGTTTAATGGCACCGCCTTTTACTGCGTCAATAATTGTAGGTGCGTTATCCAATACGGTTTGGCGACCAAAGCCTGTGGTAACCACGGTTCCGCCATTAATCCCTGTAAGCTGCTTATCTTCTGCCCATCCGCCAAGTTGTAGAGCGTGTTCAATAAGGCCGCTGAAATCTTTATGCCCGGAAGCATCAGCCTCAATGTGTTTCATATCGGGATAGGCTACAACAGACGTGGTATATACCTTGTCACTATAGCTTTCTTTTACGGGCATGATGCAGTTGGTGGTGTACAGTACCGGCGCAGGAATATTGTCAAATTCCTTTTGCTGATTTTGCCATGCTGTACCGAAGTTGCCTTTGAGATGTGCGTGTTTTTTTAACTCGGGGTAACCGTGAGCGGGTAACATTTCGCCATGTGTGTAAATGTTGACGCCTTTGCCTTCACTTTGCTCCAGCAACATTTTAAGATCATACAAATCGTGCCCGGTAACAACGATAAAAGGGCCTTTTTCAATGTTTAACGGAACCTGTGTCGGCACGGGATTACCGTATGCACCAGTATTGGCTGCATCTAACAAAGCCATGCACTTCAGGTTCACACCACCGAATTCCATTAGGAGGTTAAGCCATTCATCTACAGAATGTTCTTCAGCGAGAGCCGCCATGCCTTTAATAAACCAGGCGTCTACTTCTGGGTCTCGCTTGCCGAGTGCACGAGCATGATGGGCGTAGGCAGCCATGCCTCGCATGCCGAAAAGTAAGGTGGAGCGCAAAGATACAACATTAGGATCTCCATGAAAGAGATCGTGTGTGGATAAAGGACTTTCCTTGTCTTTTGACAAGCCGAGTATACCGGATATTTTGGTCATCACGGAGCAACAGGAACCAAGAGATTCTCTTTTCATCCGTATCTTGGCATTCATCTTGCCAAGTTTGTCCGCATCAAAATTGACATTAGTGATGGTGGTAAACAATCCATCACAAATCAAATCAACACACTCTGAGCACGTCGTCTTTTTATCATGCAGAGCTTTTGCCAGAGCAATCATTTCGCAGGTAAGCACATCCTGTTCGTGTGAGACGTCCGGTTTTTTGCCACAAACGCCAGAAACTGTACAGCCTGTCCCCTTCGCCGTTTGTTCGCATTGAAAGCAAAACATGTTTTCCATTTCATTTTCTCCTATGTATTTATTATGGGTTATTCAACGGTTATAACAGAAACAGGACAACTACTTTCAGCCTCTTTAGCAGCGTCTACATTGCTTTCAGAAATTTCTCCGTGTACTTCGGCAAGGTCGTCATCCGCCATGCGGAACACGTCAGGACAGAGGTCGGTACATACGCCACAGCCAATACAATTACTTCGATCAATTGTTGCTCTCATAATCACAATCCTTGTTGTTAATTTTCAGGAAATATAACGACCAACAACATTTTAAAACGCTCAACTGCATGTACGGCATGAGGAATTTGCGCAGGCATGACTATGGCCTCCCCTGCTTTAAGAACGTGTTCCTCGGCGCCTATTGTAATTTTACCCACACCATCCAAAGCCATTACAAAGGCATCTCCTGTGGACTTGTGTGAACTGATTTCCTCGTTTTGTTCAAAAGCGAACAGTGTCAGGCTATGAGATTTGTTCTGTGCCAGCGTTTTACTCGCAATTTGTCCTGTCTGGTACTCCACCTGGGACGCAAGAGGCAGTACCGTACTGTGTTCGATATTCTTGATGTAAGATTCCATAGTTAATCCTCCAAAATTTTACCGTCAGTTGAAATTACCACAACCCGCCACGGAATTGTTTTGCCACTGTCCGTTAACGCTGTTTTCACCGCCCGTTCCAGCCCACCACAACAGGGAACAACCATACGCACAAGTGTCACAGATTTAATGTCGTTACCCTGGATAATGGCCGTCAATTTTTCAGCATAATCTCCATCATCAAGCTTGGGACATCCCACAAGAGTCACTTTTTTCGTCATAAATCTATTATGAAAATCACCATAAGCGTACGCAGTACAGTCTGCAGCAATCAGCAGATTGGCATCTTTGAAGTACGGAGCATTTACTGGAACAAGCTTGATTTGAACTGGCCACTGATTCAGTTTACTTTCTGTGCAAATGGCCTTGTTCGTTGCGTTTTCAGGAATAGCAACAAGTTCACGCATGATTGCGTGTGCACTCACTCCTGGGCAACCACACGCTAGAGGTGCAACTTGTTTCTTTTTTTCTGCCATATGCGCAAAGACAGCCTTTTCGTCATAGGGGGCGGCCTCGCGTTCTTCAAAAGTTATGGCTTCAGTCGGGCACACAGGTAAACAGTCGCCCAGTCCATCACAATAGTCATCTCGCAAGAGCTTTGCTTTTTTGTTTTGCATAACGATTGCTCCTTCATGGCAAGCTTCTGCACACTGCCCACAACCATTACACTTTTCTTCATCTATTTTAATGATTTTCCGGATCATTGTAATTTCCCCTCTTATAAGTTTTTTGAGTATTCATTGGGCAAAATACATTTTTTTGTTTACCTGGATACTTATGCAATATCAGCGTTGTTCCCTTGTAATACTTGACCTCATTTGCTAATGTTGTGACATTTGCAACACTAGAAGGAAAATTCACAATGATGTTTGAAAAAATAAAGCATAGTCCTTTATTCAGGGGTATTGATGAGAGTCAGTTGGCATCGTTACTGGCTTGCTTGACGGCAGTGAAGCGGCGGTATCGTAAAGATGAATTGATTTTTGTAGCAGGAGAAAAGCCTATATCCGTAGGAATCGTACTATCTGGCAGTGTGCGGGTATTACAGGAAGATTTTTGGGGAAACCGAACAATACTAGCTCATATTGAATCTAGTGGTCTGTTCGGAGAAGCATTTTCTTGTGCGGAGCAAGTGGCGTTGCCAGTCAGCGTAATCGCTTGTGAAGCAACCGAAATTATGTTGATCGACTATCGCAAAATCATCACCACCTGCTCGTCTGCGTGTGTGTTTCACACTCAGCTGGTTATGAATATGATGCGTATATTGGCAAAAAAAAATATTTTGCTGACTAAAAAGTTGGAATACCTTTCCAAACGGACAACTCGCGAAAAACTGCTTTCTTTTCTTTCTGCCCAAGCCGTTTCAGCCAAAAGCACCATAGTTGAAATTCCCTTCAATAAAACGGAACTTGCGGAATATCTTTGCGTGGATCGAAGTGCTTTATCGCGAGAACTTAGTGCCATGAAGGCTGAAGGGCTTTTGCAGTATGACAAAAATAGTTTTGAACTGTTTCAGGTGGAACCTGGAGTATAATTGGCAAGTGTGACATTTATCACATCCATACGTTACTTTTGGGCATAGCTTACAAGAAAATCTACAAAGAGGTGCGCTATGGAACTATCTCAAGACACAAAAATATTTGCGTTAACAGAAAAATATCCATTTCTTGTAAACGCTTTGGCAGAACGCAATAGCTCTTTTGAAAAATTAAAGCACCCTATTCTGCGCCAAACTATGGGCCGGGTAGCCTCCATAGAAAAAGCTGCAGGTCTGGGGAATGAAAGCGTCCTTGCGCTGCTTCTGTTCATTGCGGAAAAAATTATGGCAACCACGGGCGAAACTGTGGCTATTTTACCCCCTGCTGTGCAGCAATCTGCAAAAGCACCCAGCATACTATCACGGGAACAAAGGTTGGAAAAACTCAAAGAAATTATCCGAGAACTGCATGATGGTGTGGAGTTCAATCAGTTGCAGGAGAAATTCAATAGAACGGTTGGGGATATCTCGCCGGAAGAAATTGCAGGGCTTGAGCAAACGCTGGTTAACGAAGGGCTTCCGGAAACGGAAATTAAGCGAATGTGCCATCTGCATGCCGCCCTGTTTCAAGGCGCGCTTGAAAAACAGGAGATGCGCCCGGTGCAACCTGGGCACCCCATTCATACATATCTTCAAGAAAATACCCAGGCAAAAGAGCTGATTGCCGAAATCAGGCAGGAAGTAGCCAAAGTGAACGGGGGAGCAGAAGAAGCCGCATGGGCTTTTGTTCACGGCCATCTTACAAATTTAGTACAGGAACTTGCGGGTATTCAAACTCACTATATCCGCAAAGAGAATCAGCTTTTTCCTCTGTTGGAACAGCACGGCCTCAGCGCCCCCGGCAAAGTGATGTGGGAGGTGCACGATGATATACGCAGTAAATTACGCCACGCGCAAAACTTGCTTGCAGAAAAGAAGCAGCTTGAAAGCGTTGTTGCTGTGGTTGATTTTCTTAATGAAGCAGAAGAAATGATACGGAAAGAGGAAAACATCCTCTTCCCCATGAGCCTTGAGTTACTGACCGAAGATGACTGGAATAGATGCCGTTTGGGAGATGATGAAATCGGGTATTCTTTTGATGTGACGGCCGGTACTGAATGGTCTGCCCGTGCTGCCCACGAGTCACAACCAACTGACAATACAGATTTGATTTCTCTGGCCACCGGGAATCTCGCTCCAGAGGTCATAAACGCCATTTTCCGTAATTTGCCTGTGGATATCAGTTTTGTCGGCCCTGATGACCGAGTTGCGTACTATTCAGACAGCAAGCACCGTATATTTCCTCGAAGTGCTGCCGTTATCGGGCGCGAGGTGAAAAATTGCCATCCATCCAAGTCCGTGCACATCGTTACTGAAATACTGGAAGCATTTAAAAGTGGGAAGCGGAATAAAGCAGAATTCTGGCTGGAACTCGGAGAAAAATTTATCCATATTCAGTATTTGGCTCTTACAGACGTTGGCGGCAGGTACCTGGGTTGTCTTGAAATCGGCCAGGATGCAACCCACATTCGTTCTCTTACTGGGCAACGTCGCTTGCTTGAGTGGAAGTGAGTCTAGCGGCTAAGGACTATGGAGATTTGCAAAACTCAACAACCTATAACAAAATGGATTGCATTATGAAAAACATCATAAAGTCGAACGTCAGTTGGGTCGGGTATATTGATTGGGAATTGCAGCAATTTCATGGTGACGAATATTCTATAATCAATGGGTCAAGCCAAAATGCGTATTTGATTGAAGAGGAAAAAACTGTACTTATTGACACAATATGGGTTCCGCACCGATTTGAGTTTATTGAAAATCTCAAGACAGAAATCGATTTGTCCAAGCTGGATTATGTGGTGGCAAATCATGGTGAACCTGACCATTCTGGTGCGTTGTCCGAGCTTATAAAAGAACGCCCCGATTTGCCAATTTACTGCACTGCCAATGCTGTAAAAAGTCTTGAAGGCCAGTTTGGAAAGCTTGGCTGGAATTTTAAGATTGTTAAGACTGGTGATACCTTGGACGTTGGCAACGGGAAAAAACTCGTATTCGTCGAAATGCGCATGCTGCATTGGCCGGACAGCATGGCGACCTACCTCACAGGAGATAATATACTTTTCTCCAATGATGCTTTTGGGCAACATTTTGCGGTTGAAGAACTTTTTAATGATAAAGCGGATCAATGCCTTCTTATGAAAGAGGCAATGAAGTACTATGCAAATATTTTAAATCCTTTTTCACCCTTTGTAAGCAAGAAAATTGAAGAAATCTTGGAAATGAATATTCCCATAGACATAATTGCTCCAAGCCACGGTGCCATATGGCGTGACAACCCACTACAAATTGTCAAAAAGTACACGCAATGGGCAAAAGAGTATCAAGAAGACCAGATTACCATTATATATGATACCATGTGGGAGGGTACGACAAAAATTGCCCACGCCATTGCCAAGCAAGTAAATACTGTAAGCCCAGATACTGTGGTGAAGGTTTTCAATGTTTCCAAAACAGACAAAAATGAAATTATGACAGAGGTATTCAAATCTCGCGCTATTGCCGTAGGTTCGCCAACAGTAAGTAACAGCATTTTGTGTGGCGTTGCAGGCTGGTTGCATTTTTTGAAATCTTTGAAGTTTAAAAATAAAAAAGCTGCTGTATTTGGGTGTTATGGCTGGAGCGGGGAAGGCAACAAAATTTTGACGGAAGAACTCATAAGCGCAGGATTTCAGGTTGTTGAAGAAAATATACGAGCTCAATGGAACCCGGGAAAGGACGACTTGGTAAAAAGTACGGCAATGGTAAAAGCGTTGCTTGCATAGATTATATTGGGCATTTCGTTTCCAGGAGCCTTGCACCCAGAAGTTAAAATTTCCGGAGGCAGGGCTTTGTGTATGAAATAATGACGAGTTTTCAGGTAAAGCTTTATGTTTGACGTAGGCCACAACGTGGTGTTGCCAGTAATATTACATATTACAATAGCTAAGGACTCTCATTTGCCAGAATTCCTCATTGAGTCATTCTGGCCTATCCCCAAACGGCCTACCTTGCCCCCAAAAAGGGCTGGTATAAAAGTTAGTACAAATTTCACCGTTTTCTATTTATTAACATCCTTCATGCCCATAAAATTGCTTGACCAACAAGACGGATAGCAAGCGAAACCCAGATGTTAAAGAATCCGGTAGATTTTTTGTCAATCGATGTAAGCTATTTCCTTTTTTACCGACTCATTTTACCAGAAGAAGGCTCTTTACATCCACAACATTTAGGGGTTGATGTTGAGGGTGATTGTGAAAAGGTAAATGCATAACATATTGTAACTTAATTGTTTTATACTGCGCTTGACATTTCAACATGATCGATCCGGAAAAATACACCTGCCACAAGGAGTTCCGCGATTTCTGGATACGCGACAAGGTATGCCGGGCTGTGGAGCGGGAATTTGGGCTTACGGTTGATAACGGCATTGAGGTCAATTCACCGGAGCAGGCCCGTCAGCGCCGGAACGAGAAAGCCAGTCTGGTGGAGGCGCACACCGGCCAGCAGTCCTTTGACGCCTACGCCAAAGAGCACCATGAAGAGATAATGCGTTCTCTGGACGCGGCAGCCTCCTGGCAGGATCTGCATACGGCCCTGGCGGAGCGCGGCATGGAGATCAAACCCCACGGTAGAGGCCTGTCCATCAAAGACCGGCACAGCAAACGCGTCGCTCACGCCATCAAGGCCAGCGCATTGGATCGAAACCTTTCCAGGCAAAATCTGGAAGCCAGGCTTGGCCCCTACCAGCCGCCGCAGGCTCTGGAAAACATCCAGGAACGCTCGCGCTATTCCGCCGCTCCCCTGCATCGTTCACCGGAGCGCGGACAGCTTTTTGCGGAATACCAGGCAGGGATCGCCACCCGCAAAGATCGGCTGCAAACCGTCAAAGAGCAGGA
>RRZU011054990.1_pt1 | contig 13052 bp, 12 predicted proteins | sample 2165561 | NCBI WGS metagenome assembly RRZU01 (sample SAMN10456909, study PRJNA506462) | wastewater metagenome | isolation source: wastewater sludge | place: USA: Moscow, Idaho
GTCATTTCCCTCTAATTTTTCTAAAATAGAAGTAGACATCTGACAGTTAGAGTGACTTAATTTCTTGATGAAACTTTCTTTGTCATATCCAGATTCACCAGCCATTAATGGAAGAATTATACGTAGTGTTGTCTCCCCAGCCCTAAGCTTATTATCAAATTCTTTCGTGTACGTGTTATAGAAAACTCGAACACCTTTTTTGAAAACATTTGATTCAAACAATTTTGCAATCATATTATCAAATTCTACTTTCGGCATTTCGTTTACAATAGAAACTGCTTCTTTATAAAAAGTTGTTAAATCAACATTTAGTGAATTTTCTGTTTTAATCATAATTATTCTTCTTTCATTTTTTTGTTTTTTTACAATTTAATTATATTAAATATTTGCCGTTTTTAAATTATTATGATATAATAATATTATCATAATATAAAAAGTGAGTTGTAAATATGAATATTAATATTTTTGTAGATATGGATGGAGTTCTTTGCCGTTGTGTAGATGTTGAGAAATACTCAGAAGATGGTGTGTTCAGAAACTTAAAACCATTTACAGGAAACATTAAAATGGTTGAGACTTTAATTGAAACAGGGAAATATAACGTGTATATCCTTTCATCTTTATTTGATAAAAACACAAATGCAAAAGAAGAGAAAAATGATTGGCTTGATAAATATCTTCCTATTCTTGATAAAGAACATAGAATCTTTGTTCCGTATGGTATTCAAAAGAAAGATTGGGTTGACCAACACCTTAATTTGTCTTCTAAAAGTGTTAATATCTTGTTGGACGATTATACTGAAAATCTAAAAGACTGGGAATCAGATGAAGCTGGTAATAAATATGCAATCAAAATGATTAATGATATTAATAACAGTAAGGGTTCTTGGTTATCTAAAGAAGGAAACTTCATTGTTTATTCCAAAAAGACTTCATATAAAGTTAAATCTATTGAAAATTTAGCAAAGAGCTTTTTATAAGCTCTTTTGTTTTATATAATTAATATGTAACAAATTAAAAAAAGAAAGAAGATTATTATGTCTGACAATTCACAAAACTACAACTATTTTTTAAAAAAAGTAGATGAAAAACGCAAACATTATGATTTGAATGTTACCGTTGGAAGCTTAGTGTTGATTTTTTTACTAACACTTTTTGCTGCAATTTTGATTTCAACGTCCTATGAAACATCACTAACATTTGGTCAGTTATGGGCTATTCTTTATGTCTCAGACGTTATTACTTCAGTTAGTGTTAATGAACTTTTCATAAAGAAACGGATTTATCAATTAAATGATTCAATTAGCAATGTTTTACTTGATAAAATCAAGAATAACGAACTTGATGTTAATAGTGCACTATTCATTAATGATGTTTCATACAACCTACTCAAGTCATTTGGCGCAATGCGATATGTCTTGCAAATTATTTATGACGTGACAATTCTGTCTATCATTCTATTTTACGGAGCTGGAGTTAGTTTAGAACATTCAATATTCATTGCTGTTTTTGCTAATAATTTTTATCTGATTATTTGGCTTATGATAAAAATGTTGTCCAAAAATAGTGAAGAAGCTTCAGTGTTGAAAATTAATATTAAACATCTAGCAAATGATTCAGTTTTGGATTACACTGATGTTTATAAAGATATTGCTAAACGTATCAATCAAGATAAAAACGTTAACGCAGAATTATTTAACAAAATTATTGAACTTCTATGCAGATTAAAACTAAATAAGTAGATTGTTAATAAAAAAGGAACTGACTATATTATTTATAGTCTTTTCTTTTATTCTTTTGTTTTATATAATTAATATGTAACAAATTAAAAAAAAGAAAGAAGATTCAAGAAATGAGAAAATTATATGTATTAACAGGACCACAAGCAGCTGGGAAATCTACCTGGATTAAAGAAAACAAGTTGGAAGACTGGACAATTGGTACAGACGAATTACGACTATTATATTCATCACACGAATATCAATTATCTGAAGATAATAAAGTTGTTGATATGATTAATATTTCAGCGTCTAAAGTTGTTTTTGAAACTTTGCTTAATATAGTAGAATATCGTTTAGCTGGGGGCGAAACAACATTTGTTGATTTCACAGGTTTAGAATCACGAACAATCAAACAATTAAAAGCATTGGCTGATAAATATTTCTATGAAATGTCTATTATTCAATTTGGAACAGATATCCCAACAAATGTACTCATTGAGAGAGATTCAAACCGTGGGTACCGTAAGGTTGGGTCATCTGCAATTATTAGAGCTGTAGATGTTTTGAGTAAAAAAGACTTTACATCAGTTGGTGTTAAAGTTCTTACCCCAGATGAAGCTTTATTAAGTCTAGAATATAAACCAGAGGCTATTAATTATAATAGTGTTCAAGTTATTGGTGACGTGCACTCATCTGGAACTGCTCTAGAGGAATTAATGTCAAACTTTGATAAGAATAGACTGTATATTCTGGTTGGCGATTATTTTGACCGTGGAATTGAACACGGAAAAACTGCTGACATTTTATTCAGCCTTCTTGAAAATAAGAATATTATTCTTTTAGAAGGAAACCACGAGGGTCATCTTCAAGCATATTGCCAAGGCAATAAAATTAGAAATTATGGATTTAAGACTCAAACATTACCAGACTTATTACGTTCTGGATATAATAAAGAGAAACTTGAAAAACTCTGCAAGTCATTAAAACCATTTTACTTCTTTAATTTGAATGGTGTTGATATGTTTGTATCTCACGCTGGACTAGTTCCAGAGCAAGTTGCTAACACTAATAGAATTGGTTTGATGCCAAATAGATATTTTGTTTTAGGTCTTGGTGGATATGAACGCAATATTGATGAAATTTGGGATTCTAACTCTAATCTATATCAATTTCACGGACACAGAAATATCCATCTTCGACCTATTATTACTAAAAACGAACATCAAACTTCATTTAATTTAGAACAAAAAGTCGAGCACGGCGGTTTATTAGCATCTGTTTTGATTTCACCTTCTGATATTGAAGGTGACGTAACTATTAAAGATGTTTCTGTTGTTAATACTGTGAAAGACCCAGAACTTTCTAAATATTCAGAATATTCAGAGCCTGTTTCTTTTAAATCATTAGAAAATGACAAATATGTTAAATCTAAAGATATTGGACACGGAATTAAGGTGTTTAATTTTAGTCGTGATGCATTTCTGGACAAGAAGTGGACGGCTAATACAATTCAAGCACGTGGTCTATTTATTAATAATGCAAACACGATTGTTGCAAGAGGATATAATAAATTCTTCAATTTGAATGAAAATATTGACTCTAATATTAATAAAGTTATCCCTAAAATGTTAAATAAAAAAGTTTCTATTTCTAATAAAGAAAATGGATTCCTGGGAATTGCTTCTTATATTGAAGAGTTCAACAAGTTGTGTGTGTTCTCAAAGGGTGCTGGAGACAATTTCTCTGAACTAGCTCAGGATACGTTAATTAACGAATTGTCAAAAAATAATAAATCTTTAAAAGATTTAGAAGATTTTATTAAAAATGACTTTGATAATGGATTACGTTACTCTTTAACATTAGAAGTTGTAAACCCAACCATTGACCCACATATTCAAGCATACGATAAGCCTAAAGTTTTTCTTCTTGATGTGATTGAGAATAACTCTAAAGGGGCTCTTCTATTAGATAAGCGTGATGAAATCTCACGTCTATTTAACCTTGATGTGCCTGAATCTATTGAAGTTGAATTTAATGACTTTACATTTAGTGAGGTGGAAACATTCTTATCTTTATTAGGTGAAGAAAAAGACATTGAGGGATTTGTACTCAAGTTTGATGATGGAAGCTTTGTTAAAATTAAGACAAAATGGTATAGTTCTTTGAAATATGCTCGCTCAATTATTGAGAAGTTTGTTTATAAAGACTTTGATAATGAGGTTCTGATTAAGATTATAAACGGTCAAATTGAGCGTCTTGATAATAAAGAACATTTTGGTGATTCTGAAATAATTAAAGAATTGCTGGAATCATTTATCTCAAAATTAAAATCAGATGATTTGTCATCTTTATTAACTATAGACGGAAAATTCTATATTGGTTATTTATTATAAAAATAAAAACATAGAAGTAAAATTCTATGTTTTTTATATAATTAAATTGTAAATAAAAACAAAAAGAAAGAAGAAAAAATGATTAAAACCACAACAGATGAAACTAGATTTCAGCACAACCCACGTAGAGAACTGTATGACTCACGAGATAATATAGATATCTACAGAGAAGTATTTGCTGGAATTAAAGAAGCCTTATCAAGCAATTGGATTAGATACGACTTTAAACGCACGTACTATTATGACTTTAAGAAAAAGGTTATTATTAGTAATAAAGATAGAGTAAATTATGATGTTATATTAGATTCTTTTAGACTATTCACATTTAACATTAATAATTATTCTAAAAATAAAGTTGTATCAAAATACAAACAAATGGTAAAAGAACGTAATTATGAAAATCTAGATTTTTCCTGGGATGAATTATATGCTGAGATTCATTCTATTTTCAAAAAGAAAATAGAAAAACTGAATACAATTGTTATTCCTGAAGAATCAGATACTAATTACCAATTATCATTTAGATTAATTGACGGTGAATATTGTTATACAGAGGTTGATTCTAATGTTCTAATTAAGTCATTATTAAATATGACTTATCGCGGTCAATTAGATTCAGTTGTTGAACTTAAAAAGTTTGAGAGACTTATTGATAAATATGACATTAGTATACAAGAAGTAAATTATTTCTTTGACACAAATGCTTCTAATATGATTATTTATGCAGTTGAAAATCTACTGTTTATTTGTAAGTTTGTTTCCAGAGATACAGTGTTGGAAATTATTAAAAATTTGCTTTCAGATAAATTATTTTCTTCTAAGGATATATTGATAAGTCGGATAAGCATTGATGGATATGTAAATGATGAAGGAATACAATTTTTCATTGATTACATTCGGAATTTCCCTGATAATTAAGTACAATCAAGAGCATAATAATGCTCTTTTTTGTTTTGGTTTCTTGAAATTAATCAGACGTTATGATATAATAGATTATAAATAATATAAGAAAGGTAATATCAATATGAGTAAAAGTATAAAAGAAATGATTTTGTCTTTTCTTGAAGTAGATAACGGAGAAATGAAATCTAAGTCGCCAACCCAATCTCCAAATAAAAAAGAAAACATTCTCAAACGTAACGGTACATTTGACCCGCATTTCGATTACTCTAGTGAGCTAAATTTTGGGGTGTCTGATATTAAAGTAGATGACAATTATGAAGTTGCATTTAAGGGTACTAGACTTGCTTATAATTTGTCAGAAAAAACAACGTTGACTTTTGATGATAAAGAAGCCAATGTAAGGGATTTGATTAAGGCAAGAGATATGTTAACTGCAATTCAATCAAAACCAGAAAATCTTTCTAAAGAACAGATTGATGAATTATCAAACAGACTGAGTAAAATTAATAATCAATTAGAACAATTAGGAGTTATTTGACTATTCTATTTTAAGTGAGGATAAAAATAAATGATTAATACAAAGAAAAAACACGAATTATTAACTTTTCCAAATTTAAGTGAAGATTATTCTTATGTACTTGAAGGGTTTGAAGAGAATTTTAAAAAGTTAGTTGCCGTAGCTGAAGAATACCCCAAAACACCCGTATTTTCATCATATTCTTTGGCTTCATTTAAAAAAGAACTTCTTGCAGTTTGGGGAATTGCCTGGAACTTTAGGACAGAACGTTTTGAACAAGTTATATCACTAAAAGACTTTTCTGGATATGATGGGATTTTAAGTGGTGAGAAAAGCAGCTTTGAAGATTTTATAGAGAACTCGCCTTTAAAACGTGAGTCCTTGATTAGCGGGTTAGACACACAAAATAGACTTTCTATGTGTCTAGATAAATCCGAATCTGAAATTAAATCAGATTATGGATTATATTGTGGATTTGTTAGTTTTCTAGAACTTTTATATATGTCGTCGAATACAATATTTAACTATATCTATAATGATAAAGGTAAACAACATAACATTGCCAACAATACTATCAAGTTAATTGAACGTTCTATTAATAATAATGATGAAATATTTCAATATTTAGTAAATAAGGTTAATGTCTTATATCTAACATCTCAAACGACAGAAATAAATCCTCCATATATGATAAAATTTATACGAAACAAGAGTTTACCAACGTGTTTCTTCGACTATTCAAGAATAGAAGTTGTTTATATAAACTCTACTTTAGACAAGATTAACAATACCAATGCTAAAGCTAAATTTTGTCTTTTGGGAGATACAACAAGTAACGTGGAATTCAAGGATTTAAATGATATATTACTTAATTATATTGAGTATGATTCGCCTCTTCTTTTAAATAAGAGAAATCATTCATTTATGTTTTTGGATGATTATGATGATGACGAGGTGCATAAAACATTAATTAGTTTACCAGTATATTACTTAATTAAAAATAATATTACAATATCTTTTAACAAAAGTAATATTAGTTCTAAAAACACAGAACTAATTAACAACTTAAATTTAATGAATTACGGTAATGAACTAATTAAATTGGTTTAAATTATCAGAATTCTCATTTTTATTAAGAAATTATTTATAATTCTTGACAATATTAGAGTTTAATGTTATGATGTTTTTATAAGATATAAACTAATATTAATTGGAGAGAAATATATGACAGAAAACGCCCATAAGGTTACAGACACTAATCAATCTTTATTTGGATTAGATGCAATCGGAGAGCTTATTAGCCCTGACAAAGGATTGGTTATTTATAAAGCCACCCACCCTGAAATTGATGAAGAAGACTTGACTATTATATTTTCAGTTGATTATAAACGTGGTGATATTAATTATTACCCACTAAATTTAACTATTTTAGATAAAGAACAAAAGGAAATCCTATATCAAGCAGAGCTTAACTGCGTAATGAAAACGGCAACAAACTTATCAAGACAATATGCTGTTCTTGACGTAATCCATCAATGGCTTAATGATAATGAGATTAAAGCTGAAAGAGAAAATACAGCTGTATTATTTAATTACAACCCTTAATATGAAAAAGATGTTTACTATGAAAACTAAATTATATTTAATTGACACAAACTATAATATTGTTCGTGAATTTAAAGCACAAAATGAATTTGAATTATGGTGTGAAAGACTTTTAGTGAACTTCTTTAAAGATAGCTATGAAGAACATAGCTTTGATGACTTTATTGACTTTATAAACTTTGAGTTTCACGTCTCTGAAAAACTTCCTGAATTTCCAGAATCAAAACTATCTATTGTAAAAACAGATTTAGATTTGAATATTATTGGAACAATTAATGCTGAGTCTATATATTTCACAGATAAACTCAATTATTACCGTGAACTTTCAAAACAAACTAAATATAGACATAATGCTTTAATATATCCAGGAAGATTAAGAAAGCTGAACCGTATTAATCAAAGACCCAAATCTCATTCACACTACCGAGATGGCTGGATGAAGCCAAGTGTGTCAAGGTTAGAGTCTAGACTAAGATATGAACTTAAATTACTTGATAAAGAGAAGATTAAAGTGAAATCTAGAAAACGGTGGGCTAATATCTACACCAACATCTGGGATGAAGGTAAATATACACGTAACTCTTCTGGTTGGAAGAACACAAAGAAAAAACATCAATGGGAAAAGCTAAATTAAATTTAGATGTAATTTTCTCAGATGTTTCTTGGGATATTTGCTAATTACAAGGAAGCTACATTGTGGTTTCCTTTTTTTGTTTCTATAATTAAGTTGTAAAATAAAAAACAAAAAAGAAAGAAGAACAAAATGATTAAAACAACTGAAGAAACAAGAGAGAACAATAAAACACAACAACTTATTGAAATTCTTAACGGAACCAATGTGTATGATGAATTTTCTCAAACAATTATAGATTATGCAAAAAGCTTAAATAGATTTAGTTATTTTAAAGGCACAAAAGAATTAAACGTGTTCGTGAATATAGACGGTATTCTAAGTCTAAATAGGATTATAAATAGGACAATTGGAGTTTTCAAAATAAGACCTTCACGAATGAGTTCTGATGTTTGTGAACATATCGAAAAAGAGAATATTGATTATCTTTCTAATTATTTCAAAAGGTCTATTAAATCAAAAGCGGTTGATGTTGTATCAAAACACTCAAGACTTGTACTTGAAAAGTCAACTTCTGGTTTTGAAAATATTAGATTATTACGTAATGAGTTTATCTTATTATCAGAAATAACAGATTCACACGCAAATTATGAAGAAAAAACTTATATTGTAGAGAATCTGGTTATGATGGAGGTGTCCAACGGTACTTTAACTGATGATTCTTTTACTGAAGAAGAATCAAAGATTGTACTTGATATTATTGACCGGGATTTAGAATTTAAGTTTTTATCTCATTATTTTAAATTATATCTGTATACAAAAATGAAACTTAACCCAGAAAACTTCAACTCATTTTTATTAGAAGAGATTAAACGAGTTGCTAATTATAACCATACAAAAAGCACTATCGAAAATTCATACCAGTTGTTAGAAGATATTATGCGCTGTCTGAAAATAATTAAAGAGTTCACTGAGAATCTTAGCAACATACAGCTTAACTTTGAAGAACTTGAATCTGCTATTCTTTCAGAATTAAGAGTGATTGTTAAAAAAGTAAGAGACTCAACTTTTAAAAGACTTGAAGGTTCTGAGGGAGATTATTTTATCAGAAATGATGTTGATTATTTTGTAGATTATATTAATAAAATTAATTGGTTTATGAATAATGAATTAAATATGCTTTCTTCCTACAACAAAAATATTGTTAATGTTAAAATAGATTGTATTAGTTTATTTGATATTATAAATATTGAATCAGAAGTTGCAGATTCTAATGCAAAGAATTACGCATTTAATATTAATTCTGATATGGAAGGTTGGGAACGTATTCTTATGTATACTGATACGTTTTTATTGCAAACTTTAAGAGATGAAGTTAATCTTGATTATGCGTACGATTGTAAACTTCTTGAATTAAAAAAGAATATTAAATCACAGAACATAAAAATTCATAAACCAATATTTGATTCTTTATATTCGTACATTAATAATAAGATTGATGGTTATTCTTTTGCAGGATTAGAAGATAACAACAAATATTCTAGATATTTGAAAATATTAAATATACTAGAGGTTGACACTATGTGTATTAGTGATACATCAATTACCAAACACCTATTTGAACTTAAATATAGAGTAAATATGACAAATGTTTTTGATATTGAAAGAAATAAAACGACTATTTATTATAAATATAATCTTCGTAACTTAAACTCTATTGTTGTTCCAGAACTCTATAAGATTGCTTTAATTTAATCACACAAGAACAGAACGGATAAGTATATCTGTTCTGTTTACTTTTATCTATAATTGCGATATAATATAATAAATATGCCGTTTAGGAGGCAATTAATGAAAACTAAGAAATTTATAGGACTATTTAGTCTTTCCATAATCTCAGCCGCCTTACTTGGTGTTCTTGTGGTTATTTTTATGAGCTTTAATTCTATATTAATAAAAGATATGGATACACCTCTTTATAATGGAGAAGCAAATTTAACTCAATTAAATAAAGAAACCCTAAAATATAAATTTATAAATAAAATATCCAAACCAGCAATTACAAATGGTAAAGAAAACCACATCTTACCTTCAATAACAATAGCACAAGCAATATTAGAGTCCAATTTTGGGGATTCTAAACTTAGCTCTGAATATAACAACTATTTTGGTATTAAATCAGATGTAAAAGGTAAGTACGTGACTATGGACACACAGGAATACGAAAATGGTGTTGCTAAAACTGTAAAAGCAAATTTTGAGACATTTAATACAATTGAAGAAAGTCTTGATAGACACTCTCAACTATTCATTGAGGGTACAACAGACAACCCAGATAGATATAAGAATATCTTGAATAATTACAACTATAAAGATGTGGCATCTTTATTAGTTAAAGACGGGTATGCAACCGACCCTTCATATGCAACAAAGATAATTTCTATTATAGAGAAGTATAACCTTGACTCATATGATAAATATTTCTGATATTTATTAAGAAAACTGTTTACTTTTATTATTTTTGTGCTATAATATATATAGGTAATTGATTTATATTGCCTATATAACCCTAGACGATTTTTCCCTTCTTTCTAATCGTCTAGGGCTTTTTTTGTTTAAGAATGTTTTTCTATTTTTATATGAGTAATATGTTACGTCACGCATAAAACCATCATATAACATTATTATGATTTTGCATATATATTTACATTTTATTGGAAATATGATATAATTAAATAGTAAATAATAAATAAATAGAAAAGAAGGTTTGCTATGATTAAAACAGATAAATATTCTGAAGTGCCAATTTCAGAATCTCTTAAAAGTGATGTGTTTTGGGAAGATTTGGAGTTTTGGGTTAAAAACACAGACTTCGAAAAAGACTTTGCTTATATAAAGGAAGAGTTAGACAGGGAAATGGTTTATGGTGTAAAAGAAAAAATTAGGAAAAACTTTAACTTAGAATTTTATCTTAATAAAGATAAAGGAAAATTAGAGTTTTACCGTAGTTCTCAACAACAATTAACTATTATTATTGAGCTATTTAATGAAATTAAATTGCCAGAAGAACCTGTGCTTACATATTCTAATCCTGGATATTTTTATATTGAGCTTATTGACGATAAATTCCAATTATTTGTAACTAAGAGCCGTCTTCTCAATGATTCAACACTGGTAAAACTTAAAAGAATTGAGCTACATATTCTACAGCTAATTTTGGGTCATAATGTTGAGAAAAACAAAGAGATACTTCTTGGTTTACTAAAGAAATCCTTGAAAACTAAAATCTTAAATTCAGAAGCAAAAAGATTTAAAATGTCTATACAAGATGTTTCAGATATCAAGCCTGCTGACGTGTACAAACTAGTTCGTGATGGTAAATTATTATATTTTAATACAGAAAGTTTGATATTTGATGTTGCAGAAAAGCTTTTTGAATTTTATGAGGGAAATGTATATAAAAGCAGAGAACTAGAAAAGTTAACTGTTTGTGTTGATTTTGTAGAGAAAAATATAGAACCTGATTCTATTGCAGAATATATGCACAATACTAACAAAGATGGAGTATTTTTATCAAGTAAAGTGGTAGATTTCCTTCCCAATAGTTATAAAAAATCGGTTATTGGGTATTTGATAAGTTCTAATATTTTAAATAAAAATCAAACATATGATAGACGTTTTATTAGATTTGTTGAAGAATTTTCTAATGAAAAATATATTTTTGAGTTTTTAGATACTCTTGATGATTCTGATGAACTTAAACTATACTTGGATATGCTTGCTAATTATAATAGTACGGATGCCCTTAATAAATTCAAGTTATATAAAATGTTTCGCTTTAAATAAAAGGTCTTATTGACCTTTTTTCTTTATTATGTTAAAATATATATATAATTAAAAAAGCAGAAAGGTCTTGGAATATGATTAATACAGAAGATAATCAAAATCAGCCAAATAAAGATGAAACTCAAAAACAACTTAGCTTAATAAAATATATTTTTAATTCTAAATATAAAAGTTATAAGGCTAAGAAAAGCTCCACGAAATTTCATATTACTATATACTGGAACCCAGCACGAAAATCATTTTCTGATGTTTTTGTAAGAGGAGTTACGTTCTATAATTTTAATTTATCTGAAAAGATTATGTCTAAATCAGATGAAGAACTGGTTGATTACATTAATAATGCTATTCGCATTTGTTATTCTGATTTATTTAAAGATTTATATGAAATTAATTCAGAAACATCAAATTCTATTAAACGTGATATTATTTATAAATACAGTCTGATGGGACAGCCAATGCTTCCATTTTATCTATTGAATGGAAGTTGTAAACTCATTTTTCTTAATGAAATGACTTGGCTGAAGAAAGCAAAGCACAAAAATGACAACCCAAAAAATAAGAATGTAGAGTACCTTTATATTAAAGACTTGGTTGTTAATGAAATATTTAATATAGAAAAGGGACTTTCTAGAAATATATACAGTGATTGGCATACATTATTACGGTACTTTGGCGAAGAGGTATTTGCTCCTTTATTTATTGAAGCAATAAAAAATCCTGATGATTTATTTGGACTTCTTTACGACCCATTCAATAAAAGGGCACTTGTGCAATATTTGTCATCATCATTCTATGATAATGCTATTGATAAAATAACACGTACAATGGAGCTTACAAATCAAGAAAAGCATCAACTAGAGCTACTTAAATCTAGCAAATGTAATTAAAAAGAATTGAGATTATTATGAAAAAGGTATTACTGAGCGATATTCATAGCAATATAAAGGCTCTTAATTTATTAAAGAAAACTAAATATTGGGATAATGATGAATATGAAATCTGGTTTGGTGGTGATTATATTGACGGATTTAACCAACGCAAAAACGAAGGGCTTGACGTGTTAAACTTTGTTCTGGATGCTGTAAACAATCACAATTCTAAAGCAATTTTAGGAAACCACGAGGATTTCCTATTAAAAACACTAAAACGTAATATTGAAACTTACAAGTTATGGAAGTTTAATGGTGGCAAACACACGTTGTCTTTATCTTTTGGAATAACAGACACTCGGATTGATTCTGTTATATATAATTTAGAAACCAACTTTCATAATATTTGTGAGTTCATAAAACACTTACCTTTGACAATAGAAGACGGAAATGTTATAATGGTACACGCAGGATATGATTTATCTAAAAACATAAAAGACCAATCATATTATGATATGTTGTGGGCACGGAGTGAATATTACAAATATGATGACTGCATTGACGAATCTTACCAAAATAAGATTATAGTTAGTGGTCACACTCCTACTCAACTTATATTACCATTTA